>Ga0209467_1000643_pt1 | contig 41872 bp, 36 predicted proteins | sample Higcelwee11metaG_FD_187175 | JGI IMG/M metagenome (GOLD analysis project Ga0209467, IMG submission 187175) | Freshwater pond sediment microbial communities from the University of Edinburgh, under environmental carbon perturbations - High... | ecosystem: Environmental > Aquatic > Freshwater >... | reverse complement strand
GCGCCATCCGAGGAGAAATAATCCCATGCATATTATTGAATCCGGCAATGTGGCCGCGGCCAGCGGCGTCAAGCTGGCAAAGGTGGAGGTGATCGCCGCATATCCCATCACTCCCCAGACCCCGCTCACGGAAAAACTCTCTGAATTCGTGGATTCCGGAGAGATGTCCGCCCAGTATATTCCGGTGGAAAGCGAACACAGCGCCATGGCGGTCTGCATCGCGGCATCAAGCGCGGGAACCCGGACCTTTACGGCCACCTCCGCCAACGGCCTGCTTTATATGAACGAACAGCTCCACTGGGCCGCGGGCGCACGGCTCCCCATCGTCATGTGCGTGGTCAACCGGGGCATCGGCTCGCCGTGGACGGTATGGAACGACCACCAGGATTCCATTTCCCAGCGGGATACCGGCTGGATCCAGCTCTATTGCTGCGATCACCAGCAGATCATCGACACCGTGCTGCACGCCTTTTACCTGGCGGAAACCGTCAGCGTTCCGGTCATGGTTTGCTACGACGGCTATATCCTGTCCCACACCTATATGCCTTTTGACATCCCGGAACAAAAAGACGTGGACCGGTTTCTGCCGGAATTCTCCCCGGCTTACGCCCTGGATCCCAAGCACCCGGCCAACCTGAACACCGTGACCCTGCCGGATATCCGGCCGGATGTGCGGGGAAACATGGCCCCCGGCTATATGGAAATCCGTCATAACCTGCATACGGACATGCGGGCCGCCATTGACGTGGTGGCGGATATCGACCAAAAATTCAAGGACATTTTCGGCAGGGGCGGCTCCCCGTTTATTGAAGCGTACCGGTGCGAGGACGCCGACTTTGTGGCCATTTGCTTAGGCTCCCTTTCCTATCACCTCCGGGATGTGGTGGATATCCTGCGGGAAGAAGGCATTGCCGTGGGGGTCATGGGGCTTCGGCTGTACCGCCCGTTTCCCAATCAGGCGGTGAGGGACGCCCTTTCTGGACGAAAAGCCGTGATTGTATTTGAAAAAGCTTTAAGCTACGGCAATCAGGGAGCCCTTTACGGGGACATCAAATCCGCACTGTACACAGCCAAAAAACGGCCGACCATCCACAATTATATTCTGGGGATAGGAGGCAGGGAAATCAAAACCCACCATCTGGAAAAGGCGCTTCGGGAATCCTGCGCGAACCCTGCCGCCATCGGGGATACGCCGGTGTGGGTGGGACTGAAGATGTAAAATTTAAACTCAACAAAGAGAACCCCATGACAACAACATCGACTGCAACATCAAATGCAAAAACCACCATATTAAACCTCCCGGAAGACGAACTGGTGCATCCGGGCAACCGGGCCTGCGCCGGATGCGGGCTCAGCATCATTTACCGGATCGGCCTCAAGGCCCTTGGCAGGGACACCATCCTGGTGGTTCCGCCGAGCTGCCTCACGGTGCTTCAGGGACTATATCCCATCGCCGCCACCCAACTGCCGTGCCTGAACGTCACCTTTGCTTCCACTGCTGCGGCAGCCACCGGTATTCTGGGGGCGCTTCGGGCTAAAAAAAATACAACCACCACCGTGGCTGCCTGGGCCGGGGACGGCGGCACCTCCGATATCGGGCTTCAAGCCTTGTCCGGAGCCTGCGAACGGGGTGAAAACCTGATTTTTATCTGCTATGATAACGAAGCCTATATGAACACCGGGGTGCAGCGTTCCGGCACCACCCCCCAGGGCGTCATCACCACCACCACGCCATTTTCCGGCAAGGCCCAGAAGAAAAAAGACGTGCCGTCCATTATCGCGGCTCACGGAATTCCTTATGTGGCCACGGCATCCGCCGCCTATCCCCTGGACCTGTTTGATAAAATCGTCAAAGCCAAGACCATCGAAGGCCCCAAATACATCCACGCCCACACCCCCTGCCCGGCCGGGTGGGGATTTGAACCCCGTTACTCGGTCAAACTCGGCACCCTGGCCGTGGAAACCGGGTTGTTTGACCTTTATGAGATTGAAAACGGGAAGTTCCGGCTCACCGGGGCTTCGGAAAAACTCTTGGGGAAAAAACGAAAACCCGTGAAAGACTATTTCAAAACCCAAAGCCGCTTCAGGGCCCTGACCGACGAACAGATCAATGGCATCCAGAAGGAAATCGACGCCAAGTGGGAGGCATATCAGGGACTGGCATAGACTCGTCGGCAATTTAGCCCGAACCAGTCCGGTATTTTCATTAACGCGCTGATGCCCCACCCTGCAAGGCATTATTACAGGGTGGATGGCGGACGCGGGTCTTCGTGCGGGGACTCTTCAAGAAGATGAGATGCCTGATCGGATTGATCATTCAGCAGGATATGCCGAGGCCCGTCAAACGATAGATACTTTAATTTCGCTATTTCCACTTCCGTGTGCATTGCCTTGACCCTCAACCGGTATTGCAGATAAATCACCAGCAGAATAATAAAAACCGCCACGAAAAAAAACATTGTGGGCACCCACCAGTGTTTTGTCAGCCACAAAATGGCAACGCCTCCGGTATATTTTATGATTTCAGGAATATACCAGAAAAGAAAAATAACAACCACTGCGGCCAGCATGAACCAGATAACGTTGATCTGGCTTAATTTGTTTAATCCCGACACCAGCCTGCCGCCCGTCTCGCCTGACACATTCTCATCTTCGGCAGGCTCGATCATCTGCAAATACGCCCTGGTCAGCAACAGCACCAGAAACGCCAGCCCGATGGGAATGCCAATGGAAGCCAGTATCCACGCTTTCCATGGAAAAGGAACGACCTCTTTCTCATCCTTCACAATCAGATAGGTACGCTGACTATTCCTGCTGCTATACATGTTCAACGCCAGCCGTTCGTCCGGCTTTAATTTCTCCGGATGGCTGATATAAACCTGGGCCATTTCCTCGGTTATCGGTGTTTCCACCCGCTTCGTCACATCCTGCTGATATATAAACGTAAACAGTGTTATAAAAAGCTCCAGCGCACACACCGACGCTGTAATGAGCTTCAGGATCACATCACGATCCTTCAGATTAATTCTTTCGTTCATAACAACCTTTGCAAAAAATATTTTTTCTGTATTTGACATTTTCATAAAACATTCGGCTTGGAAACCGCAACCCCATATTCGACAAAAACAAAAAGGACGGTTCGGCACTCCCGGCAGACCGATTGGAAATCTTCGCCGCCAAAAATACAAAACCGCCTGTTTGTGGGCTGGTGATTCTTTTTATATCCATCGCCTGTATGGACGATCAAATTAAAACCGTTGGCCCTTCTCTGTCAAGCAAGAACAAAATTTTTGGTCTTGTTCTGTTTATTCATGAAGCACGGCCAGAATCACGGCCCGGTCTTTTTTAGCCGCCACCAGGTGCGGGGTGGTGGATAAATAATACACGCTGTCCCCCGGTGTGAGTTCAAACACATCTGTATCGATTTTCACCGTCACAACGCCTTCCAGCACATAGATGAACTCGTCCCCTTCATGCACCGACATATCGCCGTCCGGATTTTCCGAAAGCGTCACCATGAGGGCCTCCATGTGCCGTCCCCGAACTTCGGGGGCCATGCTGTAATAGGTATACAGTTCCTTTCCCTTGGCGGAGGTGGACCGGGACACGATGGGCCGGGCGTCTTTCCGGGTCACGGAATAGAGTTTATCCCCCACGCCGGACACCAGACGGCTGAACGCGCCATCCATGGCCCTGGACAATTTCACCAGAACGCCGAGCTGGGGCTGAATCTCATTTTTTTCAATTTTTTTCAGCAGGTCCACATCAAACCCGGTCAGGTTGGCCAATTCCTCAAAAGAAAGCCCTTTTGCCTCCCGTAATCCCCTGATGCGGTCGCCCATGGCCTCCACGCTGATTGACTCAGAAAAGGCAATATCACCCGTCAACATGGCATAGCGATCGGGTTCAGGGGATGTGACATGATCTTTTGGTTTCATAATCGTCTCCTGTTGGTTTCAATTTTATAATTATCTGAAAATATACAGTATTATCTATTTTTACAATTTTTCAATTCCTTTGGCTTTATTTCGTCGGCACCGTGATTTTTCGCTTTTCCGGATCCGGATTCATGCGGTAAAAAATCGCCATGTGGCCGATCATTCCCGCCATCTCAGACCCGGTTTGCGCCTCGATATCTGCAATAATTTCGATTTTCTGGTCTTTTTCCTTAAAATCATTAAATTTTATCTTGATGAGTTCGTGGGTTTCCAAAGCCTCGTCCACTGCCTGCATGACCCCTTGGGTAAGGCCGCTCTGGCCAATGAACACCACCGGCTTCATGGTATGAGCAAGCCCCCTGAGATATTTTTTCTGAAACCCTTTAAGTCCTTCCATTTTTCCTCCGTTTATAGATCCGGGACCACAGCCTGTGATCCTGTTTGTATTTGTATGGATCGCTTTATTTTCTGTCCAACCTATAACCCGGCTGTATCTTAAAGACAAGAATCTTTAGGCAAAACCAATCTGTTAAGCCCGGCACGAAGGCTTGAATGCATCGTGTTACCGTGCAAAATAGTCCCGGATATCCGCTTTCATCCTTGCATGGCCCGGTAAGCAATGGTAGACGTAATATGCAAACAGCGTATCAAAATAAATATCGGGCATGAAAGCCCGGACATATTCATATCCCAAAGGAATCACCCATGACAGGGACTTATACCGGATTTACAAGCGTTGAAAATGTTCAGCAAAAACTGGAAAGCGTGGATTATATCCCTTCCAGGGAAATCGCCACCGTGGTGTATCTGGCCGCCGCCACCCAGAAACCGATTCTGGTGGAGGGACCGGCAGGGGCCGGAAAGACCGAACTGGCCCGGGCCATCAGCCGGTGCCTCAAGTTGCGGAAAATCCGACTTCAGTGCTATGAAGGCCTGGATGAGGCCAAATCCCTGTATGAATGGGAATATGCCAAACAATTGCTCTACACCCAGATGATCAAGGAAAAAATCAACCAGTTGATCGCCACCGCCGACACCATCAGTGAAGCAGTGGAAAAAATCGCCCAGCAGGAAAACGCGTTTTTCTCCGAACGCTTTCTCCTGGCCCGCCCCCTGCTCCAGGCCATTACGGCTGACGAACAAGTAGTTCTTTTAATTGACGAAATCGATAAATCCGACCCGGAATTTGAGGCCTTTTTGCTGGAACTCTTAAGCGATTTTCAGGTGTCCATTCCGGAACTGGGGATATGGAAAGCCAAACATATTCCCATTGTGGTGCTGACCTCCAACAATTACCGGGACATCTCCGATGCCCTCAAGCGCCGATGCATTCACCTTTATATTGATTACCCGAAAAAAGACCTGGAAAAACGGATTGTTAAATTAAAAATTCCCCAGATTGAAGAACGCCTGGCCGATCAACTGGTGAACGCCATCAGCAATATCCGCGATCTGGACTTGAAAAAACGGCCCTGCATCTCCGAAACCATCGACTGGGCCAAGGCCCTGATGGTGCTCCAGATCAACGATCTCTCCCCCCAGGCCCTGTCGGACACCTTGAACGTCATCTGCAAATATCAGGCGGATACCCTTCTGGTGCGGGAATCCATGGATAAAGTGTTGAAATAAAAAAATTATATGCTCAATCTGATTTTAAATTTTGTGTGCGCCTGCCGCACGTCCGACCTCCGGGTATCCACCACCGAGGTCATGGATTGTGCGCGCCATCTGGAGCTGGTGGATGTACTGGATGAGGCACAGTTCCGGGCGGCATTGCGGGCCAACTTCGCCAAAAGCCGCCGGGAACAAAGCGAATTTGACCGGCTGTACGGGCTTTTCTTCCATGACATGCGCCCGGATGTGGAACTGGATGCGGATTGCGATCCGGAAAACACCGATAAGGCCGACATGCGCCAGACCATCGAGCAGTTACGCCAGGAAGCCGGTGACGATGAAATCACGAAAGCCATCATGGATTTTCTGGCTGGCGACCCCATTCCGTATTTAAGACAAATGCAGCGCCTGGAAACCCAGACGGAAGAATCATCCCAGGCCTTAAAATCCAACCTCAGCCAGCTCTCCAGCCGCCTGGAAGTCATGCTCCGCATCAACCGGACCCGGAACCGCCTCTTGCAGCTCATGCCGGACCCGACGCCCGGCGGCGCTCCAGGCAAAAACCAGGGCATGGCCAGGCTTCTGATGGAACGCCTGGAAACCGCGAACCGGATGCTCACCCAGGAAACCCGGCCCAATAACGACGCCCTGAAACAAGTTAATGCCTATGAAAAGAAAACCATGGGCATCGGCGAACGCCCTTTTTCCAACCTCACGGCTGAAGAAATCGTCAAAATGCGCTCGGTGATCGATCAACTGGTGCGCAAGATGAAGGACATCATGAGCCGCCGGTATGCCGCCAGAAACAAAGGCGCGCTCGATGTCAAGAAAACCCTTCGCACGGCCCAGCGCTACCAGGGGGTTCCCATTGAAATCGTCTTCCGTCAGCGCCCTTTGCGCAAAACCCGGGTGGTGACCCTGTGCGACGTGTCCGGCTCGGTGTGGTCCGCGGCCCGGTTCATGCTCAACATGATTTATTCCATGCAGGACTGCTTTTCTGACGTGAAAAGCTTCGCGTTTGTGGCCGGCCCCACCAATATCACCGATATTTTTGAAAAACACGACGTAAACCAGGCCATTGAAAAGGTCATCACCGACGCGGACATCAATTTCAACGCCCACACGGATTACGGGGAAATGCTGACCCAGTTCCACCGGAACCATATCAACCTGCTCACCAAAAAAACCACCCTTATCATCGTGGGGGATGCCCGCACCAATTACCAGAACCCCTGCGAGCATCTCTTAGACGACATGCGGGCCAGGTGCCGCCGGGTCATCTGGCTCAACCCGGAGCCGGAACAGTTCTGGGCCACCGGCGACAGTGAGATGAACACATACAAGGCCTATTGCCATGAGGTCCGGCCCTGTCGGAACCTGAATCAGCTCACCGATTTTATCGAAGACCTCGTGTTTTAACACGACAAGGACACCCATGAAAACCAGTGCCAACAAGAGAAAACGCGTCCGTATTGATTTTGAGGCACAGGTGCTGCTGCGATTCGAGGCTTCGGACTTCCTCTTGGACGCCAAAATGAAAAATATTTGCATTAATGGCATTTTTGTGGAAACCGAAACCCGCATCGCCGTCAACACCCCCTGCCGGATTAACGTCATCATCAATGCCCCGAACAGCCGCCTGACCATTGAAACCGACGGATATGTCTGCCGCCACGACCCTTCCGGACTGGGGATTGCATTTAAAAACAACCTGGAATGGTTCGCCTTTTTTTCCATTTTTGAATATTACGGCAAGGGATACGAAAATAAACCATCGCCTGATTTGGTTTCATAATTTGACACAACGCGATTCACCCCTATGTTATCAGGAAATTTTAATTTTTCACTCACAGGAGATATAAAATGAAAGTTGAAAACAATCTGTTTGTCAGTCTGGATTATACCGGAACCCTCCCGGATGGAGAGGTTTTTGACACCAGCCACGGCCGCCAGCCCCTGGAAATCAAGATGGGCGCAGGCCAATTGATTCGCGGGTTTGAAAACGCCCTTCTCGGCATGGCCGTCAATGAAAAAAAGACCTTTACCCTGGCGCCTGAAGAGGCATACGGGCACAGGGATGAAACCCTGACCCAGAAATTCCCGGCTTCCAGTGTGCCGCCGGAAATGGATCCCCAGGTGGGCCAAACCGTTGGACTTTCCACCGCCGACGGGCAGCAGATACCGGCAGTCATTACCGCGGTGGACGATCAGCATGTGACCGTGGACCTGAACCACCCCATGGCCGGAAAAACCCTGACCTTTGCCATTGAAATCAAAAGCATCTCAAACACGCCGACCCAGTGTTCCGACGGGTGCGGCTCCGGGTGCAACTGTTCTTCAGGCTGCTGTTCATAAAAACGGCGGAGGACAACAGAGGTTTGCATGAATCCGGTGATTGAAGTCAGGGACGTCTATAAAGCCTTTAAAAATGTTCAGGCTGTGGACGGGGTGAATTTTGAAATTTTACAGGGCCAAAGCGTTGCCCTGCTTGGCCCCAACGGCGCCGGCAAAACCACCCTCATGGAAATGATCGAAGGCATCCAGAAGCCCGATGCGGGCGACATCCGTGTTCTGGGGAAAAAATGGAAAGGCAATGAGGACGAGCTTCATCAACAAATTGGCCTGTCGCTTCAGGAAACCAATTTTCTCGACCGCCTCACCGTCCGGGAAACCCTGATCCTGTTTGCGAGTTTTTACGGGCTTGGATGGGACCGGGTGGATGAAATTGTCAACACCATTGATCTGGCTGAAAAAACAAAGGCTTATGTGGTCAACCTGTCCGGGGGCCAGCGCCAGCGCCTGGCCATCGGCATCGCCCTATTGAACCGCCCCCGGCTCCTGCTTTTGGACGAACCCACCACGGGTCTCGACCCCAACGCCCGCCGGGAAATATGGTCGATTCTGGCGCGACTGAAACAGCAGTCCCAGACCTCCCTCATCCTGACCACCCATTATATGGAAGAAGCCGAGCAGTTGTGCGAACGGATCATCATCATCGACCATGGCCGGATATTAAAAAAAGGCACCCTGGACCAGCTCCTTGAAGCCGAAAACGACAAAAAAATCATTGCATTCACCCTGGAAACGCCGGCAGCCATGGACAACGTCCCTTCCCGGTTTCACATCCAGTGGGAGTCAGGAAGGGCCAAGGGCAGTGTTGCCCTTGAACGCATGGAAACCGAACTGCCAGAATTGATGAATTTCCTTAGCCAGAGAAAGCTTCGGCTAAAACATCTGGAATGCCGGCGGAAAACCCTGGACGACCTGTTTACCGAAATGACCGGCAGACGACTGGACGGTTAAAAATGCCCCACAGCCAGCTTTTTCAACTGATATCCGCCCATTTTAAGGATGTTATCCGTCATCCGGCGGTGATTTTCTGGGGCATTATTTTCCCCATCCTCATGTCTTTAGGCCTGGGCATCGCGTTCACCCGCAAGCCTGACATGGTGCGCCAGGTAGCCGTGATCGGGCAGGACGCCCCCATAATTCGGGATTTTCTTCTAAACCGCACGGAAAAACTGGAAGGCGGGGACATCGGACAGCCCGCGTATCATCTAACGCTGGAAGACCGGAAGCTGGGAAACACCACCTTCGTATTCCGGGAAACCACCTGGAACCAGGCCATGGTGCTGTTGAAACGGGGCAATCTCACCGTGGTGATGAACCAGGAGAACGGCGGCATTGCTTATCATTTCGACCCGTTAAACCCCGATGCCCAGTTCACCTATTATAAGTTGGCCGCTATTTTTAACGGTCAGCCCGCCCCATCAATCACAAACGCCATCCGCCCGCTGGCCGTCAGCGGCACCCGGTATATCGATTTTCTGGTGCCGGGCCTCATGTCCATGGGCATCATGATGTCGTGCATGTGGGGCATGAGCTACGGCATGATCGATAAACGGTCCAAAAAACTGCTCCGCCGCATGGTGGCCACCCCCATGAAAAAATCCTATTTTCTCATGGCCCTGATGATTGTGCGCATGCTGATGAACGCCATTGAAGGGTTTCTGCTGTTTGTTTTTGCCTGGCTGGTATTTGATATCACCATCCAGGGCAGTTTGCCGGGGCTTGCAGCGGTCTTTCTGTCTGGAAACATCGCTTTCGGCGGCATCGCCATTTTCGTATCGTCCCGCACGGACAGCACGGAAATCGGGAACGGATTGGTGAACGCGGTGGTGATGCCCATGATGGTGCTGTCCGGCATTTTTTTCAGCTACCACAATTTCCCGGATTGGAGCATTCCGGTAATTCAAAAGCTGCCCCTGACCCTGCTGGCGGACGGGCTGCGGAGTGTTTTCATCGAAGGCGCGGGCTTATCCGCCGTTCTGGGGCAAAGCCTCATCATGGCAGGCATCGGCGTTGGGGGTTTTCTGGCAGGTTTGAAACTATTCAAATGGCATTGAAAGAAAAAATGACGAATTGGGAACGATGAATTGTGGCGGCTGTCGCCATATTTTTATATTTTTTTAAATAAATAATTTTCAGGAGAAACATCATGCGTCCGGAAGAACAAATCAATAATATTAATTTTGCCATCGACAAGAACAATCTTTACCGGGAAGAATCCATCACGGATATGAAAGTCGGCGCTATCCGCCACCTGATTCCCATTAAATCCGACGGTTCGACGGACGCTGCCCGGGCCGAACTGTTTATCGGCCATACCCAGCTCATGTCCCCGGAAGGCCCCTTGCCCATCCAGGCGGAACTGCCGGCCACGAGCATGGATGACGCCATGAACGTATTTCCCCAGGCCATGAAACAGGCCCTGGCCGAAATGATCGAACAGATCCAGCAGTTGCAGCGCCAGCAGCAGCAGAAAAAACAGGATGCCTCCCGGATTATCATACCTGGGCGGTAATGTGCATTATCCGGCTGCCGGATAATGCTATTGACAATCCATCCCCTGTTGTTCAATGTTTAACCATATATCTGATAGACCATTTCAATTCATTGCTTCATAGGAGACATCATGAAAGAACGTGTACAGAAGGTGATTGACAAAATCCGGCCGGCGTTAAAGGCTGATGGCGGCGACGTGGAACTGATCGATGTGGTGGACGGCGTTGTGACAGTAAAGCTTCAGGGAGCCTGCGCCGGATGCCCCATGTCCCAGATGACACTCAAAAAAGGCATCGAGCGCCTGGTGAAACAGGAAATCCCTGAAATCAAATCCGTTGAAAAAGCCTGACCCATCCCAACCTCGGAGAGGATTATGTCCATTTCAAAACAAATTGAAGGCTATATGTCCGGCGCATCATGGATCCGGAAAATGTTTGAAGAAGGGGCCAAACTGAAAGCCATTCACGGCCCGGAAAATGTGTTTGATTTCAGCCTCGGCAACCCCAACGTGCCGCCGCCCCCGGTTTTCCAGGAAAAACTTGCGGAAATTGTCAAAAGCGATGAAACCGGAGCCCATGCCTATATGCAAAACACCGGCTATCCGCATGTTCGTCAGGCGGTGGCCGCGTATCTGGCCAAAGAGCATGACACGGACATCACGGAAAATGACATTCTGATGACCTGCGGGGCTGCCGGGGGGCTCAACGTCACCCTGAAAACCCTGCTGGACCCGGAAGATGAAGTTCTGACCCCGGCCCCGTTTTTTGTGGAATACAAATTTTACGTGGAAAATCATGGCGGCAGGCTGGTTCCAGTAAAAACGCGGCCGGATTTCACCCTGGATATCAAGGCCATTGATGCGTCCATCACCAAAAAGACCAAGGCCATCATCATCAATTCGCCCAATAATCCCACGGGCCAAATCTATTCCGAGGCCAGCCTGAATCAACTGGGATCCCTGCTCCGGGACAAAAGCCAGGAATACGGGAGGACCATCTATCTGATTTCCGATGAGCCCTACCGGAAAATCGTGTATGACGGCAATATGACGCCGAGCATTTTCGCCTGTTACCCGGAAACCATTCTGGTCACCTCCTATTCCAAAGACCTTTCCATCCCAGGGGAGCGCATCGGCTATATTGCGGTGAACCCGAGCGCCAGTTTCCGATCCGGCATCCTGGGCGGCATGAGTCTCGCCAACCGGATCCTGGGCTTTGTGAACGCTCCGGCCCTGATGCAGCGGGTGGTGGGCGCGATTCAGGGCGCGAGCGTGGATATCACGCCCTATGCCCGGAACAGGGAAATCCTTTGCAACGGGCTTGCGGCATGCGGATATGAATTCGCGAAACCGCCGGGCGCATTTTACCTGTTCCCGCAATCGCCAGTGAATGATGATGTGGCCTTTGTCCGGGCCCTTCAGGAAGAACGGATTCTGACGGTGCCGGGAAGCGGCTTCGGAGGCCCGGGCCATTTCCGCATCGCCTATTGCGTGCATGAACAAACCATCAAAGACGCCTTGCCGGGATTTGAACGAACCATCAAAAAATTCAGGTAAATACGAACTGTCGAACAACACGAAAGAGGCATAATATCAATCGGTAAAGGAGAGAAAAGAATGGGAAAAAAGGATCAAAATCCTGAAAAACCAGAGCCAAAGGCCGTTACAAGGCGGGAGGCGTTGAAACTTTCAGGAATGGCCCTGGGCGGATTGGCGCTGGGCGGGGCCATAATGACCCTTGGAACCACCAAGGCTCATGCGGATGAAACCTGCCAGGGCCAATGCCCTGAAGGGCCTGGCTGCGCCTGGGGCGACGCATCCAAATCGCAGCGGTATTCATACCTCCAGGAACTGGAACCATTCAATCCCATCGATCCCTCCACAAAAACCACCATCGCGCCGCTGGGTAAAAACGAAATGCGGATTACGTTCATGGGGTCGTCCGTCCCGCCGAATTCACGCCGGGCCCAGCAGATGATGAGCGTTTTTGTCGAAGTGGGCTGGGACGACGACAAGGAAATGCCCCTGGATCAGTTTGTCTTTGACTGCGGCTCCGGCGTATGCACCAATTACAATACCATGAATGTCGGGCTGGGCCGGATGGACAAGGTCTTTCTGGCGCATTTGCATGGCGACCACATGAGCGACCTGACCCATATTTACTGTTTCGGACCTTCCACGGACCGCAAAACGCCCCTTTATGTCTGGGGGCCTGGGCCTTCGGGGGTGCAAAGCCCCGGCGGCGGGCATTACGATGACGGCACAAAGGCCTTTTGCAGGCATCTCCGGAAAGCCTGCCGGTGGCACACGGAAAGTTTCAGTTTCATCTCCACAAGCTATCCCGGTTATCCAACGCCCAAAGAGACGCAGAAAAACTGGGGATTGCCCTGCACGCCCAACCCCGTGTCAAGCGATCGTTATGACGACGCCTATGCCATGATTCCCATTGAACTGGACTGGAAAAAGTATGGGAAAACGCCGGGAGACAATATCTCCTATAACAACCTGAAAACCGGCGCGAAGATCACCCATTTCCCGGTAATTCACGCCCGAAAAGGCTCCATCGGCTACAAACTTGAGTGGACGTCGCCGAGCGGAAAAGTGCTGTCCATGATTTACACAAGCGACACCAAACCCGAATACCACAGCATCGATCAAGCCAAGAACCGGGGCTATGGCGTGGACGTGTTCATCCATGAAATGAGCCTTCCGGCGGAAGTGTGGACATTTAAAGGGATGGGCCGCACATCGCCGCCGCCTGACGGAACGCCTGGCTGGGAAGACGCAGTGAACTATACCAAGATGGTGCAGAACAGCTCCCACACCCCCCAGGGGGCTTTTGGCTACCTCCTCAGCCAGATCAAACCCCGCCCCCGGCTCACGGTGGCCTGTCATTTCCCGGTGGATGATGAAACAGTGGAATGCGCCATGGAAAGCGTCCAGGCCCATTGCAATATCTTTCGGGGAAACGGCCCGGTGCCCGAGGACGCCGCCCGCATCACCTGGTCTTTTGACCTCATGGTGATCACGGTATCCAAAGATGAGATCATTGAGCAAATCGGAGAGGTCTCGGACTTTTCGAACCCGGCGAAAACCAATCTGCCGGAGGGCGACCCCAACCCGCCGAAATACCACGACAAGGACGGAAAAGGAGATCCCTATGCCCAGATCGACCGGTCAACGGAGATTCCCTCTTGCGACAAGGACACCAATGCCTGCAACTACCGGGAAGACGGGTATTGATTGATTGATCGTTTGATTAATTGATCGCTAAAAAATGAGGTTGCCATGAATATTCGCAAACCATCGTTTGCCGGATCCTGGTACCCGGCCAAATCCTCGGACTGCGAGGCGGAAATCCGGAATTTTTTAAGTAACGCCCGGTTGCCGGATCTTCCGAAAACGGGTCACTTGGCAGGCATTGTGCCCCATGCGGGGTGGTATTTTTCAGGGGCACTGGCCTGCCGGGTCATTGCCGCCCTGCGGGGAGCGAAACCGGAGCCCCAGCCGGATGTCATCGTCATTTTCGGCATGCATCTGCACCCCCGTTCAACGGCCTGCATCATGACGGACGGCGCATGGGAGACGCCTTTCGGTGATATTGAGATTGAAACGGATATTTCCCGGATGTTGGCCGAACGATTCCCGTTTCAGATCGAAACCCCGGACCAATTCACCCCGGACAATACCATTGAACTGCAACTCCCGTTTGTGAAATATTTCTTTGGCGCGTCACGTCTGATCCCCATCGGCGCGCCCCCCGCCCCCGGCACGTTAAAAATGGCGGCGGCCCTGGTCGATATGGCAAAAACAATGGGCAAAACCCTAAAAGTCATCGGTTCCACGGATTTGACCCATTACGGAGACAATTACGGGTTCACCCCGGCCGGCAGGGGCGAACGGGCGGTGCTCTGGGCCAAAGGCCAGAATGACCGGAAAATCATCGACCTGATGCTGGCCATGAATCCGGAAGGGATCATGGCCGAGGCGCTGCAACACCAGAACGCCTGCTGCTCCGGCGCGGCTGCGGCCGCCATTGCCGCAGCCAAGGGACTCGGCGCGAAAAAGGCCCATTATATCGGCTATAGTTCCAGTTATGACAAACATCCGGGGGACTCGTTTGTGGGGTATGCGGGCATGACCTTCTCAGGATAGATATCCGGTTAAATATTCGGGCTGCCCGAAACAACGGCAATTTGAAAAACAGCGTTAACTGCCTGGAAAACGGTTGACACTGTCCCTTTTTTCTCATAAATATATAAAATTAATCCTTAATTCTTATTGTCGGTTGTTATTGCCCTCAGGCCATGTCCAATTAAATTGTTTTAAATTGTTTTTTTGGAGCAACTTTCCGATTTATACATCACTTTAAAGGGAGGCACGCATGCGCATCGAAGATTATCAGAACATCCACCAAATGCTGAAAAAGACCGTTGACGAAAAAGCAAACCAGACGGCGTACCGGTGGTTTCTGGATTCAGAAGGCACGTCAGAATCGGTTACCTGGGCGGAATATTACGATCAGGTCAAACAGGCATCCAAAAGTCTGATGGCGCTGGGTTGCCAAAAAGGCGATAAAACCATTATTCTGAGCTATACCTGCTACAGGTGGGTATTGTGCGACATGGCAAACGCGGTTGCGGGCGTCGGAACCGTGGGCATCTATCAATCCAACCTCCCCCAGGACTGCAAATACATTATCAATCACTCGGATTCCGTGGTGATATTTGCGGAAAACAAGACGCAGCTTGATAAAATCCTCAAAATCCGGAATGAAATTCCCAATATCCGAAAAGTGGTTCTGTTTAGCGGCGAACACAAGGGAGATGACTGGATCATCAGTTTTGACGAATTCCTTAAATTGGGAAAAGACGTCAGCGAAAAAGACCTTCAGGACCGGATCAAGGATATCACACCCCAGGATCTGGCCACCATCGTCTATACCTCCGGCACCACCGGCGTTCCCAAGGGCGCGGTCATTACCCACGACAATATCGTCTTTACGGCCCAGTCCGCGGAAGGGTGCGCGGAAGTCCGCGATGGAGATGAAGGCTTTCTCTTTCTGCCCCTGGCCCATATTTTCGCCCGAACCATGGTGCACACCTCCACGTTGACGGGCACCACCACCAACTTCGCCCGGAGCATCGACACCCTGGTGGATGACCTCAAAATGGCCAAACCCCACTGGTTCCCCAGTGTGCCCCGAATTTATGAAAAAGTCTATTCCAAGGTCGTGGGCGGGGCGGAAGCCGCCGGCGGCGCAAAGCTGAAAATTTTCAACTGGGCCAGAAATGTCGGGGACCAAATCGCCGACTGCCGCTTGGAAAAAAAGCCGGTCCCGCTTCTTTTGGGTATTCAGTATAAAATCGCTACCAAACTCGTATTTTCCAAACTCCACGCGGCCCTGGGCGGACGCCTGAGATGGTGTATCAGCGGTGCAGCGCCCCTTGATCCCAGCATCGCTAAATTTTTCATCGGCGCGGGCATCATCGTTTTGGAAGGCCTTGGCATGACGGAAAACACCTCATTCACCAACGTCAACCGGGTTGACAATTACCGTGTGGGATGGGTCGGACCTCCGGGCCCCGGCATTGAACAAAAAATCGCCGATGACGGTGAAATCATGTTCCGGGGACGGAATGTGATGCGGGAATATTATAAAATGCCGGAAGAAACCGCCAAAAACATCACTCCGGACGGATGGCTTCATACCGGCGATCTTGGCGAAATCGATTCGGAAAACTTCCTGCGCATCACGGGTCGCAAAAAAGACCTCATCATCACCGCCGGCGGCAAAAACATCGCGCCATCCGCCATTGAGGGAACCCTCGCCACCTCCAAATATATCAACCAGGTCATGGTCATCGGCGATAGGCGCAAATACCTCACCGCCCTTGTCACGCTGGACCAGGACAATGTCAAAGGATATGCCACGGCCAACGGCATCAGTTTCAGCGATTTCAATGAATTGCTCACCAACGAAAAAATCGTGAAACTTATTGAAAACGAAATCGAGGAAAAGAATAAAAATTTCGCGAAATTTGAATCCATCAAAAAAATCGCCCTCGTTCCGGAATTTACCGTGGAAAATAACCTCATGACCCCCACGTTCAAAGTCAAAAAGAACGTGGCGCTGGAAAAATATAAAGATAAAATCGAGGGCATGTATCCAAAAAACTGATGAGGGGAATATAAATCAGTTTAAATAACAACTATTTATATTTATAAAAATCCCCTTATCTTTTTAAGACATCAAAAAATAAGGGGATTTTTGCCGGGCACCCAAATTTTTAATCCATGCATGGAATTAAGCGAAAATGAGCGACAACCAAACCAGTGATTGGGAAAAATTAGTGGTGACCCCGGATCAGGCTCTGGAAAAAATTCAACCCGGCATGTGCATTTTTATCGGCACCGGCGCGGCGGAACCCCGGACCCTGGTAAAGCACCTGATGGCGTCCAATGCGGACAACCTTCAGGATCTGGAGCTGTTTCAACTCTTGAGTTTTGGGGATGTCATTTCCATCAAGGAACTGAAAAACCTGAAATTCCGGCTCAAGACATTTTTCTCCGGCTGGGTGGCCAAAGAGGCGATATTTGAAGGCAGGGTGGATCTGATCCCCAGCCGCTTCTCAAGACTATCCCAGCTCATCGACTCCCGCCAGATTCCTTTTGATGCGGCATTTATCCAGATCACACCGCCCAACAAGCTGGGCTATTGCAGCCTGGGCGTCTCCGTTGATGTGGCCAAACTGGTCATGGACCAGGCGCCGTTCGTGGTGGGGGAAATCAATCCCGACATCCCGAAAACCCTGGGCAACAGCTTTGTTTCCATCAAAGAATTTGATATGCTGGTCCAGTCCACGGAAAAACCCATTTATTTTCCGCGCTGGCCCATTGACCCGGTGTTTGACAAGGTTGCGGCCAATGTGGCCTCGGCCATTGAGGACGGGAGCTGCATCTCCTTTTCATTAGGCCCCTTGTATGAACCCCTGGCAAAACACTTGATGCAGAAAAAAGACCTGGGCGTTCATTCGCCGATATTTTCCGATGCCCTCATGGATCTGATTGAAAGCGGGGCTGTCACCAACCGCTATAAGCAGCATTTCCCCGGCAAGACACTTACCTCATACGCCCTGGGCACCCAGGAATTGCTCAATTGGCTGGACGGCAACCCGCTCGTGGAATTTCAGGGGCTGGACAAGGTATTCAACCCCATGCGCATCGGGAAAAATCCCAAATTCGTCGCCATCGTGAATATCCGCAAGATTGATCTCACGGGCGGCATTTCCCTGCATGTGGGCAAAGGCAATGTCACCACCGATTCGGCGGAAGTTATTGATTTTGTGAACGGCGCGGAAATTTCTTATGGCGGATATTCGATTTTCGCCCTGCCCAGCCGGAATTTAAGGGGCGAGGCCAATATCAAACTCTCCCTGGATGATATTCCCAACCAGATGAATATCCGGGAATCCATTGATCTGGTGGTGACGGAATACGGGGTGGCCAATTTAAACGGCCGGACCATGCGGGAACGGGCCATGGCGCTCATTGAAATCGCCCACCCGGAAGACCGGGCCAAGCTTATCGCGGAAGCCAAACTGCAAAGCATTATTTACAAGGACCAGATTTATATTGAACAAAACGCCCACCTCTATCCTGCTGAAGTCCATTGCAAGCACACCTTTAAAAACGGGGTTTCCGTTAGATTCCGGGCCATCCGCCCCTCGGATGAGGAAGAAATGCGGCGGCTTTTTTACCGGTTCTCGGATGAATCCGTCTATTACCGGTATTTCACGCCGCTGAAAACCATGACGCATTCCAAAATGCAGGAATATGTGAATGTGGATTACGGCAAGGTCATGTCCATCGTGGGACTCGTGGGGGCGCGGGGTGAAGGCCATATTGTCGCCGAGGCCCGGTATGTCAAGGATCCGAAGCGTCCTTACGGGGATGTGGCGTTTGTCGTGGATGAGGAATACCAGGGTCTGGGGATTGCCACATTTTTATACAAACAACTCATCCGGCTGGCAAAAGAGCGCGGGCTCCAGGGATTCACGGCGGACGTGCTGCCGGCCAACAAGGAAATGATGCGGGTGTTTGAAAAAGGCGGCGCGGAAGTCAAGGCAACCCTGGAATACGGGGTTTACCGGCTGTCCATACCGTTTAAATAATCATGCCAAAGCACTTAAAAAAACCACCCATAGAGGCGCCAAGGGCTGCTCCGCCAGTTCATCCGGCGGACCATCCCCTGGTCAGCGTCATCATTCCCACGTTCAACCGGGCCTGGTGTTTAAAAAAAGCCATCGACTCGGTGCTGGCCCAGGATTATACCCATTTTGAGATCATTGTGGTGGATGACGGGTCAACAGACAAAACCCCCGATCTTCTATCTGAATACGGCGGCGCCACCACCGTTATCCATCAGCCCAACCAGGGCGTCAGCGCGGCCAGAAACCGGGGCGTTGCCGCGTCAAACGGCGTTCTCATCGCATTTCTGGATTCGGATGATTCCTGGTATCCAAAAAAACTTTCCGCGCAGGTGGATTTCTTCAGTAAGAACCCGGAGGCCGTGATCTGCCAGACAGAGGAAATCTGGATTCGAAACGGCAAGCGGGCCAATCCCAAAAAAAAGCACCAGAAACTGTCGGGCATGATTTTTGAGCCGTCCCTGGCGTTGTGCCTCATCTCCCCGTCCGCAGTCATGATGAGAAAGCCTTTTTTCATGAAAATGAACGGGTTTGACGAGTCCCTGCCTGCCTGCGAGGATTATGACCTATGGCTCCGGGTGACGTGCCGGTTTCCGGTGCATCTGATTCCAACGCCCCTTATTGTCAAGACCGGAGGCCATGACGACCAATTATCAAGCGATACCGGTCTCGATAAATTCCGCATCCACGCCCTGCAGAAAATACTCGGGAGCGGCTTGCTCACCAAAACGCAATACCGGGCCGCCCAGGAAATGCTGAAAACAAAATGCCGGATTTATGCCGATGGGTGCGTGAAACACGGTCGCAAGACGGTTGCCATGTATTATTCCCGGCTTGCGGAAGAGATTGAAAATAAGCCCTATACGTCTTCGGAAGCCCTGGAATAATCCCCAATTCACCTAATCCATCCGGCGAATCGCCTCCAGTTGGGCGTTTAATTTTTTGACCGACACGGGATAAGGCGTTTTTAACTCCTGGGCGAACAGGGACACTTTAAATTCCTCGATGGCCCAGAAAAAGGCCGCCACAGAGTCCCGCTTTTCCTCTGAAGTCTCAGGCTTCAATCCCGCGATCATTTCCTCATATTGATCGGCAAAGGGCTTGACCATTTGCGCCCGCTTCCGGTCCTTTTCCATGTCCAGCCTCCCCCGCTCCGCCCGGATGACGATGGCTTTCAAATACCTTGGCAGATGCCGCATCACCGAAGCATCATATATTTCGATAAAATTTTCCGGCATCAGGCTCAAGACGGATCTCCGGAGGTCCGCAGCAAAAGCCCCCATCACCGGATCACGCTGATGGGTGATGTCAATATGGGAAATCACGGATTGAACGTCCCGAAAGGCTTCCAGGACCGGAATAATATCGGCCAGAAGCGCCTGGCCCTCGGGCAAAATCCGGTTCACCATTTGCCGCGCGTGACTGGAAAAATCTTTCTGAGTGCGAATATCTTTAAAAAACAAGTTGATAACCACCCTCTGAATGAGTTGCCGGCATAACTGTTTCCCTCCCCCGAACGGCCAGGCCGCCGCTTCAAGAGCAGAGGGCAACACCATTGTTTTTTCAAGGTATTTGAAATCCTTTGCAAAATACAATCTGTAAAGCTGCCCCACCCCTTGCAGATGCGCCGCTTCCGCCTTTGTCCCGCTGGTAAACAACCGGAGATTGACCGCGCCGCCCGCAAATTCCAGGGCCGGATACACCGGAAGTTCCCTGCCGCTTTGGCCCGTCAGCAAAACCCTTTCCGGCAGGTCCGGGAAATCCCAGGCTGAAAGATTTTCGCGTTCCCACTTCCGGCGCTCCGCCGCCAGTTCTTCCATATCCTCCGGCGCACTGGCCACGGATTGGCGCAAAATCATTTTGTCCCGGCTGGAGACAATTTCCCGGCCCCGGTGATCGGTAAGGCTGATGCGCAGCTTCAAATAATCGGGCAAAACGTCTTCATTCCAGGCTTCCGAGGGTATATCCACACCGAACCGGTCATGGATAAACCGGCCCAAGGTTCCGGTCAGAGAGCCTTTAAATTTCGGCATCTCCTCCATAATCACCGATACGGTGGCCCCCACCGGCACCAGTTGTTTGCGATAGGACTTGGGAAGGCCTTTAATAAGTTCCGTGATTTTTTCCGAAAGCAGGCCGGGAATCAACCAGTCCGAGGATTCTAATGGAATGCCGTCCGCCGCCGTCACCGGCACCCGAACCGTGACCCCGTCGTTGTCCTCCCCCGGCTCAAAATGATAGTCGCAGTCAAATGCGTCCCGGCCCATGGCCACCCGGTCCGGAAACAAGGAAAGCCGCGCATCATCGGGAGAAGCAGCCAGCACGTCCTCGGGCTGCATCCGCAAAAAATCGTCGGAACCGTTTTCTTTGATACGTTTTTTTAAGGACGGCATGTCAAAAACGCCATGCAGCCGTTTCTTGTAAAACAGAACCAGATCGTCCTCCGCCACCAGAAAATCCCGGCGCCTCACCCGGTCTTCCATGTCCCGGACACCTTCAATCAGTTCCTGGTTATGAGCCATAAACGGCAGGGGATTGCGGACATCTCCTTCCATCAGGGCGCTCTCAATAAAAATTTCCGTGGCCTTTTCCGGATCCACGGGACCGAACTGCACCATCCGCCCGATTACAATGACCAGCCCGAACAGGCTTACCTGCTGATCGGCCACCACCGCTTCCCGGCTGCGCTGCCACCGGGGATTGGAATACGTGCATTTGCAAAGACTCCCGCCCAGGGGTTCCAGCCACCGGAGGCTGATGGTGGCCACCCTGCGGGCGAACAGCCGGGATGTCTCAATCATTTCCGCAGCCACAATCCATTGTCCGGCTTTGTTGAACTGCCCGGAACCCGGAAAAATCATTACCTGCCGGCCTTTGGCGGCCTGATAAATGTTTTTCTCCTTTTTAACGGCGATATTGCTTAAAAATCCGCTTAAAACAGACTGGTGAATGGCGGCGTAACTGTTCGAAAACAAATCATCGGGATTGACCGGAATCTCTTTGTGGGGACGCGCCGCCATTTCTGTTTCCATGCGCGTATCCATCCGGGATTCCTCAAGAATGTTGAGTATCTGCTCGTGCACATCCTGCCACTCGCGCATGCGCTTGAATGACATAAAATGGGCTTTGCAGAATTTTTTCAGATCACCCGCGCGGACAACGGATTTTCCAGCCTCTGGACTTCCGAAGCAACTGGTCCAGATATTAAACAGGGTCATAAAATCCGAAGCCGGGTCATTAAACCGGGCATGGGCCGCTTCAGCTTTGGTAAAGGCATCACGGGGCTTTTCCTTGGGATCGTTCACCGTCAGGGCTGACACGATCACCGCTGCCGAATGCAGACACCCCCGGCTCCGGGCCTCAATCAGGATTCTGGAAAGCCGGGGGCTTAATGGGATAGCAGCCATGAGTTTTCCCCGGGGGGTCAGGGAGAACATGGGGACGTCTTTTTTCCGTTTGACGAAAGAGACAATGGCCCCCAGCTCCAGAAGGGTGTCAAATCCGTCCTTGATCTGACGATTCGGCGGCGGGTCAATAAACGGAAACGACGAAATTTCCCCGAGTTTTAAAGCCATCATGCGCAAGATAACTTCCGACAAATCCGCCCGCAATATCTCCGGGGGCGTAAACAGGGGCCGGTTCTCATAATCCTCTTCGGAAAACAGCCGGATGCAGATGCCGTCCGCCACACGTCCGCACCGGCCCTTTCGCTGGTCCGCGCTGCTTTTGGATACCGGGGATATGGGCAGGGTCGTGGTCCGGGTCCGGGGGTCATAACTCGATATCCGGGCCACCCCCGTGTCCACCACATACCGGATGCCCGGCACGGTGATGGAGGTTTCCGCCACATTGGTGGCCACCACGATTTTCCGGCCCGCATGTGCTGCAAACACCTTCATCTGGTCCGCGGCGGACAGCCGGGCGTACAGGGGCAGAACAACGGTATATCGGTATTTCCGGCCCTCCAGGGTATCAACGGTTTCCCGGATATCATGTTCCGTGGGCATAAACACAAGGATGTCCCCGGCCCTGCCCTGGCCCATGATGGTGTCCACCGCATCCGCCGCAAGGTCCGGAAGGGTTTGTTCCTCCTCGGTGTCATCCTTGCCGCCGGGTTTTTCATCCAGCGCCGGTTTTTTCCAGTACCGGACCTCCACCGGGTACATGCGGCCGGAGACTTCGATTACCGGCGCGTCATGAAAGGCTTTTGAAAATTTCTGGGTGTCAATGGTGGCGGAGGTGATGATGAGTTTGAGATCTGTTCTTTTTGTGATGAGATTTCGCAGGATGCCGAGGATAAAATCAATATTTAAGCTGCGCTCGTGGGCCTCGTCAATAATGAGGGTGTCATAGCTATTTAAAAACCGGTCCGTCTGGGCCTCGGCCAGAAGAATGCCGTCGGTCATAAGCTTGATATACCCGTGCTCCCGGTTGAACCTGTCCTGAAACCGGATCTGATAACCCACGGACCGGCCCAGGGGTTCGCCGAGTTCTTCCGCGATGCGGTTTGCCACGGTGATGGCCGCGATGCGCCGGGGCTGGGTGCAGCCGATGAGCCCGTCAATGCCCCGGCCCGCCTCCAGGCAGAATTTGGGGAGCTGAGTGGTTTTGCCGGACCCGGTCTCGCCGGACACGATGGTCACCGGATGGTTGGATATAGCTTCAATAATATCCCGCTTCCGGTCGAGAATGGGCAGTTGATCATCATACAGAGGCTGGGGACGATTGGATTTCCGGCGTTCCCGGCTCCTTATGGACTTTCGGAGCCGGGCTTCAAGGGCCGTGATTTTTTCAATCGTCGGCTGATCCACCGTCAGGCGAGGGTTGCTTTTCCGCAGCAGCCCGATATCCCGAATCGCGGAATACCGGTCCTGGGGCATGGCGTCCGGTAAAAGGCGCTCCACCTTATTTAATTGGCTGTAAAGATTTTCCGGTTTCATAAAACGGGGTTCTATCTCTGATAAAAAAATGGTAATATCCGCTGCTATCAGGCTTTATGTAAAGACATCAGCCAATTTTGTAAACCATCATTTAAATACAGAGGGAAAAAACATGAAAACCCATCGCAAGGAACTGTTTTTCCAGACCCCCACCCGGCGGGCGTTTATCAACATCACCCCGGAAGTCGAAGCCTGTCTTGCCGAAAGCGGCGTCCGGGAAGGCCTGGTGCTGGTGAACGCCATGCACATCACGGCATCCGTATTTATCAATGACGATGAATCCGGCCTTCACCATGACTATGAAAAATGGCTGGAAAAACTCGCGCCCCATGAACCCGTGTCCCAGTACCGGCACAATGTGGGCGAAGACAATGCGGACGCCCACATGAAACGCCAGATCATGGGACGGGAGGTGGTGGTGGCCATCACAAACGGGAAACTGGATTTCGGCACTTGGGAACAGATCTTTTACGGGGAATTTGACGGCCGCCGCCGCAAACGGGTGCTGGTGAAGATCATCGGGGAATAGATCCTGTTAAATCATGCCGTGCGCGTATAACTGAAAAATTTTGTTCCAGGTCAAACAGCCCCGGATAAAACACGGTGAACGCATTCCGCAAGCTGTTTCAGATCAAAAGGCTTCATCAAATACTCCCGGATACCCTGCGCTAAAGCCCTTTCCCGGGTAATGCGTTCACTGAACCCCGTGCACAGAATAATCGGCATGTCCGGCCGGATTTCCAGGATTTCCTTAGCCAGGGTTTCTCCGGTCATTTTCGGCATGGTCATATCCGTGATGACCAGATCAAATGCCTCCGGCCGATCTTTAAAAATCTGCAGGGCCGTCTCCGAACGGGTGACGGCGAGGACTTTATAACCCAGCTTGTTCAGCGCGGCTTCTCCAAAATCCACCAGCATGGTCTCATCATCCACCAGCAAAATGCTTTCATTGTTTCCCAATGGCAATGGCTCCGCTTCCCTGCCGGGTTCTTCGATGAAGTGATCCAGCCGGGGAAGATACACCGAAAACCGGGTTCCTTTGCCGTTGGCGCTTGCAACATCCACCACGCCGCCATAACTTTGCACAATCCCGTGAACCACCGCCAGCCCCAAGCCGGTGCCCACCCCCTTTTCCTTGGTGGAAAAATACGGTTCAAAAATGCGTTCCAGAACGTCAGGGGCCATGCCGTGACCCGTATCCGAAACCGTAAGCCGGACCCACGCTCCCGGCGTAAGAAACGGGTCACCGGGTTCCGGCGCATGATCAGCATCGATTTCCATGGCCGACAGACCGATTTCCAGCACACCGCCCTCATGCATCATGGCATGATGGGCGTTGGTGCATAAATTCATCAAAATCTGGTGGATATGGGTGGGATCCCCCATCACTTGAATCGATTCATCGGTCACGTCCTGACGGATTTCAATGGTGCTGGGCAGGGAGGCCTTCAACAGCCGGACGGTTTCGGCAATAATAACGGACAAGACCACCGGCCGGGTTTCCTGTTCACTTTTCCGGCTGAACAGCAGTATCTGTCCCACCAGATCCCTGGCCCGCTGGCTGGCAGCGTAAATATTATTCAGCTTGTTCTTCGACTTTGCATCAATGCCCTGCTGGTATTGGAGCAGCTCCGTATTGCCCATGATGGCGGACAGGATATTATTGAAATCATGCGCAATGCCTCCGGCCAGGGTGCCGATGGCCTCCATTTTCTGGGACTGCCGGAGCCGGATTTCCAGCTGTTTCTGTTCCGTCAAATCCACCAGAATCATCACCCCGCCGATGATTTTGCCTTCCTTGTCCCTGACGCCGGCCGCTGAAAAAGACACGGGCCGGATTTTCCCAAAAGGATCCAAAAGCCCGATTTCCACGCCGCTGACAACGGCCCCTTTCCGAATCTGTTCAATGGTATTCCGGGTAATCCGCCGTCTGGATGTCTGGGATAAAACCAAAGCGCCGATATTATCAAACGTTTTGCCGAGCACATCGTTTTCCGTGCGGCCAAGCCAGTCAAGCAGCACTGGATTGGCATAGCTGAACCGGAGTCGCTCATCCATCAGGGACACCCCGTTGGGTATGCTGGCCAGACTTCTTTCCAGAAACATTTTCGTTTTTTCGGTCACCGCCTCCGCGTGCTGCCGTTCAAGGATATCCTGCCTGGCTTTTTTCAAGGCCTTCCGGTTAATGGAAAACACCTGATAAGCGGTGATGCCGACAAAAAACATCGCCACCGCATTGTCCATCCAGTATTCCATGGCGACATTTTCAGTGGGGAAAAGCCTCCGCCTGAAAAAGAAAGTGACAAATAGGGTCAATATCGCCAGATTCACCAGGAAATACGCGCTGATGGACCATCGCCACTTATCAACAATAATGGGCGTCATGGTCAGGATGGCCAGCACAAAGACAATGGTGTCGAGTTTGGACAACAAACCGGTATCATCCAGAAATATCACTGTCCAAAAGGAGGAAAGACAGGAGATCAAAATCAAATGGGATGCGACGGAAAACCGGCCCTTAATAAGAAGCACCAGCGCCAGCAGCACAATAATCCAAAGAGCGGCTTCCGGCAGCAGAATTTCCGGAGATCTGACACCCGTAATAAAAACCGAATAGATGAAAACCAGCGGCGAAATAAAGAGGATGGCCAGACAGACCGTAACAACAACCTTCACCTTCTGCTGAAGCAGAAACTCGCTGTTTTCATAAGCTTTCAACAACATAGACGATTTCCATAGATTCTGGATATACTGAATCACCGGTCTCATCATCGTAGTGTGAAATGTTGAAATGATTTATTCATTCGAACGGATTTCCTTCCGGCGTGGTCAAAAACAGATGAAAATGCTTGGTCATACAGACGTATTCAGGCAATGAGATATTCTGCCCTGAATCATCGCTTCGGCCATGCTGGCTTTATATCAAGCTGCCATCAAATTTCAAGGTTAAAGAGTTGATATAAAGATTTGGTCCTTTTTCTTATTAATTTTTTTAATCTCTGTTTTTTTGCCTCTTGACGAGAGCTTTAAAAAACTGTAACCAGACTTTAACCGTTTTTTGTTACAAACTGACGCTATTGGATCACGTTTGGCGTTTGACAAAGTGCGCAAACAGACAATATACGGGAAATACTGTTTTTTGAATAATGCCGGAGTGGTGGAATTGGTAGACGCAGAGGACTCAAAATCCTCCGCCAGCAATGGTGTGCGAGTTCAAGTCTCGCCTCCGGCACCATCAATAAAATCAAAGGCTTATGAAAATTTTTAACCGGATTTATAAGCCTTGTCACCATCGCCAGATCACCTTCGCTTCCTGAACCTCTGAATTCTCCGATCGCCTGCGCAGCCCTTACGCAATCTCCCATAACCTTTTATGGTGGAGAATCCCCATGAACGACAGATTATGGCATCAGTCCTATGCGCCGGGTGTTCCCAAAACCATCCCATATCAGAAAACAACAGTATCCGAGGCCCTGACCCGGTCGGCAGCCCGTTTTCCGGGAAATAACGCCCTCAATTATATGGGCAAACGCATCACCTATGCTGCCCTTGACGGTTTGGTGAATGCCTTCGCCAGGGCGCTTTCCGGCCTCGGCATCCAGCCAGGGGACAAGGTGGCGGTCTGCCTGCCCAATATCCCCCAGGCGGTGATCGCCAATTACGCTGTTTTCAGGATCGGCGCGGCGGCGGTTCAGGTCAACCCGCTGTACACGGAGCGGGAGCTGGCCTATCAGCTCAGTGACGCCGACGCCCGGATCATCATCACCCTCACCCTGCTGGTTCCCCGCATTGAAAAGATCAAAGACCAGACGAAAATTGAAAAAATCATTAGTTGCCATATTCATTCATATCTCCCGTTTCCCAAAAAGCAGCTTTTCCCTTTTGTAAAAAAGGATATGTTCCGGGAAATCACACCATCGGCAAATCTGCTGCAATTTGAGGATATTATAATTCAATATCCCGGCGACCCCCTGGAAGACAAAAGCCGGTGGGAGGAGACCGGGGCGCTTCTCTACACCGGCGGCACCACGGGACTGAGCAAGGGGGTGATGCTCACCCATGCCAATCTGAGCGCGAACGTCCAGCAATTTGTGTCCTGGTTCCCGGATTTGAAACCAGGTGAAGAGCGCATTGTGGGCAATTTTCCCTTTTTCCATTCCGCCGGGTTTACGGCCATCCAGAATTTCTCCATCTGGCAGGCCAATGAAATCCTTCTGGTGCCCCGGCCGGAGCCCAAAATCAATATCGAGATTCTAAAAAAATACAAACCCACCTTTCTGCCCGGCGTGCCCACCATTTTCGTGGGACTCCTGGCGGATGCGGATTTCCGGAAACTGAATTTCTCCTCGGTCAAGGGGTTTTTCTCCGGCGCGGCCCCTCTGGCCGCGGAAACCATCCGGGATCTGAAACAACTTACAGGCGCCGATATGTGCGAGGTTTACGGACTCACGGAAAACGCGCCCATCGCCACGGCCACCCCCTGGGGCGGAAAAATCAAGCCCGGCACTGTTGGGTGCCCGGTGCCGGACACGGACATCAAAATCGTGAATATGGCGGATGGCGCGACGGAAATGCCAACCGGGAAAACCGGCGAAATCCTCATCAAAGGCCCGCAGGTCATGAAAGGATATTACAAAAAACCCGAGGAGACCGCAAAAGCCCTCAAAGACGGGTGGTTTTTCACCGGGGATATCGGAAAATTCGATGATGAGGGGTATCTCACCATTGTGGACCGGAAAAAGGACATGATCATCGCGGGCGGGTTCAATATTTATCCGGTGGAGCTGGACAATGTCCTGTTCGGGCACCCCAAGATTCTAGAGGCCTGCGTCATCGGCATCCCGGACCCTTACCGGGGAGAAACCGTCAAGGCTTTTGTGGTGGTCAAAAAAGGAGAGGCCCTCACGGACATTGAGGTGATGGATTATTGCAGACAGCACCTGGCCGCCTATAAAATCCCCAAGTTCGTCGAATTCGTGGAAGAACTCCCCAAAAGCGCGGTGGGAAAAATCCTGCGCCGGGAACTGCGGGACCGGGAGCTGGAAAAGATGGCACAGGAAAAGGCTTAAAGCCTACTCCTTCAGCGCGGCCTCAAACACCCGCAGCCCATGCGTGATGGTCTTCCATCGCGCTTTTTGCAAATACTCGCCTACGGGCCGGGGTCCGACGCTATCCGGCCACAGCCGGGCAATTTGCGGATGCGTCCATCCCTGAAGCGCCCCGGTTACAATTCGGGACTGTTCGGCATTCCACCGGCCAGCCAGCTCACCAGTCAGTCGGACGATGCCGTCCAGAAGAGATCCGATCTCGACATCATCCACCCCTTCCGCCGCAAACCGCATGGTATCGGACATGGGGGAAGTCATCTGCTCCAAGAGCTTTCCCGAGCGCCGGAACGCCGGGCCGTCTCCGGCAGCCGCCCGGTTTTCAGGCACATAATCAATACGCCCCACCCCGATGGCCAGCCGCGTGTCGGCTGCAACACCCGATGCCGGAAGTTCCAGCCCCGAACCCTTTTCCGGTGTATTTTCCAAAAACCGGGAGCGAACGTATGCCCGGATGAACAATGCGGCCCGCAGAGACAGGGCCGGATCATGGATCAGGGCCTGCCAGCCGTCCCCGCGGAACACGTCAATTTCACAGGGCAGAATCCCCGGAAACGCTTTTGACAGGTCTTTTCCGCAGTCTTTCAACACAAAATACATGCGTTGCCGGACTTCCGCGGGCAGGCCGGAAAACCCGACGAAATCCCCGGTGATGACCGCATAGTTTTTTTTGGGATCAATCTTCATGGCTCGCCCATTGACTTTTGGGGGCCCATGTATAATCCCAGCGCAAACACCAGGGTTCCAATACCCATGATCACCGCGCCCACATAAAAGGCATATTGAAGCGCCAGCGCATCCATAATGATTCCAGCGATCAATGACCCGCAAAGCATCCCCAGGCTGTGAGCGACCGTAATCATGGACATGACCGCGCCCATGGCGTCCATGCGCTTGCCGCTGATGACCGCCAGGGCCATCAGGGCGGGCATGGAAATCCCGCCGCCGATGCCGAATACCATATTGGCCGCAAAAAAACCCCAGAACCCGCCGGCGGGACCGATCATGGCAATGGCGACAAGGGTGATGATCCCGCCAGCCACCACCAGCAGCCGCTTATCCATCCTGTCCGAAACCACTCCCATGGGAATATTCATGATACCGCTGACCGAAACCCCTGTCACCACCAAAAATCCGATGGATGTGCTGGAAAGCGCAAACCGGGCGTCGCCATAGACCGGCAAAAATCCCCAAATAATGCCAATGCAGGTGGTATAGACCAGACGAAAGCAAAAAATGCTGACCAATTCCCGGTCATATACCAGCCGGCCCCAGGGCACCGGATGATATTCCCTGGTCACGGTCTGCTCCTGTGATGTGGGCGGCAAAAAGAAAAAGCTCAAACAAAACGCGAAAAATGCCATGGCCCCCATGCAACCGAAAGCAGCCTGCAGGCTGAACCAATCCTTGATCACCCCTCCCATGAGCGGGCCGACGCTCAGGCCTGCAAAAATGGACATATTAAAGATGCCCATAAAAAAGCCCTCTTTGCCTTTGGGGGTGATCTCCCCGATATAGGCCTGGGCCACGGGCATGATCATGGCGGAGGCCACCCCCTGAATGGCCCTCAGGAGTATCAGGCTGTGAATGTCCGTAAAAACGATAAAGGCGATGGAAATCAGAAAATAGCAAAACAGGCCGACGGTGATAAAGGGTTTACGCCCCTTTTGATCCGACAGGCGCCCGAACCAGGGGAGAAACAATGTCCGGGTCAGTGAAAATCCGCCAAAAATCAGTCCGATATAGATTCCGGTGGCCCCCAGGCTATGGGCGTAGACCGGCAGTAGCGGCACCACGATGCCCACGCCGGTCACGGCCGAGAACAAGGAAAAAAACAGGGCCGCGAATATTTTTTTATCGATTTTCTTTTCAATGGGGGGGTCTATGGATTCCACAACCGCACCGGCTCTAGAGGCTGCGAGGTTTCCTGCATTTCCCTAAACCATCGTCCACAGAAAAGCCAGCAATCCCGTCAGTATAAAATGACCTTCCATCAATACGCCCTGCCGCAGGCCGGAATAAATGGCGCCGCGCTCATGGATGGATAAAAACAGCAAAATAGACAACGGGCAAAGGCAGAGCAGATATCCCAGGGATGAGACAGCGCCGGTGATGCTGGCCAGGCACATCAGGGCCACCATCATACCGGATAGAATTTTCAAAAGCGCCATGGTTTTCTTTTCACCCAGCAGAATAGGAATGGTCTCCTTGCCCACGATTCGGCTGCCCTGCATGTCCAGGATATCGAAAAACGCCGTGCGCACAAATATAAGGCTGGTGGCCCAGACAAAAGCCAGAATGGTGATGAGCTTGATCTGGCCAAGCCCGTATAGGGCCGGTACAAGCGCGGTGACAATCCCCCAGGCCAGGGCCGCGAACACGGTTTTGGAACCCGGAATTTCCCTGATTTTGGGCTGAAACCGGCCGTTAATCCGCCGGGGCATGAGGCTGATGATATACACAATGCCCATAAACCCCATGCACAAAAACAGCACCAGAAAAAGCGGCCTCATCATGAAGGCGGCAGCCATTCCCCCAAGGCCTGAAAGAACCATTACTGCGGAAATAAGCCACCGGTTCTTCTGGTAAAACGCGGCTCGATCAGGGTCATTGTAGCGGTCCGAGGCCACGTCCATCAGATTGTTAAACGTATGCATGCACAAAAGATACAGCGACGCCATGCAGATGCTGAGGATGGACGGGGCAATTCCCTGAAGCACGGACGAGGCGTAGGTGAGACTTCCGGCGGCCAAGGCCAGATAGATATTGGAAAGGAGCAGATGCCGGTGAATCAGGTACTGGCACCGCCTAAAACGGCTGCCCTTGTATATCAGCCGGTTTTCCAGATCCCGGTACACCCGCTTGATGATCCAGTTGGGGGTGGAGGCCCCGGCTGTAATCCCGATATGCCGGGCATTGCCGAGCTGGTTCAGGTCGAGTTCCGCTTCGGTTTCGATGTGAACGGCGGGTTTTCCGGTTTTCCGGGCGATATCAAACAGCCGCTGGGTGTTGCCGCTCTCCCGTCCCCCCACCACCACCACTGCGTCCACCTTTCCGGCAAGATTTTTCACATCCGCCTGCCTGCTTTCCGTGGAATCGCAGATGGTGTTGAAGACCTGATAATGGGGGTGGGTGGTTTTGGCCCAATCCACCACAGAGGTAAAAAAATCCTTGTTCTGGGTGGTCTGGGCCACGATGATGGCTTTTTCAAACGGCGGCAAATTCTTCAGCTCCGCCATGTTTTCCGCCACATGGCCATGTTCCCCGGCATATCCCAGGAGTCCGATCACCTCCGGATGGGCCCGGTCGCCGATGATGATCACCGCTTCCCCCTGCCGGGCGTGCCGGGCGATGATGGCCTGGACCTTGATGACCTTGGGGCAGGTGGCGTCCAGTACAGTAAACCCAGCATTTTTCAGGGCGTCCCGGTCTCCCGGGGGCACGCCGTGGGCTCGGATCAGGACTGTGCCGTCGCCTTTTTCCGGAATTTGAGAAATAACGGATATACCTTTTTCTTTAAGGATATCCAAAACTTGTGGATTATGAATCAAAGGGCCGTAGGTATAAATCGGCTCACTGGTCCGGTTGGACGCGTCCAGCGCCAGTTCAACGGCCCGGCGAACGCCCATGCAAAACCCGGCGGTTCTGGCGATGGTGATTTTCATGGATGAGATGTCAAACTATGCGGATTTTTTAAGATATATTTTATGGTCCACCAGAGACAGGGAATAGATCGTGCCCTTGATGAATTTTTGCTCCCCGAAAATGTTCACCAGTTTATAGCCCCCGTCTTCGGGTTCCACACTGTCCACGGCTTCCATAATCAAGTCCTGACGATCACCGTCAATAATATAAGCGCTTGCTTCACACATGGTTATTTCCTTTTATAGTCTAATAAATGTTTTTCAATTAATTCATCAAGCAGATGGGGCAGCGGAATCGCGGTTGTTCCGACAATCACGACATTTTCCTGAAGCAGAGGCAGGAGAATTTTTCTTGCCGGGCTGGACGCAATGGCTTCGGCTATTTTCGGTGTCACTTCTCCCATCATGGCATTGGCCATAACAATGCCGATGGGCCCGATAATCAGGTCCGCCTGGCGAACAGTTTGCACAATGGCATTTTCGCCGGACGCTCCGCGATTGGCTTTTGCTTTGAGCATCTGGGCTGTAGCGATGGCGTTGGTGCCCAGGGCGATCAGCTCAAGAGACTCATCAAAGGTTTCCCGGAGTTTTTTGATGATAAAGGCACCAATGCCGCCGCCCTGACCGTCTATGATGCATATTTTATTCATAATTTGCTTAACTTTTTCTGGTTCAACCGCTGTTTTTTGGTAAGCCGTTTGGATGGCCCCTTTTTTTTCGTGAAGGACGACCGGCCCTCACCCTCACCGGATTCCTGTGTCATGCCCTTTACGTCCATAAAGGCAGCCATGGCCATTTTGTCTTCAAATTCCAAGGCGCTAATGGTGGCCGCGCCCTGGGATGCGGTATAATCCGCCACTTCCCGGTCTGAACTCACCACCAGGGCTTTTTGTTTGTCATGGGCGGCCATGCGCTTGATCACGGCGTCCGCAGTTTCTCCTTGCCGTGAAAACAAAATCCGGATGCCTTTATCCCGGTCCCGGCTGTCAAACAGGGAAAATTCATCGGCCCCGTCAAATACAACAGTAATTGCATGTCTTTTTAATCGTTTATACGCAGCCAGCATGTCAATGAGCGCCTGCCGGCCCTCCGCCAGATCATTTCGATCCAGACGGGCCAGGGCCTTCGACTGCCGGATCACATTATATCCGTCAACAATGATATGAACGGTCATGGGTTCGGTTTTCCCAACGCATTTATCAGGCTTTAAGCAACCCCAGCAGCCGGTCCAGGTCATCATCGCCGTAAAATTCGATTTCCACCTTGCCTTTCTGTCCCCGCCGCCGGATCTGCACCTTGGTGCCAAAATGCCGGGCCAGATTTTCTTCAATGCTCAAAAAATGAACGTCATCCGTGCGTTTTGGAGGTACCGGGGCCGCCTCCCGGGCCTTGTTCAAACGGGCCACCAGGGCTTCCGTCTCCCGCACCGACAGCCCCCTGAGGGTGACGATTTTCCAAATCTCCCGCTGAAGCGCCGGGGTTGCGGCCGATAGCAATGCCCTGGCGTGACCCATGCTGATGAGTCCGTCCTTGATGGAGTCCTTGATGTCGTCCGGCAGTTGATTGAGCCGCAAAAAATTGGCCACCGCCGACCGGCTCTTGCCCACCCGGGCCGAGACGTTTTCCTGGGTCATATTAAAATCCGTTATCAGTCGTTTATACGCTTCCGCTTCCTCCATGGGATTCAGGTTCAGGCGTTGCACGTTTTCGATAATGGACAATTCCAGAAGTTCCGTGTCTCCGATATTCTTTATAATCACCGGGACTTTGAACAGGCCCGCCATCTTGGCGGCCCGAAGGCGGCGTTCACCCGCGATCAATTCATACCCATTGGCCGACTCCCGCACCAGCAATGGCTGAAGAATACCCTGCACCCTTACCGAATCCGTCAGCTCAGCCATTTCATTTTCCGGAAAATCCCGGCGCGGCTGATAGGGATTGGGCGAAATCGCATCAATATCACATTCCAGCAAATTGCCGGGCGGGACGGGCGTCTGGTCATCAAGCCCCATATCCGGGAAAAGCGCGTCCAGACCTTTACCAAGGCCGGTGGTTCGCCGTTTTTTCAGCGGGAAGCCGATGCCCTTTGATTTCGATTTACCATCCCCCATTCGCAGACCTTTTCTTTAAATATTATCGGGTTATAAAATAACAAACTTCTCGTTTCGATGTTTTCCGCCCCGGACTTCCTTTGCCAGAGACAGGTAGCTTGTGGATCCTGCTGAGGAAGGGTCATAAAAAATAATGGGTTTACCATAACTGGGGGCTTCCCCCATGCGGACAGTGCGCGGGATACGTGTTTTGAACACCAATTTTTTAAAATACTTGACCGCGTTTTCCGCCACCTGGTTGGAAAGATTGGTCCGGGCGTCAAACATGGTGAGCAAAATCCCCTCGATATTGAGGCCCGGATTGAGCCCCTGCTTAATGCGCTTAATGGTCTGCATAAGCTGGCCCAGTCCTTCCAGGGCGTAAAACTCACATTGCAGGGTAATCAGCACCGCGTTTGAAGCGGTCATGGCGTTTAACGTCAAGAGACTTAAGGAGGGTGGACAGTCAATAATAATAAAATCAAAATCCCCGGCGCACGGCGCCAGCAACCGGCTCAAGGCCTTTTCCCGGTCATCGTCCGCCATCATCTCCACCTCAAACCCGATGAGCTCCGTCCGAGACGGCATGATGGAGAGATACGGGATGCCGGTTTCCGAAATGATTTCCGATGCATCCGTCTGCCCGATGAGCCCGTGATACAAAGTCTTGCTGATGCGCCGCTTGTCGATGCCCAGCCCGGTGGTGGCGTTGGCCTGGGGATCACAGTCCACGAGAAGGGTTTTCTTTTTTGAAACCGCAAGCGCCGCAGCCAGATTGACGGCGGTGGTTGTTTTGCCCACCCCGCCTTTCTGATTTGCGATACAAATTGTATGTGCCATAATGGGGAAGCCTTACCATAAAAAACGCTGTTTGAAAAGTGGATTACACTGTGTCATAATCTCCATTTATGTTCAACCCTGATGTTTATACCTGATATTTCCATCGGCAGTATTTTTTTAAACCTGCGGCAAAGAACGGATAAACCCAATGCAACGTCATACATATAATCCCCTTTTGTGTAAATTTAAAAAAACAATTTCCCTCCTGACCTGCTTGTCCATACTGTTCTGCGGTCTCATCGCGCCAAAGACCGCTCTTGCCTTATCGATACAAGAAGAAGATGAATTGTCCGAAGAATTTCTCAAGGCTGTGTTTCAGGAATTTGAGGTCATCAAAGACCCTGTTATTGATGAATACGTAAATAAGGTCGGCCACAACGTCGTGGCCGCCATGCCGCCGCAGCCGTTTCCCTATAAATTTTATGCGGTGCGGCAGGACGCATACAATGCTTTTGCCGGCCCAGGGGGCCATATTTTCATATTTTCCGGACTTTTTATCGCCCTGGAAAATGAAGATGAGCTGGCCGCCCTTCTGGCCCATGAAATCGCCCATGTGTCGTGCCGGCATATTTCGGACATGATTCAAAAATCCAAAAAAGCAGGCCTCGCCACCATGGCCGGGGTGGTGGCTGGTATTTTGGTCGGCCTGGGCGGGGCCGGAACCCTGGGCAGCGCCCTGACCATCGGCTCCATGGCGGCGGGCCAGTCCGCAGCCCTGGCCTACAGCCGGGAGCATGAAGTGCAGGCCGACCAGATCGGACGCGCCTATCTTCAAAAAGCCGGATACAATTTAACCGGTCTCCAGTCGGTGCTGAAAAAAATCAGAACCGTGGACTGGTTCGGCCCGGATGAAATCCCCACCTATCTAAGAACCCATCCAGCCACGGAAGAACGCATCATTTACCTTGACAACCTTTTGGGCAGAAATCCGGCGGTTCTGGCAAAAAAAAATGCGGCATTTGACAGGGCGCATATCCGGATGACGGCTTTGTATGGAAACCCGGACCAGGCGGCCAGGATATTTAAGGCCAGGATAGACACAAATCCAAATGATGCCATGGCCCACTATGGCTATGGTTTGGTCATGGAAAGAAACGGGAGCGCAAAAACAGCCATCACCCATTTAACCGCCGCCCAAAAGCTGCTGCCGGACGACCGCTATATCCAGACTGATCTGGGGGAAGCCTGTTTTCTGGCCGGTGATTATCCGCAGGCTCTGGCGCTTTTAACCGGCGCGCCCCACAACACGCCGGACAAGTATCTTTATCTGGGGCGGACGCAGATGGCATTAAACCATTATGCGGAGGCGGCCGACGCCTTCAAACAGATCATTGATGATGATCCGGAACACGGGGAAGCGTATTATCTTTTGGGGGAAGCCAAAGGCAAACTGGGGGAAATGGGCAGCGCCCATTATTATCTGGGCCAGCATTATTTTAAAAAAGACGACCCGAAAAACGCCCGGTTTCATTTGAACAAGGCCCTGGAATACGAAAAAAATCCGGAACAGATTGAAAAAATTAAAGGACTCTTAAAAGAAATGGATGAATCCGCTTCCTTTTTTGGCAGGCGCAGGGAGGAAAAAAAGGATGAAGAGGGAAGATTTTGAATTAAATATTAATTTTCTCGTAAAATACCTTGCCCACCCGTTCGATATGTTCACGCAACCCGGCGTGATGGAGTTTATCAAAAATTAACAGGTCAATGGTGTATGGCAGAAGCAGATCGTCCAATTCCTTGTCAATTTCATCGAGTTCCTTTGTGGAAAGCCCCTGGCCGAAGAGGCTCAGGTCTATATCCGAGCCTGGCCGGAAATTGCCTTTCGCCCGTGACCCATACAGCACCGCCTTATCAATGGCCGGATGGCTGGCGAAGATGCCGCATATTTTTTCAATCGTTTGTTCGCTCAGACCATGGCGCATTATGCGCTCCCGGTTTGCTCCGCCAGTGCGGTAAATTTTAGGGATAGTTGTTCAAAAGCGGGATAGAAGCTGGTCAGAATGGATTCAGCGATTTCCTCAGCCGTCTCCAGGTTGTATGTGTGAGAACTGCGGTTGCGGGCTTTGATCATGTCCATCCAGACTTCGCCGTTCTCGATGAGGCCGTTTTTGAAAGCCTCCCTTGTCGCATTTTTTGAGCCGATGATGCCGACAAAACCCTGCTCCTCCAGATAATCCTTCAAGACATTCCACGCCAGCTCATGGGTGAATTCAAAGCCCTGAACCAGTCCCTGCTGTTCCAGCTCGGACAAGTCCCGCTGTGCAGCCAGCTCCACGGCACGGCGCAGGGTTTGAAATGCCCTGAGATAATTGTCGAGGCGTTGTTTCCAGCGAATGTCTTCCGCCATGACGCCAGGCTCCTTTTCCTTTCTATGGTCACCGTTTGTCAAAATGCGAAAACTGCATGGTAAAATTCCCCCGGCCCTGGGAGGCGGAACGCAGGGCGGTGGAATACCCGAACATTCGGGACAGCGGCACCACGGCATTGATCACCTGATTGCCCATTTTTGCGCTTATGGACTCAATTTTTCCGCTCCGGGAATTCAGATCGCCGATCACCTCGCCCATGAACGCATCCGGCACAAACACTTCCACCGCCATGATGGGTTCCAGAAGATAGGGTTCCGCTTTTTTAAACGCCTCCCGGCAGGCCATGGACGCGGCCACGGTATAGGCCAGGTCCGAGCCCGTGGAATCCCTGTATGACCCGCCGGTAAGCACAGCTTCCACATCCACCACCGGATATCCCATGAGATGCCCGTATTCCATGGCCTCCTTCACTCCTTTTTCAATGGCGGGCAGGTAGATTTCCGGAATAATGCCCTCGGGGATTTCAGACCGGAACCGGGCGCCCTCGCCTCTGGCCAGCGGTTTTATAGCCAGTTCGACTTCCGCAAAATGGCGCTGTCCAGCCACTTCCTTCTCAAACACGGCCGAAGCGGCGGCGGGCTTGCCCACGGTCTCGCGATAAACGACCTGGGGTTTTCCCACATTCACGCCGGTATTAAATTCCCGCTGCATCCGGCTGATAATAACCTCCAGATGCAATTCTCCCATGCCGGACAGGATCATCTGGCCGGTGTCTTCATCCTGCCGCACCTTCAGGGTGGGATCCTCGTCCATCAATTTTAAAAGCACCTGGTCGAGCTTTTCCTGATCAGAATGGGTTTTGGGTTCCACGGAAATGGAAATCACCGGCTTGTGAAATTCCATTTTTTCCAGGAGCACCGGGGAATCCGGGTCACACAGGGTTTCTCCGGTGGATGAGTCCTTAAGCCCCACCACGCCCACAATACCGCCCGCATCCGCGGTTTCGATACGCTCCCGCTTATTGGCGTGCATCATCATAATGCGGGATATTTTTTCTTTTTTCTTCCGGCTTGGATTATACACGTCCGCCCCGGCTTTCAACTGTCCGCTGTATATCCGGACAAAAGAAAGTTTCCGGCCTTCGATCATGGACACTTTAAATATCAGGGCCACCAGGGGGCCGCTTTTCCGGACCAGCACCGGTATGAGATCCCCTGTTTCCGGGTGATGCCCCTGAATCGGCGGCACATCCACCGGACTGGGCAGATAGGCGAGGATGGCATCCAGGAGGGGCTGAATGCCTTTATTTTTTAAGGCGGTTCCGCAGAGTACCGGCACCAGTTCAAGCTTCAGGGTTGCTTTTCGAATGGCCGCCGTCAACTGCTCCACCGTGATGGGGGTTTCCTCCAGATAGGCATCCATGAGGGACTCATCGGTTTCCGCCACCTGTTCCACGAGCTTTTCCCGATACGCCGCCGCCTGGTCTATCAAAGACCCGTCAATGTCCATGTCGCGGATTTCAGCATCGGGATCATCCGATTCCCATATCATTTGCCGCATGGTGAGAAGATCAATGACGCCCTTAAAGCTATCTTCCCGGCCCACCGGCAACTGTAAAAGGAGCGGATTGGCGTTCAGGCGCTCCCGGATCATGTCAACGGTGCGGTAAAAATCCGCGCCCACCCGGTCCATTTTATTAATAAAGGCCATTTTCGGCACCAGGTATTTGTCCGCCTGGCGCCAGACGGTTTCCGACTGGGGCTCCACGCCGCCCACCGCGCAGAAAACCCCCACGGCGCCATCCAGAACCCGGAGGGACCGCTCCACCTCAATGGTGAAATCCACATGGCCGGGGGTGTCGATAATCTGGATGTCGCTGGTCTTCCATTTGCAGGTGGTCACCGCCGAGGTGATGGTGATGCCCCGTTCCTGCTCGTCCGGCATCCAGTCCATGGTGGCTTCGCCGTCATGGACCTCGCCGATTTTATGGGACCGCCCGGTATAATAGAGAATCCGCTCCGTGACCGTGGTTTTGCCCGCATCGATGTGGGCAATAATGCCGATATTGCGTATGTGCTGAATGGGTCTGCCGTGGTTCATACAAATGCCCGTATTATTTATTGCGTTGATGAGGAGATACCCATGATGCGGCGTCATCCGCCCATCAACCGGTATTAAAATTTTATCATTTTATGCAAGTTAATTTTTTCTGTCAATTCAATAAAATTGACGGGAACTTTCTTGACTTTGGGTTATTACTCATGTTTTATAATTTTTTTTATTTTTTTTAGACATTGCAAACGTACCGGAGATCGTGTGATTTCCGGCGACTAAAAAATAATCATCATTATGATTAATATTATAAAAAGGAGGGAATCCTCATGATTGTTGCGGAAAGAAAACCTTTTGATGAAATCAAGCAGTTAATAAAAGGTTACAAAAGAGTGTTGACTGTGGGCTGCGGCACCTGCGTCGCTGTCTGTCTGGCTGGTGGCGAGAAAGAAGTGGGCGTCTTAAACGCCGAACTCAAACTCAGCCAGAAAGCCGAGGCTGATCCGGCCACTTTTGGCGAAGCCACGGTCCAGCGCCAGTGCGATGTGGAGTTTCTGGATGAAATTCAAAATATTGTCGGGGACTACGACGCCATTTTGTCCATGGCCTGCGGCGCGGGCATTCAGTTTATTGCCGAGCGATATCCTGATATTCCTGTGTTCCCCGCCGTCAATACCGTTTTTATCGGCGTGAACAAGGATGTGGGCTGGTATGAAGAACGCTGTAAAGCCTGCGGCAACTGCGCCCTGGGGGTTACCGGCGGCATCTGTCCGGTCACCATGTGCGCCAAAAGTCTGTTCAATGGGCCCTGCGGCGGCACCAACCAGACCAGTTGCGAAATCAATTCCGATCAGCCCTGCGCCTGGCATATGATATACACACGACTGGAGCGGCAGGGACGTCTGGACAATATCATGAATATTTTCCCGGCCAATGACTGGCGGAACCAGAAACCGCAGACCCTGGTTCAGCCGGGTTATGAAGAACGAAAGGCTGCGGTTAAATAATTATTGGCTCATACCCTATAACGTTATTTTTGTCGCGCCGGTTTTATACCCCCGCCGATAGTATATGAATTTCAAAAAAGAGGAAGGTATTATGAAATCAGGAAGCACGCTTGAAAAAATATTAACCGCCGGACACTTTGCTTTCACTGGAGAACTGGGGCCCCCGCGCGGCGCAAATATCGAAGCCATCCAAAAAAAGGCGGAGCACCTCAAAGGCATGGTGGACGCCGTGAACATCACCGACAACCAGACCGCCGTGGTGCGCATGTCGAGCTGGGCAGCCTCCCTGTTCGCCATCCAGGCCGGACTGGAGCCCAACTATCAGATGGTATGCCGGGACCGTAACCGCCTGGCCATGCAGGGTGATATCCTTGGGGCATCGGCCCATGGTATCCGAAACATGCTGTGCCTTTCCGGCGATCATCAGCAGTTCGGAGACCATCCCCAATCCAAGGGCGTGTTTGATATTGACTCCACCCAGCTTGTTCAAATGGTCAAAAAAATGCGGGACGAAGGCCAGTTCTTAAACGGCCAGGAAATCGACACCCCGCCCAAATTGTTCATCGGCGCGGCCGCCAACCCGTTTGCGGAACCTTTTGAATGGCGCATTTTCCGGCTGGCCAAAAAAATTCAGGCTGGCGCGGATTTTATCCAGACCCAGTGCGTGTTCAATATGGAAAAAATGCGGGAATGGGTCAAACGGGCCAATGATATGGGACTCACTGAAAAAGTCTATATTCTCGCCGGCGTAACCCCCATGAAGAGCCTTGGTATGGCGCGGTATATGAAATCAAAAGTGCCGGGCATGGATGTGCCGGATTACGTCATAGACCGTCTCAAGGGTGTTGAAAAAACCAAACAGGCCGAAGAAGGCATTAAAATGGCCTGTGAACAGATTGCGGAATTCAAGGAAATGAAAGGTATCGCCGGGGTTCATCTCATGCCCATCGAATGGGAGCACAAAGTCCCTGAAATTGCTGAACGGGCGAACATGCTCCCGAGACCGTCGGTATAATCCGTCTGATTTTGCCCATTCGCCACAGGGCATCCGCAATAAAATAGGAAGGAGTATTCAAACCAATGGAGACAAAAAATGTCTTAGTCATCGGCGGGGGAATCGCCGGGATGACAGCCGCCTGGGAGCTTGCCGAAGCCGGTGTGAATGTGCATCTGGTGGAAAAAAGCGGCTTTCTGGGAGGTCATGCCATCCAGTATACCTGCAAGGCGGCGGCCGAATGCCTGCAATGCGGGGCGTGTTCCGTGGAAAAAATGCTGAAAAA
>Ga0209467_1000641_pt1 | contig 42018 bp, 31 predicted proteins | sample Higcelwee11metaG_FD_187175 | JGI IMG/M metagenome (GOLD analysis project Ga0209467, IMG submission 187175) | Freshwater pond sediment microbial communities from the University of Edinburgh, under environmental carbon perturbations - High... | ecosystem: Environmental > Aquatic > Freshwater >... | reverse complement strand
ATCCATTTTAACCTTATATTTTAACTGGTTAGAAAATATTTCGTAACCTGCCAAAATAATGAATAAAATGATATTGTCAATATGATTGTATATATAAAATCAAATTTTTAACCCTTTATTGGCATTGATAATAAAAATTGATAATAAAAATTGATGATGAATTTTTTGGTTGTCCTGATATCTTCATTTTTATACGCGGCGGCATTTCCCGAGTGGAATTTCTGGTTTTTGTCGTTTATTGCGCTGGTCCCTCTTTTTCTGGTTTTGGATCAGCGCCAGGGCGCTATCCGGCAGGCGGGTTACGGCCTGTTGTGGGGGGCCGGGATGTCCATTGCCATGGGCTACTGGCTGTTCCCGACCCTGACGAACCATTATGAGGTGCCATTTTTCCGGTCAGTGATATTTTTTACACTGTGCCTTGTATTGCCCATCGGGGTGATATACGCAGTGTTTGCCCTGATTTACCGGTTTCTGAGCCAGGACCGGTTTTTTTTCTATGCGTTTGTGGTTCCGGCCCTTTGGACGCTTTTGGAATACCTGAAAGAAAGCCTTTCGTTTCTTATCCCCTGGGGCGGCATTGCCGTGGCCCTCGTGCCATTCTCCCCGTTTATACAGGTTGCGGACATTATTGGTCCTTACGGCATCGTATTTTTGGCAGTGATGGTGAACGCGCTGTGTTTCTGGTTTATCAAAGGCAGACGGCGGGAAAAAACCGAGACAGCTTCGGCAACTGCCACCCGGCGCAGCCGCATTTTAGTGTTTATGACCCATGAAACCCTTCCCCTGGTCCTTGTTTTTTTATTGATCGCCATTCCTTCATTTTACGGCCTGTATCGGGCAAACATACTGGAAAACTGGATTTGTCGGCAAAGGGAAGCGGGAAGAATGGTGCCCGCGACCCTTGTTCAGGGAAATTTCAGCACCAAAGAACGGTGGAGCGGGATGGGGTTTTATCAGCGGACCCTGAGCTATTTGGAGATGTCCCAGGGTGAGGCGGACGTGCGGCGGGTGATCGTGTGGCCGGAGACCACATTAAATTCCGCCAAAGAAGTCAATGACGCCTTTTTTTTAAAACTCATGCAGACCATCGGCGAAAATGCCCTGCTGATTTCCGGGGGTTTGAAAACAGACGATCTTGAGAAGGATGTCTATAACTGTATATATTTTATATCCGGTAGCGGCAGCGTGTCCCGGTATGACAAGCATTATCTCCTGCCCTATACCGAAACTTCGCCGTTTTTGGATCTTCTGGATACCTATTATCAAGCGCCCGGCGCGTTTAAAGAGGGGCGGACGGCCGTGACCGTGGAAACGCCGGAAGGCCCGGTCGGGGCATCCGTGTGCATGGAAATTCTCTACCCGGACTTTATCCGCCGGTCCGTCAAAAGCGGGGCAGGGTATCTGGTGAATGTGTCCAATGATTCGTGGTTCGGTGATTCCGCCATGCCGTATATCCATTTGAGCGCGGCCCGGCTGCGGGCCATTGAGAATCGGCGGTTTGTTCTCCGTGCCTCAAACAGTGGCATTTCAGCCGTGATTTCGCCCACCGGGCAAATCATGGATGCGAGCGGGTTGTTTACAAAGGAAAGGGTGGTCGGTGAATTTATTCAAATGGACAGAATGAGCGTGTACAGCAGATACGGGGACATAATGCTGTATGGCGCGGTCATGGTCCTGATAACGGCCTTTAGTCAAGTGATCATCCGGAAAAATTAGCGGACGTTAGTCCCGTAGGGGAGGGCTTTATGCCCTCCCATTCCGGGCGGGGATAAACCCCGCAACTCTACGGTTCCAGCTTGCAGTTTTTGCCATTGTGCTGCCTGGTTGCGCTAAGCTCAGGGTTTCTGATGTCCCGTTTGCATCTTTTCAAGCTCCAGGCGCATGGTCTCCCGTCTGCGGAACGCATCGGATTCACTGCCGAATGTTTCGTTTTGAAGAATTTCCAGCTTTTGCTTTTTGGTTTCTTCGGTCAATCCGGTGCTTTCAAGAATCTGCTTTTCTTTTTCCCGGTACACGGTTTCATTCTGCTTTTCAGCGGCAATCTGACGGTCCGCCTCATCTAAACGCTGGACCTGTTCCGGGGTGAAAAATTCCTTCCGGTATTCCTTGATTTTTTCCTGGCGCAAGGCGTCAGACCCCAATTCATTGAGATCTTTTTGGTATATCAGCATTTTTTCCCGGTACCGGTTGTATTCATTGGGATGGGATTCAACCTTTTCCGCGTCTTCCCCCCACATATCCGCGTTTAATTTTTGGAGCATTTCCGCTTTGGTGTCCCCGTACAGGCTCTCGTCCCCCACGATATCCGTGCGCCGGAATGCGTATTCCTTGGCTTTCACATCAGCGCCAAATAGTTTGTCCGCCAGTTCCACACCCAGCCGCTCCCGTCTAAATTCCTGGATTTGCTTTAAGATGTCGATGGCCTCGTCGGTGGTTTTGGCGCTGGTAAGATTTTTCATTTCTTCCGCCAGATCAATTTCGCATTGCAGATATTGTTTATAGGTTTCAAAAAGGGTTTTGGCTTCCGATTCCGGAAACTGGGAGAAAAGATAGTTTTTGACGCTGTCCAGATGCTCGCCGGGGGTGGCGCTTTTCCGGAAAAGATGCTCGATATGTTTAAAATATTTTAAGGTGGTGTATGAGTTGATAAGCCCGTCCTTAAACATGGCCTTTAAATCCAGTCCGGCATTTTTGGACGCATCTTCGGCAGGCGCCGGGGCGTTTGCCGCCTGATCCTTTGACATATCGGAAGCGGTCAGAGGCTGTACCGGCAACGACTGGCGCGAGCGTTTCACGTCTTCAAGGCTGATTTTGTAGCTGTTATCAAAAATATATTCGGAAGAGGCGTCCTTTTCCTTGGGAAACAGCCAATAACCCAGAATCAGGAGAAGGGCGCATACGCCGATAATTGCCGCGAGTTTTTTTTGATTCATTTTCATCACCAGCCCTCCGGGAGAGATTATTGTCAGTGAACAGGGCGAAACAACGGGCAGCATCACCGCACAGATCTTTTTTCCGTATATTTCAAAAATCACCATGAAAGAAAGATAAAAAAAAGGCGCCCAGGGATAGGCGCCCTTTTTTTGAGATTGTGTTTCGTTTTATCCCTGAAGACAGGGCAGGAATAAAAAGAAACAGGCGGGGAAATCGGTTCATCAGAAAATAATTCGTGATGCATTTGGACTATAACTGCATTAAAAAACGATTGTCAATCATTTAATATTTAATTTGTGATAAAAACACTGTTCAGAATTCCAATTGGGCTGGCTGGCAAAAATTTGGCATTGATCATCATTCCGGCCATATTTGTTTTAGAGTGCGAGGGCTTGCCCTCGCGGTTGCGCGGCAGCAAGCCGCCGCACTCCATACGAGCCACTCTATGCCAACAGAGAAGGAACAAGATGGCCGGAGCCATGATCATGGCAAAAATTCTTATTGACCCGGCGAAAATGTCTGTATTAGGTTGCTTGCGTCGCACGGTTGCGGCTTTCAACTATTTAATCCAAAACATCAATGCGTCACTCACAGGTAACCATAGACCATGACCCTCGGACCCGCTCCCGGAAAGAGTTCCGGAAAAACCGCCATTGCCTTATCACCTGAACAAAAAGCAGCGGTGGAACATATCGGCCCCGCCCTGGTGGTGGCCGGCGCGGGGTCCGGCAAGACCCGGACCCTCACCGCCAAAATCGCGTATCTGATTGACAACGGGTTCCGCCCGGAAAATATTCTGGCCATCACCTTTACCAATAAAGCGGCCGGGGAAATGAAAAACCGCCTGAAGGACTTGACCGGATTTTCTCCGGACCGGTTTCCCTGGGTCCGCACCTTTCATTCCGCGTGTTTTAAAATTCTTAAAGTCCATTGTCAGGTTCTGGGATATACGCCTCCCCTTCAGATTTATTCGGATTACCAGCAGCAGAAAATTTTCAAGGAAATCCTGGTCCGGCGCAATATTGATAAAAAACATTTATATGCCATCCGCAGCCATGTTTCTCGCGCCAAAAATTCAGGAAATCCGGATAATTATATCGATCATCACCGAAGGACTTCCTATGGCAGCCTTGCGGCCATATATGAGCTTTATGAAAAGGAATTGTTTGCCAAAAACGCGGTGGATTTCGACAATATTCTGCTGCAAACCCGGAATTTGCTGCGGCGGCACCCGGATATTCTTGCTCAGTATCATGCCCGCTTTGATTACCTGTTGGTGGATGAATACCAGGATACCAATGATATTCAGGAAGATATCACGGGCCTGCTCTTGGGAAAAAGTCCTATTTTTTGCGTGGGGGATGACTGGCAGGCCATCTACGGGTTTCGGGGCAGCAATGTCGACCATTTTATCGGGTTTCAGAAAAAATATGCGGGGGCCCGTATTTTCAGGCTGGAACAGAATTATCGGTCTTCGGACGAGATTGTCAAGGCTGCGGGCGAATTGATCCGGTTTAATGAAAACCGTGTGGATAAGGCCTGTTATTCCGATAAATCCGGCGGCGTCATCGAAGTGCATGATTTTTATGATGATGACGCGGAAGCGGAATGGGTTTCCAAAAAAATACAAAAATTGAACAAGGCCGGGGTGGACAGGGGGCATATTGCGGTATTGTACCGCACCAAATTTTGTTCCCTGTCCTTTGAAAAAGCGTTCCGGCGGGCGGGAATTCCCTATAAAATGTTGGGGGGGAAGGGCTTTTTTGAACGCATGGAGATACTGGACATTACCTGCTATCTGACGGCGGTGGTGTTTGAAAAAGACGATGTCGCCTTTGAGCGCATTTTAAATACGCCGAAACGGGGCATTGGTCCGGGCATGGTCAAAAAAATCAATGATTTGCGAACCGGAGACATGGGTTTGCAGGACGCGGCCCGAAAGGCCCTGGAGGAAAAAGTGCTGTCGGACAAGGTGTACCAGGCCATCAAAAGCCTGATAACGCTCCTTGACGACGCCAAAACCATGTCGCCGGAAGCCGCTGTCAACGCCATTCTGGAGCGGACCCGGTACCTGGATTATCTCAAGGGCTATGCCAAGACCGGCGACGATTATACCTCGCGCGTGGAAAATATCGAGCAATTGACCTATTCGGCGTCCAAACATGATACCCTTCTGGATTACCTGGAGGAGGCGTCTTTGGTGAGAGAAGACAAGGAAGACGCGGAAGATGGGGCGTCAGCAGTGAGCCTTTCCACCATGCACGCCAGTAAAGGCCTTGAATTTTATACTGTTTTTGTGGTGGGGTGCGAGGAAAATCTGTTGCCGCACTGGAAAGCAAAGGATTCCGAGGCTGAGATCCAGGAAGAGCGGCGGCTGATGTATGTGGCCATGACCCGGGCCGAAAATCACCTGTATATCACCTCGGCCAGTTACCGCAAAGGCCAGTTTAATCCCGCCAGCCGTTTTATTTCGGAAATTCCGGTATAATCCTTATATTTCTCGGCCTTGATCATCGTTTCGGCCATTGTAGGGGAGGGCTTTAGGCCCTTCTTTTCCGGGCGGAGATAAACCCCGCGCCCTACGACCGCATTGGCCGAAACGAAAATAAAAGCATGTGATGTCTATTTTTTCAGGCTGTTTTTGAGTTGTTGTTCAAGTTCTTCATGAAGTTTCTTTTTTTTGTCCGCATAACTTGATTGAATGGATTTGATTTTATCAATCTCTTCTGTTCGTGATTTTTTAAATTCTTCCAGCGCGGATTGCATGGAGGTGGATTCTGCTTGATCCGGAATGGTTTCTATTTTTACATGGTCTTTGACAAAAAGCCGGACTTCTCCGGGTTTTTCCATCATTTCAATGATATCGAGATTTTTTAGTTTGAGGCTCACCCGGTTTGCTTCTTCCAGAGATATGGAAAGAGCCTCACGGATATGTTCCATGGCCGGCGGGCCGGCATGACGGTGTTCATGGAGCCGAATGGCCGCCACCACCAGATGCGCCATGGTGTAGAAATTATTTTTTTTCTTCATCAATATTACCTCTCCGGCCCTTGACTATTTTTTGGGGAAAGCGTATCATCGGCAGAATTTTTGTCAAGACCATCATCTCTTGCGCCATTCAAACGTCAATCATCAACAATATAATAATGGAGGCTCTCATGACCGATATTTATAACGTAACTGCCAGGGAAATTCTGGATTCACGGGGCAACCCCACAGTGGAAGTCGATGTAATCTTGTCCTGCGGGGCGAAAGGGCGGGCTGCGGTTCCTTCCGGCGCGTCCACCGGCACCCGGGAGGCCTTGGAACTCCGGGACGGTGACAAGAAACGGTATCTGGGCAAGGGCGTTTTGAAAGCCGTTGACAATGTCAATGAAATCATCGGGCCTGAAGTTCAGGGAATGGATGCCACGGACCAGTATTCCCTGGACCAGTGCATGATCGCTTTAGACGGCACGCCCAATAAATCAAAACTTGGTGCTAACGCCATGCTGGGGGTTTCCATGGCGGCTGCAAGGGCCGCAGCCGACGCATATTCCCTTCCCCTGTATCGGTATCTGGGCGGGTTGAACGCCCGGTTTCTGCCGGTGCCCATGATGAATATCGTCAATGGCGGCGCTCATGCCGCCAATCGTCTGGATATCCAGGAATTCATGATTATTCCCAGCGGCGCAAAAACGTTTTCCGAGGCCGTGCGCATGGGCGCGGAAACTTTTCACAGCCTGAAGCGCATTTTAAAGGAAAAGGGCTTGAGCACGGCGGTGGGCGATGAGGGGGGATTTGCGCCGGATTTTTCTTCCAACGAAGAAGCCATTCAGATGATCATGGCAGCCATTGCCGCTGCCGGTTATAAACCGGGGGAGGATATCGGCCTGGCGTTGGATGTCGCGGCCAGCGAATTCTATAAGGACGGCAAATATTTTCTGGAATCCGAAAACAAAAAACTGACTGCAAAAGAAATGATTACGTATTACCAGTCGTTAATCGAAAAATACCCTTTGTATTCCATTGAGGACGGGCTGGCTGAACAGGACTGGGAAAACTGGGCGGTGATGACTGAAAAACTGGGGGATTCCGTGCAGTTGGTGGGGGATGATATTTTCGTGACCAATCCGGAAATTTTCAGCCGGGGCATTGGCGAGGGTATCGGCAATTCCATTTTGATTAAACTCAACCAGATCGGCACGGTAACCGAAACTTTAGCCGCCATTGAAATGGCAAAAGTGGCAGGCTATTCCACCGTTATTTCCCATCGGTCCGGAGAAACGGAGGATGCCTTTATCGCGGACCTGGTGGTAGGCGTAAATGGCGGACAAATTAAAACCGGCTCCATGTCCAGAAGCGACCGGATCGCGAAATACAATCAGCTTATTCGCATTGAAGAAGAACTGGGCGCCAGCGGGCGCATGTCGGAAAATGTGTTTGCCGGTTAACGCCAATTTGATTGAAATGCCATCAAACATTTAAGGACAAGTGAATGAAGGGAAAGACGAAGTTTATATTTGTTACGGGCGGCGTTCTGTCATCACTCGGCAAGGGACTGGCGGCGGCCTCCATCGGCGCGCTGCTGGAAAGCAGGGGTCTGAAGGTGACCCTGATGAAACTCGATCCTTATATTAATGTGGATCCCGGCACCATGAACCCATTTCAGCACGGCGAGGTGTTTGTTACGGACGACGGCACGGAAACCGATCTGGATTTGGGGCATTATGAACGGTTTGTGAATGTCCGGCTGAATGCGGACCACAATTTCACCACCGGGAAAATATACAATACGGTTATTAACAAGGAACGCCGGGGGGATTATCTGGGCGGCACGGTCCAGGTGATTCCCCATATCACCGATGAAATCAAGAGCAGTATCCTGCGTGGCGCCGGCGATGTTGATATCATGATTGTGGAAATCGGCGGCACCATTGGGGATATCGAAAGTCTGCCGTTTCTGGAAGCCATCCGCCAGTTCCAGTTCGACGTGGGCAGGGAAAATGTCCTTTATATTCATCTTACCTATGTGCCGTATATCGCCACTGCCGGGGAAGTCAAGACCAAGCCCACCCAGCACAGCGTCAAGGAACTGCGGAGCATCGGCATCCAGCCGGATATTCTGCTTTGCCGGACGGCCCGGCCCCTTACTGATGACATCAAGGCAAAAATTGCGCTGTTCTGCAATCTCAGCAAGTCCGCGGTCATTACCGCCATTGATGTGGGATGTATTTATGAAGTGCCGCTCAATTACCATGAAGAGGGTCTGGACCAGAAAATCCTGGAAATATTAAATGTATGGACCGGCTCTCCCCGGTTGGAGCCTTGGCGCCGGCTCATGGAAAAAATTAAAAATCCGGTCCATGCTGTTTCCATTGCCGTGGTGGGCAAATATACGGACTTGACCGAATCCTATAAAAGCCTGAATGAAGCCCTGTTTCATGGCGGAATTGATAATGACGCCCATGTGGATTTACTGTTTATTGATTCAAGCACCCTCACGAAGGATAATTGTGAAACCCTGCTTTCCGGAGCTGACGGGATTCTGGTTCCTGGCGGGTTTGGCTCCCGTGGGGTGGAGGGAAAAATTCTTGCCATTGGGTACGCCAGGGAAAACAAGATCCCGTTTTTCGGCATCTGTCTGGGCATGCAGCTTGCGGTGGTGGAATTTGCGCGTAATGTATGCCAGATGCCGGATGCTCAGAGCGCTGAGTTTGACCCGGAAACACCGTTCCCGGTTATTTACCTGATGCGGGAATGGTTTGATGAAAAATCTCAAAGCGTCCAGAAAAGAGATGACAATTCAGAAAAAGGCGGAACCATGCGCCTAGGGGCCTATCCCTGTAAATTAACCCAAAAAGCGTCTTTCGCATATAAAGCTTATCAGTCTGGGAAAATTTCTGAAAGACACCGGCACCGCTATGAATTTAACAATGCCTTTAGAACGCAGTTGGAAGAAAAAGGCCTGTTCATTACCGGCCTTTCCCCCAGGGAAGATCTGGTGGAAATTATTGAATTGAAAGACCATCCCTGGTTTCTCGGGTGCCAGTTCCACCCGGAATTTAAATCCCGGCCCATGAGCCCCCATCCCTTGTTTACGGCTTTTATTAAAGCCGCTTTGGGGAAAAAAGCGGGCATCCAACCCGAAAATAATCCATAAATTTTAGTATATGCCCGTTTCTTCCGCCATATTACTGCCCGGACGCCTCTGCCCCGGCGATACGGTCGCCGTGATCGCCCCTTCAAGCCCTTTTGACCGGGAAAAGTTCTATAAGGGAATCGCGGCGCTGGCGGACATGGGATTGCGCCCGGTGTTTTCGGAGCAGGTATTTGAAACGCAAGGATACCTGGCCGGTCCGGACGCCCATCGCGCCCGGCTGATCCATGAAAGTTTTGTAGATCCCGACGTCAAGGGCATTTTTTGCGCCAGGGGTGGATACGGCGCGCTTCGGTTTTTGCCGCTCATTGATTTTACGGTCATTTCCGCTCATCCGAAAGTGTTTATCGGTTGCAGTGATGTGTCCGTCCTGCTGAACGCCTTTTTCAATCAATGCGGACTGGTCACCTTTCACGGCCCCATGATGGAATCCTTGGGCATGGCTACGCAAGCCACCCGGCAGGCCTTAGCGGATGCCCTGTTTTCCGGCAATCCAATAGTTGTGGCCTCTGAGCATCCCGTGACCATCTTTTCTGGTTTGTCCTCGGGCATTGTCTCCGGCGGCAACCTGACCACGCTGTGCCATCTTACGGGTACGCCCTATCAGCCTGATTTTTCAGGCAAAATTCTGATGCTGGAAGATGTGGGAGAGCAGCCTTACCGCATTGACCGCATGTTGACCCATATGCGGCTGGCAGGCTGTTTTGAAGGTATTGCCGGACTGGCCCTGGGGTCTTTTAAAAATTGCGGGGAGATGGATCAGGTATACCGGATTTTTGAAGAGTTGTTTGCGGGGGATGCCATTCCCATTCTGGCAGGTTTCGATATGGGCCATGATGAACCCAATCTGACCATTCCGTTGGGTATTCCGGCCACACTGGATGCGGATAACGGGCGGTTAACCTATCATGGATCCGCGGTTGCCGGTTGATGAATTTAGAGACAGACGCCATGCGGGAATCTGTTCATGGATTGATGCGGCAGGCGGTGGCGGACAATATTTTTCCCGGCGGCGTGCTGCTGGTGTCCAGGGCAGGGCGCATCCTGTTCCATGAAGCTTATGGACAGGCCAATATTTATACGGGCCGGAAAGTGTCCCTGGATACGGTTTTTGATCTGGCGTCCCTGACCAAGCCCTTGGCCACAACCTTGGCGGTCATGATGCTGATGGCGGAAAAAAAACTGGGTCTCGATCAGACCCTTGATTCCATTATTCCGGCATTTGCGCACACCCCGAAAGCAGATATCCGGATCCGCCATCTGCTATACCATACATCCGGGCTGCCGGATTATCGCCCCTATTTTAACACACTAAGCCATTTGCCAAATGCGTGCCGAAAAGATGCTCTGCGGGAATTATTGACCAGTGAATCGCTGGCATCAAGTATCGGTGAAAAAACCCGGTACAGCGATATCGGGTTTATGATTCTGGAATGGGTGATTGAACAGGTTTCAGAAAGCCGCCTGGATGATTATTGTCAAAAAAAAATATATGGCCCCCTGGGGATTGAAAGCCTGTTTTATATTGACCTGGAACAGCCTGTCCCGGACAAATCTTATGCGGCCACGGAAGCATGCCCCTGGCGGCGGATGGTCTTAAATGGCATGGTTCATGACGATAACGCCTATGCCATGAATGGCATTGCCGGTCATGCGGGGTTGTTCGGCACGGCATGGGCGGTTCATCAGTTGCTGACGGCCCTTTTAAATGCCTATAACGGGTCTGGTTCATCTGTTTTTGAAACACCTCTGGTCCGGCTGTTTTTGAAACGGGAATCTGGTTCCGAGCGCGCCCTTGGATTTGACGCGCCGTCCCAAGAGAATTCCAGCAGCGGGGAATTTTTTGACAAATCCGCCACAGCGGGGCATCTGGGCTTTACCGGCACTTCCTTCTGGATGGATTTGGGTCAGGGGATTATGGTGATTCTGCTCACCAACCGGGTGCATCCGTCCAGTGCAAATGAACAGATAAGGGCCTTCCGGCCGGTATTGCACAATGTGGTAATGAACAGCCTGTAAATGATTTTTGGCGGGCCGCGCTTTCTTTTTTTATTCTTGTAATCTCATGTTGTTTCTGGTAGCCATTAAATTTTTTTATCCGGTCTATTTTAAGCAATTTTAAACAAATAAAGTTAAAAAGATCAGTTGGCGTCTTTTTTCCATATAAGGAGGATATCCGTTGTTTTTTGATTCGTTTCTCGGAATGTTTTCATCTGATCTAGCCATTGATCTCGGCACCGCCAACACGCTGGTTTATGTGAAGGGAAAAGGCATCGTGCTCAGCGAACCGTCGGTGGTTGCTGTCCGGACTGATAACCGGATGAAAAACAAGGTGCTGGCGGTAGGTCTTGAAGCCAAAAAAATGCTGGGCAGAACCCCCGGCAATATTATAGCCATTCGTCCCATGCGGGATGGCGTGATCGCTGATTTTGACGTGACCGAGGCCATGCTTCGCCATTTTATCCAGAAAGTCCATAATCGCCGTTCCTTTGTGCGGCCGCGCATCGTGATTGCCGTGCCCACGGGCATTACGCCGGTGGAAAAACGTGCGGTCCGGGAGGCCGCTGAATCCGCGGGCGCAAGGGAGGTTTTCCTCATTGAAGAGCCCATGGCCGCGGCCATTGGGGCAGGGCTGCCCATTACGGAGCCGATATGCAATATGGTGGTGGACATCGGGGGCGGCACCACGGAAGTGGCGGTGATTTCCCTTGCGGGCATTGTTTTCAGCCGCTCCATTCGTGTGGCCGGGGACAAAATGGATATCGCGATCATGCAGTATATTAAGCGAAAATACAATCTGCTGATAGGTGACCGGACCGCTGAAAATATAAAAATCACTATTGGAAACGCATACCCGGATTCGGAAAATTTTGAAACCATGGAAATCAAAGGCCGGGATCTTGTTTCCGGTATCCCCAAAATACTGAAGATCGACTCGGAAGAAATTCGCGTGGCCATATCCGAGCAGATTGACGCGATTGTCGAAATTACCAAAATCGCTCTGGAACAAACCCCTCCGGAGCTGGCGGCGGACATCGTGGACAGGGGTATCGCCCTGACCGGCGGCGGGGCACTGCTTAAAAATTTAGACAAACTGCTCCGGGAAGAAACCGGTCTGCCCATTACCGTGGCGGGTGACCCGCTGTTAACAGTGGCCCTAGGCTCAGGCATGACCCTTGACAGCATTGACATTCTCAGACAGGTCGTCATTGATTAATTTATGTTTTCAAGAAAGACGATTGCCGGCGCCGGCGCGGTTATTTTAATCGCGCTGGTTGTGATTGTTTTTTCATTCCGTTATATTCGCACTTCCTCCGTGAGCGGTTTTTCGGAGCGGACCGCATTAATGGTGCTGGGGCCTGTTCAGTCCGCCATCTCTTCATCCGTGGGCTATATTGCAGATTTATGGCTGCATTATTTTTATCTGGTTCATGCGGCAAAAGAAAATGACGCCCTGAAAAAACAATTGGCCGAAGCTGCTTCCCGGAATAATGAATGCGCGGAAATACATCTCGCCAATCAGCGCCTCAGAAAATATGTGGCGCTCAAAGACAAAAGTCCTTATACGCTGCTGGCGGCGGAAGTGATTGCCAGTGACCCATCCCCCTGGTTTCAGAGCATTATTATCAACAAGGGGACGGGTGACGGCGTTACCCAGGGCTGCCCTGCCATTACCGGCGAAGGCATTGTGGGATATGTGCTGGAAGCCTCCGCCGGATACGCGAAAATCCTTTTGATTGTCGACCGGAACAGCGCTGTGGATACCCTTATTCAGAAAACACGGGCGAGGGGAATAGCCAAGGGAATAGGCAACGGGTTGTGCCGGCTGGATTATGCCCTGCGGCAAATTGATGTGGCTGTGGGGGATGCGGTGGTGACTTCCGGATTCGACGGCATTTATCCCAAAGGCCTGCGGGTGGGATCCGTGTCCAAGGTGGTTCGCCGAAATTCCGGGCTGTTCCAGGATATCGAATTAGCGCCCTATATTGATTTTAAAAAACTTGAAGAAGTCATGATTATTGTAAATCCCCGGACTCATGATTTTGAGAGCGAGCCCTGATGCGTTTTACGGGAAGCATTGTTTTTTTTCTTTTTCTGATCAGTCTTCAGACAACGGTTTTTTCATGCCTTTCATGTATTTTTTCTCCGTATGACATCCTGATTCCGGCGGTGGTCTATATCACCCTTTTTCGGCCTTATAAATCAGAGCTGCCGGCCATTTTTTTCGCGGGGCTGGTCATGGATTTTCTGTCCGCAGCGCCCATGGGATTATATTTAATGACCTATATCGCCATTTTTCTGGTATTTCAGAAATCCAAAAAATATCTTCAGGTCAGAAATATGAGATTATTTATTGCCGTCTCCGTTATTGGGATTTTAATTGAATATCTGGTTTTCAGCTTGTTCATCTGGGCAACGGCAACGGGGCTTTCACCTTCCATCCACGAGTTTCAAACCATCGGGATACAAATGGCATGGGCTGTTGCCACTGTTCCGCTGGTCTATATCATTTTTAACCATGGATTTAAACTGTTTGATGCGTTCATTATCCGGGGATTTCGGCCCGTTGTGTGATGGTTAACGCCCTGGTGAATCATCAGCATTTCGTGCTGCAAATTGTTGTACGCATTACAGATATCGTGACCAATGACTCAGGAAACTGATATTTATAAATGTTTTCATGCGGTTGACAGCCAGTGGTACCGACGGCGGCTATCTGTCCTGATGGTCTTTATCCTTCTCGCCTTCGGCATTTTAGCGGCCCGCCTGTTTTATTTGCAGATATATCTTGGCGATTATTATCACAATCTGTCAAAAAATAATTGCGTCCGCATGCATCGTGAGTCTCCGGTCAGGGGCCTGATTCTGGATCGCACCGGAAAAATGCTGGTGGAAAACCGGCCATCCTTTGATTTAACGGTGATTCCGTCCGATGCAAAACCCCTGGAATACACCATTCGGAAACTGGTTCAGTATCTTCCTGAATTTGCCGATGAAATTCTAAAAACCATTCAAAAAAAAAAGATCGGTTATGGATATAAACCGGTTTTACTTAAAAAAGATATCGGCCGGGACGCGCTGGCGGTGGTGTCCGCCCATCAGTTTGATCTTCCCGGAATTGTTATTCAGGCCAATGCCCGAAGGGATTATATTTATCCAGGGTTGGCGGCGCATTTGATCGGATACCTCGGGGAAATCAATCAGGATGAAATCGCCAGTAACCGATATCCGGATAAAATCAGCGGGGATGTGGTGGGCCGATTCGGCGTGGAAAAAGCCTGCGACGCGTATTTGAGCGGGACATCCGGCGGCAGAATTGTTCAGGTTAACGCAAACGGGCAGATTGTTGAAGTTTTAGACACCGTTGCCCCGAAACCCGGGCACAATCTTTTTTTGACCATTGATTACGATTTGCAGCAGACTGCCGAAGCCTTGATGAAAGGCCAGGCCGGCGTGGCCATCGCCATGGATCCCGGAACCGGAGAAGTTCTGGCCATGGTCAACAGCCCGACGTTTGACCAAAATGATTTTATCGGCGGGATTTCAACGGTCAAATGGAAAGCATTGATGGCGAACCCGGATCGGCCCATGTTTAATCGGGCTATACAGGGGGAATACCCGCCGGCATCCACATATAAGGTTGTGACGGCCATGGCGGCCCTTAGCGAAGGCATTGTCAGCCAGCATACGAATCTTTTTTGCTCCGGGAGTTATAATTATGGTAATCGGGATTACGGGTGCTGGAAAAAATGGGGCCATGGCAGCATGGATGTGGAGAACGCGCTGGCCCAGTCCTGCGATGTTTATTTTTATCATTGCGGCAGAATGCTCGGCGTGGACCGGATAGCCCGGTACGCTAAAAATTGCGGTCTGGGGGAGAAAACCGGCATCGAACTCGACCATGAGGCGGATGGTTTAATCCCTACTGCCGCCTGGAAGAAAAAACAGATGGGCATTCCCTGGCAGGGCGGGGAAAATCTGTCCATTGCCATCGGCCAGGGGTTTAACCTGGTTACCCCCATGCAGCTTTTGGTGCTATTTAACGCGGTGGCCAATGGCGGGACACTGTTTAAACCCCTGATTGTCAAGTCCGTTAATGACGTTACGGGCGATATTATGATTCCCGGCGTTCCGGAAATCCGCGGAAAGCTATCGGTCAGCAGGATTTCCTTGGAACTGATCCGGAAAGGGTTGTTCCAGGCGGTGCATCATCCCCAGGGCACTGCCCGTGGCTATGTTTTTGACGCCGGGATACCCATCAGCGGAAAAACCGGAACAGCCCAGGTGGTGAGCCGCACCCTGGAAAAAGCGGGGGTCCATAAAACCGGCGGGCACGTTTTTAAATCTCACGCCTGGTTTGCGGGGTATGCGCCGTCGGAAAACCCCAAAATTGCGGTCTGCGTTTTGGTTGAACATGGAGAACACGGCTCCAGCGGCGCGGGGCCGGTGGCAAAAGAAATGATGATGTCTTATCTGAAGGATAAACTGGTTCCGCCGCCGGTTCCGGCCGCCCCATAAATTTAGAAAAAATGACAGGAGATTCGCACACAATGTCAGGTTCATCTATTGAAAATAATTTAGAAAATTCATCCCCTTCCGCAAACCCGAATTTTATCCGGCATATTATCGATGAGGATATGGAAACCGGCAAATATGACGGCCGCATCAATACCCGTTTTCCTCCGGAACCCAATGGATACCTGCATATCGGACATGCCAAGTCCATTTGCTTAAATTTCGGCCTGGCAAAAGATTATCAGGGGATCTGCCATTTGCGGTTTGATGACACCAATCCGGAAAAGGAAGAATTGGAATATGTGGCATCCATCGAAACGGATGTGCGCTGGCTGGGATTTGACTGGAAAGACCACCGGTATTTTACCTCCGATTATTTTGACCGGCTTTATGATTACGCCGTGCAATTGATAGAAATGGGCAAGGCCTATGTGGACAATTTAAGTTCGGAAGATATCCGGCGTTACCGGGGGACGCTTACCGAACCAGGCAAGGACAGTCCTTTCCGAAACCGCTCCGTGGCTGAGAACTTGGCGTTGTTTCAGCAAATGAAAAATGGTGAACTGGATGAAGGGTCATGCGTGCTTCGGGCGAAAATCGACATGGCCGCGCCCAATATGGTCATGCGGGATCCGGCCCTTTACCGTATCCGGAAAGCGCGTCACCACCGCACGAAAGACAAATGGTGCATTTATCCCATGTATGATTTCGCCCATTGCCTGTCGGATTCCATTGAAGGCATCACCCATTCCATCTGCACCCTGGAATTTGAAAACAACCGGGAACTTTATGACTGGATTCTGGCCACCCTGAACGTGTATCATCCCCGGCAGATTGAATTTGCCCGCCTCAATCTAAGCTATACGGTCTTAAGCAAACGCAAACTGATTGAACTGGTGAATAGCGGTTATGTGAGCGGATGGGATGACCCGCGCATGCCCACCCTTTCCGGGCTGCGGAGAAGAGGGTATACGCCTCTATCTATTCGAAATTTTTGTGAGCGCATTGGCGTTGCCAGGCGCGACAGCATGGTGGATTTGGGGCTATTGGAATATATGATCCGGGAGGATTTGAATAAAAAAGTCCATCGGGTTCTGGCGGTGTTGAATCCCTTGCGGGTGGTGATTGAGAATTATCCGGAAGATAAGACCGAAACCCTGACCGCGGTGAATAATCCTGAAAAGCCGGAGATGGGCACACGTGAATTGCCGTTTTCCAGGGTATTGTACATCGAACGGGATGATTTTATGGAGGATGCGCCCAAAAAGTTTTTCCGGCTTTCCCCCGGCAGGGAGGTCCGGCTCCGGTACGCGTATTTTATAACGTGCACGGGTGTGATTAAAGACGACGCCGGACAGGTTATTGAATTGCGCTGCACCTATGACCCGGCCACCCGGGGCGGGGACGCGCCGGACGGCCGGAAGGTCAAGTCCACCATCCACTGGGTATCGGCCGTACATGCGGTGGACGCCCGTGTCCGGTTGTATGAAAACCTGTTCTCTGTTGAAAATCCGGCGGCGGCCGAGGATTTTACATCCACTTTAAACGATCATTCAGCGCAGATACTGGAAGGGTGCAAGGTGGAACCCAGTCTTGCGGGCGCCGCCCCCGGCTTTTCCTGCCAGTTTGAAAGACTCGGGTATTTTTGCGTGGACACCCGGGACTCGGTACCCGGCAAACCGGTGTTTAACCGGACCGTCACACTCAAAGACATGTGGGCCAAAATAAAGGACCAGCCGAAAAAATAATTGTGAAGCGGCGAGGAGAAAGACATGGGATTATGGAGTTTCTTTACCGGCAAATCGCCTGAGGAGATGGAACGTAAAGGCGATCAATATTATGCCGCTGGCGAGTTCGGGATTGCGAAACTGGAGTATGAAAGAGCCCTGGATAAAGCGGAACAAAAGACGCCTGAAAACCAGAATATCATTTCCTCGCTTCGGGGAAAAATCGAAAACGCCAGTGAATCCCTTGCCGGGGGACATCTGAAAACCGCCGAACAGCTCATGGAATCGGCCAATTATGCCGAAGCCGAAGATTTGCTCCGGCTGGCTCTGGAACTCTCCGGAGATCCAGAGTTGAAAGCGTCAGCCATCTCCGCGCTCACGAAGCTGGATGCATTTTTTTCCCCCGCCATGCCGGACCTTTCCTCCCCGTCTCCCCAGCCGGTTCCGGCCGTTGAGGTTCTGGACTCACACGAGGAATATTTTCATATCCTGTGCAACGCCTTGCCGGAAACAGTGAAACAGGCGTATCAAAATTATGGCCCGTTATTTCAGAGCGGATTTATCGCTTTAAATAACGGGGATTTTAAGACCGCTGTGAAAAAATTAACCGCCGCGCTGGAAGAAAACCCATCGGAGCGGCAGTTGATCGCGCTGGAACTTGCCACCGCCCTGATGAACCTGGGGCAATATGACCGGGCGCGAGAACTGGTTACTGGGTTTGTGAAAGACCACCCGGATGAACTGCGGGGATATCAGATATTGTGCGATATTGACTGGGCCACCGGGAATTTTGATGACGCGGCCCGGCTGATTGAAACATGTCCTGCGCAGTTGAGAGAAACCTTCCCCGTTCAGGTGCTTTTGGGGGAAACCTTTTTTCTCATGGAAAAATATGCGGAGGCGAAAGCCGTGTTCCTTTCCTGTCAAGGCCGGTATGGCCAGAATGAGATGGTTTCCCGTGCCCTTGCAAAAATTTTTGAAGCATTGGGGGATGCGGACCAAGCCAGAAATATGTACGGTCAAATTCTGGCAGGCTGCGCCCGGTGCGGCGCAAGAACCGATCCCTTTGTCAAAAGACGGTATGCGGAGCTTTGTTTTGCCTCGGGGGAACGGTCATCCCGGGTTCTGGAACTGTATCTTTCCGTGGCCCAGGAGGATCCGGACAGCAGGGTGGAATGTTATCAGCGCATCATTGATATTTATGAAGCCCTGGGCAATGTCCAGGAAGCCCGCCGTTACAAGGCCTTGCTGTCTTGACCGGCCGTGGAAAGGGATTCTGAAATGAAAACGGAGCCATTCCAGGCCCGTCTGGTCGCGGTCAATCATCTGGAAGCAATTGGCTTTGACCGGTTTCTTTTTTTTCCGGGCATGTTGTTTAACGCAACGGAAAAATGGTGGGGCAGGGGCGGTTTGCGGGCGGTTTCCCACGAGGGGCTGGATTTATGCTTTTTTGCCGGGACTGACGGCGCAGCATTCCGGCTGGATGAAACCATTCAGGCGCCGATGGTCCATGACGGGGTTATTGTCCATATAATGGATGATTTTCTTGGAAAAACCGTGGTCACCCGGCATGATTTGGCAACGACCTGTTCCGGCCCGATTCTTTCCTTATATGGTCATACGCAGCCGGACCCGCATCTTCAAATTGGTGACCGGATCGGCCAGGGGGAAGTGTTCGCGCACATCTCTGACGCTGGCCGACGGTCAAAATTGCTGCCGTCCCATCTGCATATTTCCTTTGCAAAGGCATGGATGCTGCCGCCGGCTTCGCAGTTGACATGGGAGTGGCTGAATGGAGCGGACCGTTCTGTGTTTATAGACCCGCTGACCATTCTGGATATGGACTATTCGGTGATGGATGGTGATGGGGCGGTGAATTTTTCTGAATTATATTTAAAATATGGAAAAGTATCTGAAAAAGGAGGGCGGCGTGGAAATAAAACAACAGGGTGACATCAGTTTTATGGCCGGCGACTGGCCCCTTGACAAGGGCAAACCGACGGTCATCTTTCTTCACGGGGCGGCCCTTTCCAAAGAACTCTGGGCCGCGCAGGTGGCAGATCTTTCAGATATTGCGAACACCATCGCCATTGATCTGCCAGGACACAAAGAGTCGGCGGGGGATGCCTGTGACCGCATTTCCGAATACGCCCTGTCTGTAAGCCGTTTTGTGGAGGATTTGAAAATTTCCAGCCCCATCCTTTGCGGCATGAGCATGGGTGGCGCCATTGCCCAGGAGCTGCTGATCACCCGGCCCGATGTGTTCCGGTCGGCAATACTGATGCATACCGGCGCACGGTTAAAAGTATTGCCGTTTATTTTTGAAACCATTCAAAAGGATTATTCCAGTTATCTGGATTTGGTGGTGACATTTTCCATTTCGAAAAAAAGCGATCATTCAAAAATAAAGGCCCTTATGGATGAAATTGCGGTTTTGTCCCAGGAAGTGGCGTTAAAGGATTTTACCGCCTGCGACCAGTTTGACGTGATGGCGCAGCTTGGCCAGATCAGGGCAAAAGTGTTGGTGGTCACCGGCGATGATGATGCTGTCACGCCGCCGAACTATGGCGATTTTTTGCAAAAAAATATTCCTGACGCCAAAATTGCCCGCATTGCCGATGCCGGGCATCTGTCCCCCATTGAAAAACCGGAGCAGGTCAGTCAGTTGATTCGGGAGTTTGTGTCTGGGGATTAGTCCGTTAATGGAAATTGCCGGGATATCCTGTTTGATATGACAGCAGACGGCATGGCGGAGCTGATGGTCGATTCCATGCTGAAATCGGCCTGACGGCTATGGGGTTTTTCCCGCCTGGAACCTAAGGTGCGGGGTTTTTCCCCTTCCGGATTGGGAGGACGAAAAACCATCTTCCCTGCAATAGCCGAAACGCTGATCAAAGCCCGCTTTTATCTATTTTTTGGATGCTATTCAACGATTTCCAGCACCGTGCGTTTTTTTATTTTGGCGGATGCGGCGCTCAAGATTAGCCGCATGGCATGGGCGGTATTGCCTTTTTTCCCGATCACTTTTCCCATGTCCTCCTTGGCGACCTTCAATTCGATAACAGACGTATGTTCCCCCTCAATTTCCGCGACGGTAACTTGTTCCGGATTATCCACCAAAGACTGGGCAATCATCTTAATCAGTTCTTTCATAGCGCGATCTCCAAATTAGAAAGGTGAGAGTGTGAAATGGTGTTCCCTGCCGATATCGTTGTTTATTCCTAACATGATAACTTCTGAAAAACAATAATCAAATTTTTTTCCCCGGTTTAGATCATTGGATTCAGCATTTTTTCGGTTTTTTCCGCTTTCGACTTTTCTGCCACGCCTCATTGGCCTCAATCAGTGCTTCCACATCATCGAATTTTTCGGTGAGAAGGAGGGTTTCGGCATAATCCTGTTTGGCTATGGGAATCACCTCGATGTCCTTGTGGATAAAGGCCTGAATTTCCATGAGCCGATCCCTTTCCTCCGTGCTGCAGAACGAGACCGCGATGCCTTTCCGCACCCCCCGGCCGGTGCGGCCCACCCGGTGGACATAGTTTTCCGCCTTGTCCGGCAGGTCATAATTGATGACATAATTCACATCAGGAATGTCGATGCCGCGTGCGCTGACATCCGTGGCGATGAGCAGCCGGCTGTTCCCCTCCTTAAACTCCTTCATCACATCGGTGCGCTGGCCCTGCTCTTTTTCGCCGTGAATGGTGAGCGCGGAAATTCCCACCCGGTCCATGGCTTTGGCAACCCGTTCCGCCCGCACCCGGGTCCGGACAAATACGATGATTTTGCTGTCCGGATGTTCGTTGATGAAGCGTTCCAGAAAAAAGCGTTTGTCGTCCATTTCCACGAACATCACGCAATGCGAAACGTTTTTGGATACCGGGTCTTCCGGGGATACCTGAATCCGGATGGCGGAGCTTTTTACTTGTGAAAACGCCAGTTTTTTGATTTCCGGGTTGATGGTGGCGGAAAAAAACAGGGTCTGGTGCCGCCTTGCGAGCATTTTTTTGACATATTTAATATCCTGAATAAAGCCCAGATCCAGCATGTGATCCGCTTCATCCAGCACCAGGGTCTCGACGTTTTCTATTTTGAGAATGCCTTGATGGATCAAGTCAAACATGCGGCCAGGGGTCGCAATCAGGATGTCGATGCCGTCCTGGAGCTTTTTAATCTGGGCGTCCTGCTCCACGCCCCCATGAACCGTGACGGTTTTGACCTTGGTATGCCGGGAAAGGGCCGTAAAAACACCCCCGATTTGCATGGCCAGCTCCCGGGTCGGCTCCATCACGATGCATTTAACGCCATAGGAACGTTTGCTGGTTTTATGGGAGTGGATTTTATTGATGATGGGGATAGCGAAGGCCGCTGTTTTGCCGGTGCCGGTCTGGGCGATGGCCAGCACATCCTCGCCCTTCATGATGGAGGGGATGGATTTGAACTGAATGTCCGTGGGCCGGATAAACCCAAGCCATGACAGGTTTTTTTTGATCTCTTCGGATATATGATATTGATCGAATTTCATTTTGCGCCTTATTTTAAATAAAGTGTTTTGGTTATCTAATATATTTGATGCAATGATAACACAACCCAGAAATTTTTGTTGTCCATCCTGAGTGATGATGTTATAAGCATTTGCTTGAAATTTTGCCGTTATTTTAACACCCTATAAACCAAGGAGAAATATGAAAGTAGCAGATTTGTATAAGAATAACGCAGGCAAACCGGTGATCTCATTTGAATTTTTTCGCGCAAAAACCCCCAAGGCGGCCGAAAGCCTTGAAAAAGTTCTGGATCTGCTTTGCGCCACCCGGCACGATTATATGTCCGTGACCTTTGGGGCTGGCGGATCCACCAGGGACGGTTCCTTTCAGCTCATCGACAAGCTCAAAAAAGAGCGGGGCGTCAATGTGGTGGCCTATATCGCCGGGGTCGGCCTGGGGACGGACGATCTGACCACGGTGCTGGATACGTTCAAACGCCAGGGCATTGAGACGGTTTTCGTCATTCAGGGGGATGAACCTCAGGAAGATGCGGCTTTTTCGGCCCATCCCGAAGCCCTGGCCCATGCCTCGGACTTGCTAACGTTTATCAAGGCCCGGTATAATTTCTGTCTGGGGGCCGCTGGTTATCCGGAAGGCCATATCCGGGCTGAAAGTCTGGAAAAGGACATCGCGTTTGCGAAATTGAAACAGGACTGCGGGGCCGAATATCTCGTGGCCCAATATTTCTATGACAATCAATTTTTTTATGATTATGTGGACAAATGCCGGGCCATCGGGGTCACCATTCCCATTATTCCGGGCATCATGCCGATTTACACGGTAACCTTGCTGGAAATGCTGACCAGCGTGTGCGGGTCGTCCATTCCGGAGCCGGTGCGGAAAGGGCTTGCCGGTATACAGGCGGATGACAAGGAAGGCGTGGTGCGGTTCGGCATCGATCTGGCCACCGAACAGTGCCGGGATCTGTTAAAACATGGCGTGCCGGGACTTCATTTTTATACCATGAACCGGGGCAAATCCGTCCATGAGATCGTCGGGCGGCTGGCAGCGGAAGGGCTGGTGTAAACGCAGGAAATGGCGGTGGACGGGCAGGATTTTTTAGGCCGCCCACCCGTCCACGATTGCCCGGTCAAACTTGATGCCGAAACCCTTGTCATCGATTCTGGCGATTGCGCCGGTGATTTTCATGTGCTCTTTGTTTTCCGGATGATCAAAGGAGAGAATGACATGGTCGTTTTTGGCGAAGGTCTGCGGCAGGTTTCTGGGGGATTCGATGAACACACCGTTGGCGCTCAAATTAATGGCAAATCCGTTATACATCCGCTTATTGACGTTATAGTCCACGCTGATAAAATGGTTTTTGCGGGGGTATTTTCGCCGAATCGGGGTTTGCTGGCTTTCCTGGTGCCGTTCCACCGCCGTCAGCAGCCGACGGCGCTCTTCCAGGGACATCTTCAGGATTAGGCCGATGAGCCTGGCGGTAATGACGGAAATATTGTCTTCGGTTTGGGCTGAAGGGTTCATGATTGAGCCTCTTTGAAAGGGTTAACGGATGTTAAATCTCAACCAAATTTGAAGCTATCGTAAGCTATTTATATTAAAAATGTCAATTTTTTAATTGCCGGCCAAAACCATGGGACTGTCCGGCCTTGACAAAGGCGGATTTCAATGGTTTAAAATACGAACAAAACAAAAACCGTTAGGGGTGTTGCGCCGCAACTGAGAATCCGGAGGAACCGGATAACCCTTGGAACCTGATCAGGGTCATGCCTGCGAAGGGAAACGAGAATTGAACATGCCTTGTGGGGCGCCATTGACCGTTTCTTCTTTGTGGGGGAACGGTTTTTTTATTTTTAACAACCAGCAATCAAAAAGGAGACAACCCATGGCGCTTGACGAAATTACGATCAGCCGGGCCATTATCGACCGGTATCACCAAAAACTGACGGACAATCTGGAGACGGACGTGGCCATCGTGGGCGGCGGACCATCCGGGCTGGTAGCGGGATACTTTCTTGCCAAAGCCGGGAAAAAGGTGGTAATGTTTGAACGAAAACTTAGCATCGGCGGCGGCATGTGGGGCGGGGGCATGATGTTCAACGAAATCGTGGTCCAGAAAGACGCCCTGCATGTTCTGGATGAATTCGGCATCCGGTATAAACAATACCAGGAAAATTATTATACCGCCGACGCCATTGAGGCCATCACCACCCTGACCGCCAAATCCATCCAGGCGGGCATGACCATTTTCAACTGTGTGTCCGTGGAGGATGTGATGATGCGGCCGGATGAGACCGGCGCCGGGCTCGTCATCAATGGACTGGTCATCAACTGGTCGCCCGTGGAAATGGCGGGCCTGCACATCGACCCCCTCACGGTCCGGTCGAAATTCGTGGTGGACGCCACGGGACATGCCACGGAAGTGGTGAAGGTGGTGGTGCGCAAGGTGCCGGGCAAGCTCATGACTCCCGGCGGCGGCATCGAAGGCGAAAAATCCATGTGGGCCGACCAGGCGGAGCGGTTGACCCTTGAAAACACGCGGGAGGTCTTCCCCGGCCTTTATGTGGCGGGCATGGCGGCCAACGCGGTGGCCGGCGGGCCCCGCATGGGACCGATTTTCGGGGGCATGCTGCTATCGGGTAAAAAGGCGGCGGCGGAACTGGCAGAGAGGCTGGGGTAAAGGGCATTGTGTTATTGCCGGGCATGGAAACCCGGGTTAAAAGGAATGAATCAGTGCCGGGAAAGAATCCCGGTCTACGGTTTTTTACGTCAATACAACAAGTTTTGTAGGTCGGGATTCAATCCCGACATTGAAAGGCGCCAATTACGGGATTCCAATCCCGACATTAAAACAACCTCCATTTTCAACATCACAATACAAGGCAATACCAATGACACAACTGGAAGACGCAAGAAACGGTAACATCACTGAGGCCATGCACCAGGTGGCGGACGCTGAACATATTTCCCCGGAAGTCATCCGTGAGCGGGTGGCGGACGGATCCGTGGTGATCCCCAAAAACATTCACCACGACTTTATCGCCCGCGGGGTGGGGCAGGGGCTCACCACCAAAATCAACGCCAATATCGGCACGTCCCCCAGCCATTTTAATATGGAGGAGGAGCTGGGCAAGCTGGATGTGGCCGTGGCCGCAGGCGCGGACGCGGTCATGGACCTCTCCACCGGCGGAGATTTGGACCAGATTTTAACATCCATTATCGCCCACTCGCCCGTCATGATCGGCACGGTGCCGATTTATAAGACCATCAGCCGGGTATTTGCGGAAAATCGGCCTTGCGAGGATGTTGCCGAAGATGAGATTTTTGATGAAATCGCACATCAGGCGGAAATCGGGGTGGATTTTATCACCGTGCATTGCGGCATCACGCGCCAGTCCATCAAAGCCCTGCAGCACAGCAACCGGCTTATGGGCATCGTGTCCAGGGGCGGAAGCCTCATGGCGGAATGGATCATGAAAAATGACGCGGAAAATCCACTCTATGCCAGCTATGACCATCTTCTGGAAATCTGCCGGACCCATGACGTGACCCTGTCCCTGGGGGACGGGCTGCGGCCGGGAACCATTTTTGACGCGGAAGACGGGGCCCAGATTACGGAAATGATCATCCTGGGCCAGTTGGCGGCCCAGGCCAGGGCCGCAGGGGTCCAGGTCATGATCGAAGGCCCCGGCCATGTGCCGCTCTCCCGGATCGCCGGGGATATGAAAGCCCAGAAGCGCTTTTGCGGCGGGGCTCCCTATTATGTGCTGGGGCCGCTGCCCACGGACATTGCGGCGGGTTACGACCATATCACGGCCGCCATCGGCGGGGCCATTGCGGCGGCAAACGGGGCGGATTTTTTGTGCTATGTCACCCCCGCCGAGCATCTGGCCCTGCCCACCACCCAAGATGTGCGGGAAGGGGTAATCGCCTCCAAAATCGCCGCCCATATCGGGGATCTGGAAAAAGGCATTCCGTCCGCCTGGGACCGGGACCGGAAAATGTCCGAAGCCCGTAACCGGTTTGACTGGAAAACCATGTTCGAGGTATGCATTGACCCGGTGAAAGCCAGAGCGGTTCGCCATTGCTCCGAGGACCGGGACCGGGATGTGTGCACCATGTGCGGGGATATGTGCGCGCTAAAGACGTATTCCCGTGCGTTTGGGAATGAAAAATAGAAAATTGCGAATTGGGAATTACGAATTACGAATAAATGAATGGGTCTATTTTTTGTAATCCGGGCCTATTTTTCAACCTTATTGGCAAATCCTTCAAAAAAGGAAAATAACATGCCCGAATTTTATTACCAGCAATACTTTCCTTTGGGGCAAGACGACACGGAGTATGATTGCCTCACGGCCGATCATGTTAGCGCCGAACCATTTGATAGCAAAGATGTCGTCCGGGTGTCGGCCGATGGTCTTTCGCTGCTTTCGGAAACCGCGTTTATCCGGGTGGCCCATCTTTACCGGACGGCGCATCTGGAACAACTGGCCCGGATTCTGAAAGACCCGGAAAGTTCTGAAAACGACCGGTATGTGGCCCTGGAAATGCTCAAAAATGCGGTCATATCGGCGGAAATGGTGTTCCCCATGTGCCAGGACACCGGTACGGCCATCATTATGGGCAAAAAAGGCCAGCGGATCTGGACCGGATTTTCGGATGAGGCCGCCCTCTCAAAAGGGGTGTTCAACGCCTATACCAAAGCCAATCTGCGATATTCCCAGCTTGCGCCCCTAAGCATGTATCAGGAAAAAAATACGGCATGCAATCTGCCGGCCCAGATCGAGCTTTACGCCATGGAGGGAGATGCCTACAATTTTTTATTCATCGCCAAGGGCGGCGGGTCGGCCAATAAGACGTTTTTATATCAGGAAACCAAGGCGGTCTTAAATCCCTCATCCCTTATTAAATTTTTGACCGCGAAAATGAAGACCCTGGGCACTGCGGCCTGCCCGCCCTATCATCTGGCCGTGGTGGTGGGCGGAACCTCCGCTGAATTTAATTTAAAAACCGTCAAACTGGCGTCCGCCGGGTATCTGGACACTTTGCCGGAAAGCGGCAATGAATATGGCCATGCTTTCCGGGACAGGCAACTGGAAACGGAACTGCTCGCCATTTCTCGTAATTTATGTATCGGCGCGCAGTTCGGGGGCAAATATTTTTGCCATGACGTGCGGGTAATCCGGCTGCCCCGGCACGGCGCTTCCTGCCCGGTGGGCATCGGCGTGAGCTGCTCCGCAGACCGGAATATCAAAGGCAAAATTACCCGTGACGGGATTTTTCTGGAACATCTGGACGACAACCCGGCCCGGTTTTTGCCTTCGCCATCGGAAGATGGCAGCCAGGGGGTGCGCATTGACCTTGACCGGCCCATGAAGGAAATCCGCGCTGAACTGAGCCGATACCCGGTGGCCACCCGGCTGCTCTTAAACGGCAAAATTGTTGTTGCCCGGGATATCGCCCATGCGCGCTTAAACGAGCGGCTGCAAAAGGACGGGGAGCTTCCAGGGTATTTGAAAGACCATATCGTGTATTACGCGGGGCCCGCCAAAACCCCGGATGGCTTTGCTTCAGGTTCCTTTGGCCCTACCACGGCAGGCCGCATGGACCCCTATGTTCCGGAATTCCAGAAACACGGCGCGTCCCTTGTCATGCTGGCCAAGGGCAACCGCACCCGGCAGGTCACGGACGCCTGCAAGGCCAATGGCGGGTTTTACCTGGGCTCCATCGGAGGGCCCGCGGCCCGGCTCGGAAAAGAGTGCATCACCCAGGTGGATGTGATAGAATTCCCGGAACTGGGCATGGAGGCGGTTTTCATGATTACCGTCAAGGATTTCCCGGCGTTTATTATTGTGGATGACAAGGGCAATGATTTTTTTGACGGGCTGCTGACATAAAGTCTGCTGTACGGCAAATAAACCCGCTTTGCCGCGGGATTCACAGGGAGGGGAATATGGGGGGCGTTACCGCATACCTGGCCAGGCTTTCCGATTTTTTCAGCAAAGAAGTATGGCGCGACCCCAAAGACGCCGGGCGTTTGTATTTTTTTTATTATCAGGCTGTGCGCGTGATGCTTCTCACCCTCCACGGCCTGAAAAACCGGATGATTTCGCTTCGGGCTTCCGCCCTTTCTTATTCCACCCTCCTGGCCATCGTTCCCCTTTTGGCCATTATTGTTTCCATGTTAAAAGGCTTAGGCTTTCACGCCCGCCTGGAACAGCGGTTGATCGATACCCTGGCCGCCGAACATCAGGATCTCATTACCCGGATTATCGGTTATATTTCCGCTACTGATTTCAAGGCGTTGGGCGCTTTCGGAACCGCCATTCTGATTTATGCGTCGGTGATGATGATCAGCAATGTGGAGCGGGCTTTTAATGAAGTGTGGGGCGTGCCCCGGAACCGGACGGTATCTCGTAAAATATCAAATTATATCAGTTTTTTATTTCTGGGGCCGTTTTTCATGGTCCTGTCCACCGCCATTATCGCCTCCCTGTCGGCGAACGCCATGGTGTCCGCCCTCACGGAATACACGCTTTTTGAACAATTTTCCGTCCTGTTTTCCAGGATGGCTTCCCATGCGGCTCTCTGGCTGGTGTTTACCGCCATTTATATTTTGTTGCCCAATACCCGGGTGAAGTTTTTTCCGGCCCTGGTGGCGGGCGTCATCTGCGGCAGTTTGTGGAAATGGGCGTTTACCCTTTACACGAACGCCAATATTAACGTGGCCCATTATAATACCATTTACGGAACATTCGCGGCCCTGCCCATTTTGATCGCCTGGCTGTATATCAGTTGGCTGATCGTACTCATGGGCGCGCAGTTGTCCTACGCCATTCAGAACATCCGGGCCTACCAGCAGGAAATGCGCGTTTCCGGCGTGGGATACGACCTGAAGGAGGAAATGGCGCTTCATATCATGCTGCATATCTGTTCCCGGTTTCATCATGGCCTGCCCCCTTCCGGCGTTGACCAGTTATCCGATGCTCTGGCAATGCATCCCCGTATGGTTCGAGAGATCACGAGGAAATTGTGTGACCGGGGGTTGGTGCAGGAGATTTTCAGAGATGACATCACGTTTCAACCATTAAAAAATATCGGGCTGATCCGGGTGCTGGATGTTTGTGATACGGTTCGAAGTGAAGGGGACAACACTTGGCAGGCTCCGGAAAAGGAAGCCAGTCCTGCATTGGAAGCCCTGATATCAGCGAAAAAAACGGCTGAGCAGGAACAATTCGGAAAAATAACCTTTCTGGATCTTGTGCTGAGGAACGATGACCTTGCAAAAGCCTGATGCGGGCAGGAAAATAATGAGCCTGGCGCTCGCGGGTGTTCTTTTTTTTGCGGCATCTTTTCTTGCCATGGCTTCGGAAAATGGTGAGATGCAGATCCGCAAGCTCCGGTTTGCCGGCATGGAGTCTATAAAGAAAAAGGAGATAACCGCCGTTTTAGCGATACAGGCTCCGCCAGCCTGGAAAGTCTGGGCGGATAGTCCAACAGCGACCCGGCGGGAAGTGGAAGAGGACGCGCTTCGCATCAAGCAATTTTACCAGTCTCAAGGTTATTATGAAACCGTCGTGACCCATACCGTCACGACGGTTGGCCCGGAAATGTCCCCCGATTCCTCAAAAGACCCCCAGGCAAAAAAGCAGATAGAGATGGTTGATGTGACCTTTCACATTGAAGAAGGCCCGCCTGTGCTGATTCGTGAAATCATCATCCACGGCCTGCCTGAAAAAACAGTCGCTGGTGAGGCGGCCCTGAAAGCCAGTATCCCATTGGAAACAGGCAAGCCGTTTATCGTGGAAGATTATGAACAGGCCAAAATCCTTACCCGAAAAGCGCTGGGAAATGAGGGCTATCCTTTCGCGGCCGTCAAGGGCAGGGCGACTGTGGATTTAAACGACAACCGGGCGGATATCACCCTGGATATTAAACCTGGGGAACGTTATGTGTTCGGGGATATCCGGGTCTCCGGACATGAAGACTTCGTCAAGGAAACCGTCATTCGCCGGGCGGTCTCTATTTCCCGTGGAGAGCCGTATTCCAGCCAGGCCATGGATGACAGCCGGGCGAGTTTGTTTGATATGACTATTTTTAAGACAGCGGTGATCAAGGCGGGAGAACCGGACGAGGAAAACAAGACCCTGCCGGTGGACATCGTGGTGAAGCCGCGCAAAAAGCAAAGTGTTAAATTCGGGGTGGGTTACGGGACGGATGACGGGCTCAGGCTTCAGGGTGCCTGGGCTTACCGCAATCTGACCGGACGGGCGGACCGGCTGAGCGTTCGGGCCCGGCGGTCGGATATCATGGAAAATATTTACGGCGAATATCTGTTTCCGTATTTTTTCTCCTCCCGGAACGATCTCGCCACCACCGCTGGTTATGAGCGGGAACAAAGAGATTATTATACCTTAAATAAAACTGTCTCGGAAACGGTTCTTTACCACAAACTGCGGCCTCACTGGCTGATATCTGCGGGCTACAAGCTGGAAGCCAACCGGCCGGAAAACATCGAAGCTGCGGATTCCGGCACGGTCATCGATCCCAGGGACACGGAAAATTTTTTGGTGTCCTCCACCGTTTATACTGTGGAACGCAGCACCGTGGATGATGTGCTGCATTCCACAAGAGGGTCTGCCATTCGCCTTTTTCTGGAAAACGCCGCGTATTATCTGGGCTCGGAAGTAAGCTACCTGCGGCCTGGCCTGGAGGCCAAAGCGTATGCGCCGCTGCCCTGGAAAATGGTGCTGGCAATGAGGGCGGATTTTCAAACCATTAAGAAATCGAAGGATACGGATTATATACCGATTTCCAAGCAGTTTTTCATGGGCGGCAGCAAGTCGGTGCGGGGATACGGGTATGAGAAAATGGGGGTCATCGACCATCATGACGCAGTGGTTGATATCAGCGGTCTGTCGTCATTTATGGCGAATGCGGAACTCCGGTTTCCGATTTACGAAGACCTGGGCGGGGTGACGTTCCTGGATTCCGGGGCGCTTTCCCGTTATTCTTATCGCGTGGACATGGATAATCTGAGATACGCCGCAGGCCTCGGATTGCGGTATTACACCATTATCGGGCCGGTTCAACTAGATTTCGGCTATAAGCTCAATCCCGCAAAACGGGCGGCCAGCGATGACCCGCTGCTGGTGAGTCTGGCCAACAAGGACCGGTGGTATCTGCATTTTAATATTGGACAGACGTTTTAGTATGTCACAAACAATCAATCAAAATTCAGGGCCGCCGCAGGCTGAATCCCAGCGGAAATCCCCCAGATCATGGACATCCCGGCTGTTTCGGCTGTTGGTATATTTGATCCTCGGGATATGTCTGGTGATTGCCGGGGTTTATCTGGCCCTTCAGACCCGCCCGATTCAAGATGCGGTAACATCCGCCATCGCAAAAACCCTCACCTCCGCCATTGCCCGGCATACCAAGGCCGTATGCCGGATTGAAAAAATCAGCGGCAATCTGATTTCCGGGTTCGCTATCACCGGACTTTCGCTTTCGGACGCCGCTACCGGTGATGTCATACTTGCGGCGGAAAATGTGGAAATTTCATATCTCTTGCCCATGCTGTTCCAAAAAAAACTGTGGATTCAGCAACTATCCGTTTCCGGACTTTCGGTCACACTCATCAAAAAGGCGGGTGGCACTTGGAATATGGACGCGTTGTCGCCGACTGCTTCATTTTCTCCGCCGCCCAAACAAATGGCGCCGCTGCCTCCAATGTCGGAATTTCAAATGCGGCTGGGGCGGCTGGATGTCCGGCATTCAAACGTCGTGGTTTCCGTTTTTGATGATACGGACCAAACCATTCACCGGTTTACGGACATTAACTGCCAGGCCCGGATTAAACTGAAATTGGGCGTGAAAAACGATATTTTTGCAGACATCACCCATCTTTCAGTGGCCTCAAGTCTTCCGGAGATCAATATCACCAGCCTTTCCGGTGATATTGATTATAATATGAATGAAAGCCGCTTTGATTTTAAAAATACGGCCATACAGGGTGCAAAATCCGATTTTACCATCAACGGCAGTCTGATGATTCTGAAAAATGCCCCTGACCGAACCGTGCTGGACCGGATCGTCATGAATCTTCAGGCCAATGTCGCGGCCATGTGTCTGGGGGAATTCGGCAGGGCCTTTCCCATCGATATGCCGGATACGGACATTGTTTCCGGCGATCTTGCGGTCAAGGGGCCGGTGTCGCGAATGGATTGCCGGGTGGATCTGAAAATGGATGACTGCCATGTGACATCCCAGGGAATTGTCGGTATTGATAAAAACTATCATGTCAGCCTGGATCTGGGAGGACGGATTGGCGGGCTTGATCTGGCGAGGCTCCCGGCACTTCCGCTTGATTTTCTGCCCGGTAATCTGAACACGGATGGATTTACTCTGGACTGGCGGCAAATCGGCGCGCCGGATCAGAAAGGCCGGATTTCCCTGCATTTAACGCCTTCGGTGTTGTGGGATTACAAAATTGATGAGGCAAATATCACCGCCGACATCAACGGCCCGGACATGCATTTTAAACCCCTGAATATTCGCACCCCCTATGGAGAGATGAAGGGCGGCCTGGATTTGATGGGGATTATGTCCGGGAAAAAGGATAAAGAGATTCGTATTGCTTCGGATATCTCCGGCCTGAATCCCGCCGGATTGCTTCAGGATAAACGCTATCAATCGGACATCAACGGCAATATCCGGACCCTCATTCGCATCCCCGCGACCTATGAGGCCGAGCATATCACCGCTGAAGCCTTTTGCCGGTTCGATTCCTCAAAAATTATGGGCGTGCCTGTTCAAAAAGCGGATATGGACGGGTTATGGGCCGAGCGAACCATTACAATCCGGCGCTTTGATGTGGAAACCCCTTTTGGGGCGGGCGCGGTTAGCGGGGATGTGGACGTGAAAAACCAAACCTTGCGTCTCCAGACAGGCGCGGATATCCCGGATTTGGCCCTTGCCAGAGGGGCATTGCCTGGTTTGCAAAATACACGGCTGTCCGGCAAGGCGTCCATGAGCGCCGACATTGCCGGGCTTTGGGAAAATCCGGATATCAATGCCGCCGTCAAGGGTTCGGAGATTTCCTACAATGGCATGACAGCGGATGCCCTTTCCGCCGATATCCAGTGGCGGGGATTGCTCACGGATTTCAGCGGGGCGGTGGACGTTGGTCTTATGAAGGTGCGAATGGGCGCGCTGGCAGCTCCCTCGCTGAAACTTTCGTTTGACCTGACCCCGGCGGCCGTCCATGGGGATTTTGATCTTGATGGCGGCGACAAAACCCATCTCACTCTTTCGGGGGATATCCGCGACTGGATGAATCCCGATAAAGCCATCGAGATCACGGAGTTCCGCTTGACGGCCTTTGACCAGCCGCCTCTTGTCAACCAGGGGCCGATGACCCTGAAACTGTCGCCGGATGCTGTTTCTGTGGATGTCTTGCGCCTTTCTTCCGGTCCGGCCACCCTGAAATTAACCGGAAAAGCCGGGCTGACACCGAAAGGGGCGGTGGCAGGGACGCTGGCCTTGCGCGATCTGGATATTTCAAGACTATCCGGGCATTTGGCGGGCGCGGACCGGCTCAGGGGACGAATATCATCGGACGTTCGGATTTCCGGCATCATGGAAAAACCGGTCATCCGGATGGATACGTCTCTTCAGAACGCGTCTTTTGATCAATATGCCGTATCCGAAGCCTCGGCATCCATTTTCTATTCAGGCGAAAAAGCCGCGCTCAAGGCTTATATCGGCAGAAACGGCGCAAAGCTCTTGGAAGCGGATGGATTTGCCCACGCCTCTCTTTCCCTGCTGCCCTTCGCGGTCACCACTGGTCCTGAAAGCCTGGACCTCCGCGTGAACATCGATCATGCTGATATCTCATGGATTTCAGACCTTATCGATCATCCGGAATATGGATTTACCGGAAAATTGAGCGTTGATGCTGACATTTATGGAGATTTTGGAATGCCCTGGATCAAGGGGAACCTGCGGTTGGACAACGGCACGATGAATCTTAAAAAACAGGGCCTGACCTATGAAACAGTGACGACGGCCATCCGGTTTGACAAGGACGCCATCACCATTCGGGACGTGAGTATCAGCGGGGATAAGGAAGGGCGGATACAATTGTCCGGTTTTGTGGTTCACGATCGTTTAAAACTGCAGAATTTCAATTTTCATGCCATTGGAAAAGACGTTTATATCCCCGTTCGCGGCGGCGTCCAGGCCTGGGTGAACCCCGACCTGACCCTTTCCGGAGACCGGGCCAGCCCAAAGGTGGAAGGCCGGATCCGGGTGGCGCGGTGCCGGGTGAATCTGGACCGGTTTCTTCAGGATCAGCCGTCGGAAATTAAAATCGTGGCGCCGGTTGCCGCTGAAAACGGCCTCATGGAAATCCCGGAAGAGGAACCGGAGGGGCTTGCGGTTTTCAATCCACTCTCGGCGGATGTAACAGTAGGCATTTCAAAGGACTGCTGGCTGAGAGGCAAGGACACCCAGCTTGAAATCAAGGGAAATGTTCAGCTCAAAAAAGACCCTGAAAAGCCCTTTGTCCTTTTTGGGGAATTAAACGCGGTTCGAGGGAATTACCGGTTTCGAGGCAAGCTTTTTCAGATCACCGAAGGCTCCCTGGTGTTCGTGGGGCAGGAGGATCTGAATCCGCCCGTGAATATCGAAGCCCGGACGGAAGTGGATGACGCGGACATCATGATCCGCCTGACCGGGACTTTTCAGCATCTGAATCTGGCGTTTGACAGCGACCCGCCCATGGACCAGGCGGAAATTGTTTCTTATATTCTTTTTGGCAGGGGGACGGAAGGTCTGTCCGACCAGGAAACCTTCAAGGCCGAGGAAATGGCGTTAAGCTTTACCGGACAGATGGCCGCAGACAAAATCAAGGATATGGTGGGCGATACCCTGGGTATAGATTATCTCAATATCAGCGCCGGCAGCAGCGGGCTCCAGCAGGGATCCCTGAGCATGGGGAAATACGTTTTGCCCAAGGTGTTTGTGGTGTTCCGGCAGGGGTTTTCGGAGCAGAATTCCCAGCAGTTTGAGGTGTCCTATGAAATCAACCGGTATTTTGACATCCAGAGCCAGATTGACAATGAACAGACCTCGGCCCTGGATTTGATATGGAAGTATGAATTTTGATGCCCATGTAAAAAGTCAAAATTTCAGAAATTTTAAGTTTTAAGCATATGCCCAAAATTTGGCGTGAAGGGCATAAAGAAATTTTTCAAGCTCTGCCAAATTCTTGAAAACAGTTCTTTGATAAACGAAAAAGAATGATTTCGTCTGAATCCGGATGATTTATCATCATTCGGAAATGGATGGATGGCCATCCAGACAGCGGCGGCCCTGAGCAGGTTGATGTCGATCGCTTTCAAAATTGTACAGAATTTGACCGCTTTGAAACCTTGATCGCGGAATGAGACAGGATTGTTCCAGAGGGTTGCTCACAAGAATCAGGGGGCGGCGAAATCAATTATGATGATTGCTATTTGATTGCTACATAAAAAAAGCGGTTTTGGCCATGAGCCTAAACCGCTTGTTTTTACTGGTGCCGAGGGACAGAATCGAACTGCCGACACGGGGATTTTCAGTCCCCTGCTCTACCGACTGAGCTACCTCGGCCCGCTGAAAGTATTTGTTGTATTAAGGGAAACCAATAGCCCTGTCAAGGATTTTTTAGGCCATGTCGCCAAATATGTGCTGCACGAGTGCGCAGGCGGCAATGGAAGCGGTTTCAGCCCTTAATATTCTGGGGCCTAAAGAGCCTGCCACAAACCCATTTGCTATCGCCAATTCCACTTCTTTGGTTGAAAATCCGCCTTCGGGGCCGAAAAGCAAGAGGATTTCCGATGGCTGCGGCGCGCCCGGCAGCAGGGTCTGGCCCAATGGTTTGGCCTCATTTTCATAAAAAATAATTTTTAAATCCGTATTTCCGAAGTTTTTCACAATTTCCGCAAAAGAAGCCGGCGCTGTAATTACCGGCACCAGCGTTCTGCCGCACTGTTTGACCGCTTCCCTGGCAATGGTGATCCACCGCTCAACCCTGGCGGAATTCTTTTTTATGTCTATCTGGGGGATGGAATACTCGCTAATCATGGGGATCCACCGGGTGATGCCCGTTTCCGTGAGATGCCGGACCAGCATGTCCATTTTTTTGTCTTTCAGATACCCCTGGCCCACGGTGATTTTTATTGGAGATTCGGTTCGCACGGCATATTTTTCAGTAACAGCGATTTCCACCTGATTTTTAGAAATGCGGATGAGTGTTGCCCGGTACTCAAATCCGGTGCCATCCACCAGGAGAATCTCATCTCCGGGTTTTAAGCGGAAAACACTGGTGATATGATGGGCGTCGGGCCCTTCAATCATTGGCTTGTCTTTTGCGATTTCCGCTTGTTCAATAAAAAATCGTCTCATGCGGTTTTCCCTGCTCATATTTTTATTTTTTGATCTGAAAACTTATTGTTTCGCATTATTGATAAGGGAAAACAAGATGTCAACAGTATCCGCCATATCAGCATAAAACCCTTGCCAGTGAAGGCCAAACAGGGATTCGGGAAGGCGCAATTGCCTTGACAGTTATTTGTCTTTATGGTAGTGAGATCACGTTATATTCTGATTTGTTCATTTGTCTGGAAATATTTAATCCGGAGGGTACGCATGGCTGAACACCCCATAAAAGGTCATCACAACAAGTCTTCCAATGAATTTGAAAATAACCCGGCGAATGAGAATTCACAGGCAGATCAGGATATTATCGAACTGTCGGATATTGCCGTCGGCATCACCCCGGAAGATGACGCCATTGTGGAAATGACTGAAAACATCATCGGCGAAGCGTTTTTTGGCTTTGATAAAGCCACCAGCGATAAAATTCATGCGGATGAAAATGAAATGGACCTTTCGGAAAATAGGCAGCCGGACGGGTTAACCGGCCAGCCGGATGACAGCTATCGGCCTCCATCCGGGTCAGCGTCCTCCGGCAGCCTGCCCGGAACCTTGGGGAGGGAGCCGGATGCCCACGAAGAGGATATTAGCAGGAAACTGGATAATTATTTTGGTATTGAAGAGGATGTTATCGTCAGGAAAAAAGTCCACGATATTCCCGATATTTCCGATATTCCCGAAACCTTTGGGGCTGAAGCGATTCCAGAAGCCATATCGTCCCCAGTCTACAAAACACAGCCCATCAGCGACATTTCAATCACTGCGGGCCAGCTTGATGAGGCCCTTGAGCGGGTGATCCGGAAATTGTATGCGGAAAAGATCAACCGGATAATGGACGCCATGATTGAGCGAACCGTTACGGAAGAGATCAGTCAATTAAAGGATTATCTCATCGGCATTACCGATAAAAAAAGCTAAAAAATCCGGTTTTTTTCATTGTTATCGTGCCGTTAGTTGAATTAAATCAACAAGAGGGGGGTTAATTTTAATCCCCTTTTTGTTTAATTTTGTATTGTCATTTATTTCGCAACCAAACAGGGACTTAAAAATGGATTCGATGTTAGAAAAAGGATACGAGCCTTTTGAGGTGGAAGAACGCTGGTATGCATACTGGGAAACCAATGGATTATTTGCCGCATCGGAAGAAGGCGGCAGCCCCGTTTATTCCATTGTGATTCCGCCTCCCAATGTCACCGGCGTGCTGCACATGGGCCATTCCCTCAATATCACCCTTCAGGATATTTTGTGCCGGTACCGCCGCTTGTGCGGGGACAATGTTTTGTGGATGCCGGGCACCGATCACGCGGGCATCGCAACGCAAAACGTGGTGGAGAGAAGCCTTACCGCCCAGGGAATCGACCGCCATCAACTGGGCCGGGAAAAATTTGTGGAAACAGTCTGGGAATGGCGAAAAACCTATGGCAGCGCCATCATCAGCCAGCTTAAAAAGCTGGGGGCATCCTGTGACTGGGACAGGGAACGGTTTACCATGGATGAGGGCCTGTCCCGGGCCGTTAAAAAAGTGTTTGTCAGTCTATATGAACAAGGGCTGATTTATCGGGGAAATTATATCATCAACTGGTGCCCCCGGTGCATGACCGCGCTGGCGGATCTCGAAGTGGAACACGAGGCCCACGACGGCAATCTTTACCATATCCTTTACCCCATTGCCGGCGGGGAAGGGGGCCCGGTTGTTGCCACCACCCGGCCGGAAACCATGCTGGGAGATACAGCGGTGGCCGTGCATCCGGAAGACGACCGGTATGCGGCTCTTCATGGAAAACAGCTCAACCTGCCCCTCACCGGTCGGACCATTCCCGTGATCTGTGACACCTACGTGGACCGGAAATTCGGCACCGGCGCGCTGAAAGTCACCCCGGCCCATGACCCCAATGATTTTGAAATCGGCCGGAAGCATTCCCTGGCAAGCCCCAAAGTGATCGGCGATGACGGCGTCATGACCGGGGAAGCCGGGAAATACAAAGGTCTGGACCGGTTCGCCTGCCGGGCCGCAGTTTTAAAAGACCTGGAATCCGCGGGACTGCTTGTGAAAGTGGAGCCTTACAATCACGGGGTGGGGCATTGCTACCGGTGCCATACGGTGGTGGAGCCCAACCTCTCCAAACAGTGGTTTGTTAAAACCAGACCTTTGGCTGAAAAAGCCCTGGAAGCCGTCAAGAACGGGCAAACCAGAATCGTTCCGGAAAAATGGGCCAACGATTATTATCAGTGGATGGAAAATATCCGGGACTGGTGCATTTCCCGCCAGATCTGGTGGGGCCATCAGATTCCGGCATGGACCTGCGCCGGATGTAATGAGGTCATCGTGGCCCTGGAAGCGCCGGACCATTGTCCCACCTGCAACAGCAGCAATCTCATTCAGGACCCGGATGTGTTGGACACCTGGTTTTCCTCCGCCCTCTGGCCGTTTTCCACCATGGGCTGGCCGGACGAAACGCCGCTTTTGAAAAAATTTTATCCCACCTCCGTGCTGATTACCGGTTTTGATATCCTGTTTTTCTGGGTGGCCCGCATGATGATGATGGGACTCCGGTTTATGGATCAGGTGCCGTTTCATGACGTGTATATTCACGCCCTGGTGCGGGACGAGAACGGTAAAAAAATGAGCAAATCCACGGGCAATGTCATTGATCCGTTGGATATCATCAAAAAATACGGCACTGACGCCCTGCGGTTTACCCTCACCGCGTTCGCGGCCCAGGGCAGGGACATCAAATTGTCCGAAAAACGCATTGAGGGCTACCGGAATTTTATCAATAAACTCTGGAACGCGGCCCGGTTTTCCTTTATGCATATTCAGGAAGACCATTCGAAGGCTTCCCTTTCCGATCTCAGCCTTCCGGATCGCTGGATTCTGGATCGCCTGAAAACCGAAACCCGGCAACTGGCCGATGCTTTGGATTCCTATCGCTTTAATGATGCGGCCGGTGACCTCTATCAGTTTGTTTGGCATGAGTTCTGCGACTGGTATCTGGAATTCGCCAAACCCGCCCTTTACGGCAATAAGGGAGAGGCGGCCCGGCAGGCGGCAAAAGATGTTCTGTGGCGGGTATTGCACGATACGCTGATTCTCCTGCACCCCATTATTCCGTTTGTCACGGAGGAAATCTGGGACAAGCTGCCCGGCGCGCAGGGCTCCATCATGCGGGCCACGTTCCCGGCCCTTGAGGAGACGCTTTCCCCCATCGCTTTTGACCTGGATGCGGCTGAACAAATGACCCTATTGATGGGGGTAATCAATGCCATCCGCAATATCCGGGGCGAAATGGGCATCTCTCCGTCCATGGCGCTGAAAGTGCTGATTCAGTCGGAGGACGAGAAAACGCGCCATTTGCTGGATCAGAACCACGAATTTATCGTCAATATCGCCCGGCTGTCAGCCCTTGATATTACTTCTCCCGGAGAAAAGCCAAAAGCCATCGCCACGGCCGTAGCGGATCAAGCCTTGATTCTGGTTTATCTGGAAGGCATTATTGATTTTGGAAAGGAAACCGCTCGCCTTGAGAAAGAAGTCGCCAAGGCAGCCGGGGAACTTGAAAAGCTGGATAAAAAGCTGGCCAATCCGGGGTTTGTCAATCAGGCAAAGCCCGAGGTTGTCGATAAAGTCCGGGAACAGCGCCAGGGATATGCGGAAAAACGCGATAAGCTGGCCCTTAATTTAGAAAAAATCAAATCCATACAGGCAGGATAATATCATGGCCCTCATGCATCATTATATAACGCCCGCCACCGAGCACCTCATTGACCTGGCCCTGTCCGAGGACGTGGGCTCAGGGGACATTACCACCGATCATCTGCCGCATCCGGATGCGCCGGGCCTGGCGAATATTGTCGCCAAACAGCCCCTGACTGTGGCGGGGCTTGCTATTGCCCGGCGTGTTTTTGAAAAACTGGATCCGGATCTTGCTTTTTTTTCTTCTTTTTCAGATGGCGACGCTGTCTATCCTGGGGATGTGATTGCGGAAATCCGGTGTTCCTTGCGGGCATTGCTGGTGGGTGAGCGCACGGCCCTTAATTTTCTTCAGCATTTGTCCGGCATTGCCACCCATGTCCGCAGGTATGTGATGGATTTGGGGGATTCCCCGGTTCGCCTGGTGGACACGCGAAAAACCATTCCCGGATACCGGGTGCTGGAAAAATACGCGGTCAGGGCAGGGGGGGCGCATAATCACCGCATGGGCTTGTATGACGGCGTGCTCATCAAGGACAACCATATCGCGGCATTCGGCGGCATCCATAAGGCGGTGGACCATATTCGGAGGCGCGTTTCCCACTTGGTTAAAATTGAAATAGAGACTTCCACCATCGATGAAGTGCGGGAAGCCCTTGCCGCCGGTGTCGATATCATCATGCTGGACAATATGGATGAAGACGGCATCCGGGCCGCCGTGAAAGTGATTAATCGCCAGGCTCTGGTGGAAGTCTCCGGGCGGGTATCCAGGGAAAATTTAAAACGCCTGGCCGCCACGGGGGTGGATATTATTTCCGTTGGCGCTTTGATTCATTCAGCGCCTTTTGTGGATATCAGTATGCGGATTTTGTAAATACGTAAATGATTCCCATTCGCGATACCGTTACCTCTAAAAATTACCCGGTGGTGAATACCACGCTGATCGGCATCAACGTGGCGGTATTTCTGGTCCAGATATCAAATGGGGCCGGTTTTGAACAGTTTGTCCATACCTGGGGTCTTGTCCCTGCCCGTTTTTTTTCCCCATTCGGTTTTATTCCACTGTCTTTCTCCCTGATATCCTTCATGTTTCTTCACGGTGGCCTTCTTCATCTCATCGGAAACATGTGGTCCCTGTATATTTTCGGGGACAATATCGAGGACCGGCTGGGGTCGGTCAATTATTTGATTTTTTACCTGCTTGCCGGTCTGACTTCGGGCCTTTGTCATTTGGTTTTAAATCTGCATTCCACTGTGCCCACCATCGGTGCGAGCGGCGCGGTGGCCGGGGTCATGGGCGCGTATTTTATTTTGTATCCCCATGCCAAAATTCTGACCCTGATTCCCATTATTATTATTCCCCTGTTTGTGGAAATTCCGGCGATATTTTTTTTGGGGCTCTGGTTTCTAATGCAGGTGTTCAATGCCTATGCCAGTATCGGCGGCTCCAGCGGCATTGCCTGGTTTGCGCATATCGGCGGGTTTGTTTTCGGCATTATGTGGCTTAAATTCTTCCATATAACCCCGGAAACGGCAGCAGGCGGGATATTCAAAAACGCCTCGGTCAAACGAAAAACCACCCCGCGTTTTCAGGTGATTAAACCTTCGGGACTGAAAGCGGACGGGCATTTGTATGAAGAGATCCGCATTACGCCTTTTGAAGCGGCGGCCGGGGCCAGAAAAACCATCAATATTCCCTGGGGATTTCATAACCAGTTTTTCCATGTCATGATTCCCCCTGGGGCAAAAGAGGGAAGCATCTTAAGGCTTCGGGGAATCGGCGGCCAAACGCCTGATGGCGGGCGGGGAGATGCGTTTTTGCGGGTGAAGATTGAACAGCCGTGGTAGAGAGATTTTGGATTGGGGAATTTGGATTTTGGATTAAAAGGCAAATGGCAGGCATTTTACTTAGGGGCCGTTCAAAAATTAATTATACTTTTTAATGGAATAATTCCACTCACCATGAAAAGATTCCGGGTGACAACTCAGAGCCTTCATTTCGACATCAGTCACCTTGATCCCCTT
>Ga0209467_1000636_pt1 | contig 42477 bp, 39 predicted proteins | sample Higcelwee11metaG_FD_187175 | JGI IMG/M metagenome (GOLD analysis project Ga0209467, IMG submission 187175) | Freshwater pond sediment microbial communities from the University of Edinburgh, under environmental carbon perturbations - High... | ecosystem: Environmental > Aquatic > Freshwater >... | reverse complement strand
GAAGACGGTGGGAGGTCTGCGCAAGACCAAGCTGATCGGCCGGGCGAAGTTGAGTGCCCAACTGCTGCTGGGCTTCTCGGTCTACAACCTGATCCGCCTGGGGAGCCTGTCGGGCTGGTGGCGAGGCGCGCATGTATAGGGCGAGTTGCGCCCGGAAAACGCCGAAAGGCGTGGAAACGGCGCTGGAATCGTCAAAAAGGGCCTGGAGCCAGGCCTTTTGAGAGAAACGTCGGGGGCCGAGCGCTTGAAAAAACGTCAAGCCTGACGGGGTGGGGGAGTTGGAGCTGAATTTTTCAACGGCCTGTTAGGGCTTCCGTTCGAGCCGGCCGGTCGCTTCCAGCCACTGGGCGGCATCGCGCTCCAGCCACAGGCGTGCCGGCGCGGCGTCGCGCACCCGGGCATCGAGGAAGGCCAGGCTGAGCGTCAACAGGCTGGTCATCTGGCGCGGATCGACGCGCTCCTCCGCCCCTTGGCCGTGGCCCAGCCGACCGCCCCCGCCGCCCCCACCGGGGCCGCCGCCCTTGCCGCCGGGACGACCGCCGCGCCCGCCCCCCTCTCCGCCACCGCCCGGGGCTCCGCCTCCGGGCCCCCCGCCGCCTCCGCCGGGTCCGCCGCCGCCCTCCGGTCGCCCACCCGCCGGACGTCCGCCGTCCCGTCCGCCGCCCGGCCCCGGCATGACCTCGAACGAGCCGCCCAGCACACGGTGCGTGGCTTCGTCGGCAACCAGCTGATAGCTGCCGGATACCCGCAGTCCCTGCCAGAGCCGCTGGCGGCGGGATGGCGGGTCCACCCAGCCGAAGGGGTCCTCGTCGCGGGCACCGGTGACCGCCAGCAGCGGCGTGCCGATGCGTCCGAAACGCCCGACTCCGCTTTCCTCGGCCACGTAGGGACTGAGCAGGATCGCCGCCTTCGGCTGCCAGCCGACCGGCGCCGCTTCCCCGGCCGCGCGCTCGCCGGCCAGGGCGGCGGCGGTCTGCGCGCCGAGGTCGAAGCCGGCCACCGCCAGCGTCTGCCAGTCGACGCCGGCCAGGCTCGGCTCGCCGGCCTTCGCCCGGCTGCGCAGCTCCGCCAGCACCTGGTCGAGCACCGCGATGCGCGCCGCCAGGGCCGGCTCGGCAAAGCTTTTCTGCGCCAGGGAACGAAACACCCCCGCCTGCGCCTCGGGAGTGGAATAGACCGCCCGACCGTAGGGCTGCGGCTGTACCGAGAGCACCGCGTAGCCGGCCTCGGCCCAGGCCCGGCGCCATTGCGCACCGGCCCGGCTGCCCTCGCCGAGCCCCGGCAGGTAGAGGATCAGCGGCACGCCCTGTGCCTGCTCCGGCACCATCCAACTGACCTCGACCGCCTGCCCGGCGACCTGCCACTCGGCATCCCAGCCGCGCACCGGCAACCGCGCGGGCGGCCTATAGGCGCCCTCCTGGTAACGCTCGAGGCTTTCGCCGGGCGGCCCGGGCGGTTCGGGACGCCCGGCGCAGGCGGCCAGCACGGCACCGAAGAGCAACGGCATGGAAAGACGCAAGAGCCTGGATTTCGACATTCGCACGACCCTCGGGGCGATTCGGAACGGCGTTCGATAATGCCAGCCGGGCCTGCAGGCCTGGGTCAGGATTCGGTAAACGCCGGGTAAAGAATCCCGTCGGCCGAGCCTTCATCCGGTTCTTTTTATAGGTTCTTTATCTGCCGCCCCGCCTTTTTTCGAACCTTTTGATAGCGCCCTGCCTAGCATGACCAGTACCTATTGAGCGAATCCGCAAGGAGGATTCATGGACCTCGTGTATCTGGGCGCCATCGGCCTGTTCTTCGCGCTGATGGTGGGACTGGCGGTCGGCTGCGACCGCCTGGGAGGCCGCCGATGAGCTGGCCCTACGTTCTTGGCGGCATCGCGGCCGCCGGGCTGCTGGTCTATCTGCTGGCCGCCCTGCTCAAGCCGGAGGACTTTTCATGACCCTGCATGCCTGGCTACTGCTCGGGGCCTTCCTGGCCGTCCTGCTGCTGACGACAAAACCCCTGGGCCTCTACATCGCGCACCTCATGGAAGGACGATTGCGCTGGGCGCGGCCGCTGGAGAACGGCCTCTACCGCCTGTGCGGGGTGCGCCCCGACGAGGAAATGAACTGGCTGCGCTATGCCCTGGCGCTGCTGCTGTTCAACATTCTCGGCGTCCTGGCCGTCTACGGGCTGCAGCGCCTGCAGGTCGTGCTGCCCTTGAATCCCCAGCAGATGGCGGCCGTCGCGCCGGATTCGGCGTTCAACACCGCGGTGAGCTTCGTCACCAACACCAACTGGCAGGGCTATGCCGGGGAGTCCACCCTGGGCTACCTGGTGCAGATGCTCGGCCTGACGGTGCAGAACTTCCTCTCGGCGGCGACCGGCATCGTGGTGGTCATCGCCCTGATCCGCGGCCTCGCCCGCCACAGCGCATCGACGCTCGGCAACGCCTGGGTGGACCTGACCCGCGCCACGCTCTACCTGCTCCTGCCCCTTTCTCTGGCGATGGCGGTGTTCCTGGTCGGCCAGGGCGTCATCCAGAACTTCGACGCCTACCGCGAGGTGGCCACCCTCGAACCGGCCCAGTCCGGGCCGCAGCTGCTGGCGATGGGGCCGGTGGCCTCCCAGGAAGCGATCAAGATGCTGGGCACCAACGGCGGCGGCTTCTTCAACGCCAACTCGGCCCATCCCTTCGAGAACCCCACCCCCCTGACCAACTTCGTGCAGATGCTGGCGATCTTCCTGATTCCCGCAGCGCTCTGCGTCACCTTCGGGCGCATGGTCGGCGACACCCGCCAGGGCTGGGCGATATTGGCGGCGATGACCCTGCTGTTCGTGGTCGGAGCCTGCGCGGCGATGAGCTTCGAACAGCAGGGCAACCCGCGCCTGGCCACCCTCGGCGTGGATCAGGCGGCCGGCGCCTGGCAGGCCGGCGGCAACATGGAAGGCAAGGAAACCCGCTTCGGCATCGCCGACTCGGCACTCTTCGCGACCATCACCACCGCCGCCTCCTGCGGTGCGGTGAACGCCATGCACGACTCCTTCACGCCCCTCGGCGGCCTGGTGCCGCTGGCCAACATGCAGCTTGGCGAGGTGGTGTTCGGCGGTGTCGGCAGCGGCCTCTACGGCATGCTGGTGTTCGCCGTCCTCGCGGTGTTCATCGCCGGCCTGATGATCGGCCGCACCCCCGAGTACCTGGGCAAGAAGATCGAAACCTACGAGATGAAGATGAGCGCCCTCGCCATCCTCGTCACCCCCCTGCTGGTGCTGCTCGGCACGGCCCTCGCGGTGAGCACGGAAGCCGGCCGGGCGGGCATCGCCAATCCCGGCGCCCACGGCTTCTCGGAGATCCTCTACGCCCTCACCTCGGCGGGCAACAACAACGGCAGCGCCTTCGCCGGCCTGTCCGCCAACACCCCGTTCTACAACCTGCTGCTGGCGGCGGTCATGTGGCTCGGACGCTTCGGGGTGATCGTACCGGTACTGGCCATGGCCGGCTCCCTGGCCGCCAAGAAGCGGCTCGCCGCGACCGCCGGAACCCTGCCCACCCATACCCCCCTGTTCGTGGCCCTGCTGATCGGCACCGTGCTGCTGCTGGGCCTGCTCAACTACGTGCCGACCCTGGCCCTGGGCCCGGTCGTCGAACACCTGGTGCTGTGGATGGATGCCTGAGGAGGACCTATGGAAAACATCATGACCAAAAAGAAGACCTTCACCCTCTACGACCCGGGCCTGCTGCTGCCGGCCATGGGCGAGGCCCTGCGCAAGCTCCATCCGGCGGTGCAATGGCGCAACCCGGTGATGTTCGTGGTCTACGTCGGCAGCCTGTTCACCACTCTGCTCTGGCTGCAGGCGCTGAGCGGCGAAGGCGAGGCGCCGGCCGGTTTCATTCTCGCGGTGACCCTGTGGCTGTGGTTCACCGTGCTGTTCGCCAACTTCGCCGAGGCGCTCGCCGAAGGCCGCAGCAAGGCCCAGGCGGCCTCCCTGCGCGGGATCAAGAAGGAAACCTGGGCCAGGAAACTGATCGAGCCGCACTACGGCGCCGAGTGGCAGTCGGTGCGCGGCAGCGAGCTGCGCAAGGGTGACGTGGTGCTGGTCGAGGCCGGCGTCCCCTCCGTTTCGCTGATTCCCGCCGACGGCGAGGTGATCGAGGGCGTAGCCTCGGTGGACGAGTCGGCGATCACCGGCGAATCGGCGCCGGTGATCCGCGAGTCGGGCGGCGATTTCTCGGCGGTCACCGGCGGTACCCGGGTGCTCTCCGACTGGCTGGTCGTGCGGGTGACCGCCAATCCGGGCGAGACCTTCGTCGACCGCATGATCGCCATGGTGGAGGGCGCCAAGCGCCAGAAAACCCCCAACGAGATCGCCCTGACCATCCTGCTGGTGGCCCTGACCATCGTCTTCCTCGGCGTCACCGTCACCCTGCTGCCCTTCTCGCTGTTCGCCGTGGACGCCTCGGGCGCCGGCAGTCCGGTAGGGATCACGACCCTGGTGGCCCTGCTGGTGTGCCTGATCCCCACCACCATCGCCGGCCTGCTCTCGGCGATCGGCGTGGCCGGCATGAGCCGCATGCTGCAGGCCAACGTGATCGCCACCTCCGGCCGCGCGGTGGAAGCCGCCGGCGACGTGGACGTGCTGCTGATGGACAAGACCGGCACCATCACCCTCGGCAACCGCCAGGCCGCGGGCTTCCTGCCGGCGGAGGGGGTGAGCGAGGCGGAACTGGCCGACGCGGCGCAACTGGCCTCCCTCGCCGACGAGACGCCGGAGGGGCGCAGCATCGTGGTGCTCGCCAAGCAGCGCTACAACCTGCGGGAACGCAACATCCACGCCCTGGACGCCCACTTCATCCACTTTTCCGCGCAGACCCGCATGAGCGGCGTGGACCTCGCCGGCCGGCAGATCCGCAAGGGCTCGGCCGAGGCGATCCGCATGCACGTGGAAAGCCTCGGCGGCAGCCTGCCCCGCGCCGTGGCCACGCAGGTCAACGAGGTCTCCCGGCGCGGCAGCACGCCGCTGGTGGTCGCCGAGGACAAGCGGGTGCTGGGGGTGGTCGAGCTGAAGGACATCGTCAAGGGCGGCATCAAGGAGCGCTTCGCCGAACTGCGCCGGATGGGCATCAAGACGGTGATGGTGACCGGCGACAACCGGATCACCGCGGCCGCCATCGCCGCCGAGGCGGGGGTCGACGACTTCCTCGCCGAGGCCACGCCGGAAGCCAAGCTGGCGCTGATCCGCCAGTACCAGGCCGAAGGCCGCCTGGTGGCGATGACCGGCGACGGCACCAACGACGCCCCGGCACTGGCCCAGGCCGACGTGGCGGTGGCGATGAACAGCGGCACCCAGGCCGCCAAGGAGGCCGGCAACATGGTGGACCTGGACTCCAACCCCACCAAGCTCATCGAGGTGGTCGAGACCGGCAAGCAGATGCTGATGACCCGCGGCTCGCTGACCACCTTCAGCATCGCCAACGACATCGCCAAGTACTTCGCGATCATTCCCGCGGCCTTCGTCGGCACCTACCCGCAGTTGGCCGCGCTGAACGTGATGGGGCTGTCCAGCCCGGCCTCGGCGATCCTCTCGGCGGTGATCTTCAACGCGCTGATCATCGTCTTCCTGATCCCCCTGGCCCTCAAGGGCGTGCCCTACCGCCCCCTCGGCGCGGCCGTCCTGCTCCGCCGCAACCTGACCCTCTACGGCCTCGGCGGCATCCTGGTGCCCTTCCTCGGCATCAAGCTGATCGACCTGTTCTTGACCGCTACCGGCCTTGCCTGACCTGGAGATCCGCCCATGAAAACCCTCGTTCGCCCCGCCGTCAGCCTGTTCCTGCTGCTCAGCGCCGTCACCGGCCTGGCCTATCCCCTGGCGGTGACCGGCATCGCCCAGGCCGTCTTTCCCGAACAGGCCACCGGCAGCCTGATCCCCAAGGACGGCCAGGTGGTCGGCTCGGAACTGATCGGCCAGCACTTCGGCACGCCGAAATACTTCTGGGGACGCCCCTCGGCGACCGCGCCCCAGCCCTACAACGCGGCCGCCTCGTCCGGCTCCAACCAGGGCCCGCTCAATCCGGCCCTGGTCGAGGCGGTTTCGGCGCGGATCGAGGCGCTGCGCGCCGCCGATCCGGGCAACGGCCAGCCGGTGCCGGTGGAGCTGGTCAGCGCCTCGGCCAGCGGCCTCGACCCGCACATCAGCCCGGCCGCGGCCCTCTGGCAGGTGCCCCGGGTGGCTCGCGCCCGAGGCCTGTCCGAAGCACGGGTCAGGTCCCTGGTGGAAGGCCATGCCGAAGGCCGCCAGTGGGGACTGCTCGGCGAACCGCGGGTAAACGTGCTGCAGCTCAACCTCGCGCTGGATGCCCTGGGGCAGTGATGCCCCCTTTCGTGAGCCGCTCCCATGACCCTCAAGCATTACGCACTGACCACCCTGGCCACCGCGAGCCTGACGCTCGCCGCCGACCAGCCTCGTGCGATGCCACACACGTTCACGGCCAGCCTCGGCCCGTTCAGCGAGTATCGCTTCCGAGGCATCGACCAGACCTTCGACAGGCCGGCCCTGCAGGGCGGCTTCGATTGCAACCATGCCGTCAACTGGAACGCCAACGTCGGCAGCGGCCCGGGCTGTCCGGGCGGCGGCCTGGAAAGGAATTTCTGCGGTGGCGGCAAGAGCCGGGGCGGTGGCTTTCCCCAGGATACCAACCAGGCAATAAAATTCACGATGCATTGAAAAACATGAACATGAAAAAAACCGAGACTTTATGCCATTCGACTCGTTACTGCGGAGCACTACTTCCCGAGCCTGCACGCTTGGCTGGGCTAGATGGCTTTATCGCTCATGGGCACGAACGGATAAAACAGGCTTCGACGTATTCGAGACTAATGTTTGTCTGAAAAATCCGGAAGCCGAAGGTCATCCTGCCTCGGGAATGCTAAATCCCGCACTCCCCGACTCATTCACGAGGCAAGTTTTTTCGCAACCATAAAGCCAAAAGCAATCCTTCAAACAGACCCCTAGCAGGGCGAGTCGTAAATTCGCTGCGAATCCCTTGAGAAAAACGCGAAGTTACGCATCGAACGCTGTTTTCGAATTGATGATTCGCCGTACTAGTTGACCATTGTAATTCATCGAGAGGAATTCCATGTCTCGTCGAGTGTGCCTTATCGCATCCGTTGCGACGTTCGTGATGGTGACCGCCCAAGCAGAAGAGGAGCCCGCCCTATGCACGGACCGTCCGACCAAGGCTAATAGCGTGTGCACGGTGCCCAAGGGGTTCTGGCAGATCGAAAGCGACGCGTTCAGCTATACCCACTACAGGGATGAAGGCGTCACGACCGACACTTGGCTTGTGCCCAATCCAACGATCAAATATGGTCTGGATGACAAGTCCGACATCGAGTTCAACTGGGCGCCCTATGTGTCGGTTAAAACAGACGACGAACACCGGCTGAATGGCATCGGTGACGCTTACCTGCGTTATAAACGGCGCCTGACCGACGAGGGCGCCTCGATCGGTGCTTCGATCATTCCCTACGTCAAGATTCCCACGGCGAAGCGCGGTATCGGCAATGAACGGGTCGAGGGCGGCATCGCCGTGCCAATCAGCTTCTCTCTGCCAAACAGCCTGACACTCACACTGGGTCCGCAGATTGATGCCCTGCTCGATGCGGATCGAAACGGTTACCATCCCAACATTGTCAACCTCGTGAACCTGAGCGGGCCGGTGGCCCCCGGGCTTACGCTTTATGGCGAATTATGGGTGTCTAACAACTTTGAGCCGGAAGGAACGTCCAGTCAATCTTCGGCAGACTTCGCGGCGGCGTATGCACTCAGCGAAACAGTGCAGCTCGATGTCGGCGCAAACTTCGGCTTGAACGACCACACGCCGGACCTCCAGTTCTATACGGGCTTTTCAACGCGATTCTAGAAATTTCAAACTGCCCTGCCCGGTCACGTCTACAGGCTCCGCATATTTATTGACATCATGAACGCAAAAGCCAAACGTACATTGGCCGGCCAATAAGATTCACGACACGTTGAGAGCGGAGTTTGATTGCCGACATTTTTGAAGGAGGGAGGATAAACCATGCCAGTGCCCCCTGAACCGACCACGCGCCGTCCCGATCCGGACGAGCTGCTGGCCAAGGTCCAGCAGGATGAGGAACGGGCCAAGCGGGGCCGCCTGAAGATCTTCTTCGGCGCCTCGGCCGGCGTGGGCAAGACCTTCGCCATGCTGGTCGCCGCCCGCCAGCAGCTCGCCCAGGGCGTGGACATGATCATCGGCGTGGTGGAAACCCACGGGCGGATGGAGACGGCCGTACTGGTCGAGGGGATCGAGCACATCGCGCTCAAGGAAATTCCCTACCGCGGCCGGATACTCCGGGAATTCGACCTCGACCGGGCGCTGGCCCGGCGGCCGGCGCTCATCCTGGTCGACGAGCTGGCCCATTCCAACGTCGCCGGCTCCCGCCATCCCAAGCGCTGGCAGGATGTGGAGGAACTGCTCGCCGCCGGCATCGACGTGTATTCCACGGTGAACGTGCAGCACCTGGAGAGCCTCAACGACGTGGTGAGCGGGATCACCGGCATCCGCGTCTGGGAAACCGTGCCGGACCGGGTGTTCGACGAGGCGGACGAAGTAGTGCTGGTGGACTTGCCGCTGGACGAACTCCTGCAGCGCCTGCGGGAGGGCAAGGTGTACCTGCCCCACCAGGCCGAGCGGGCGATCCGCAACTTCTTCCGCAAGGGCAACCTGCTGGCCTTGCGCGAGCTGGCCCTGCGCCGTACCGCCGACCGGGTGGACGAGGACGTCCAGCAGTACCGTCGCGACCAGTTGGTCACGCCGGTCTGGCAGACCCACGACGCCCTGCTGGTATGCATCGGTGCCGGTGCCGGCAGCGAGAAGCTGGTGCGCACCGCGGCGCGCATCGCCGGACGCCTGGAGACCTCCTGGCATGCGGTCCATGTGGAGACGCCCGACCTGCAACGGCGCCCCCCGGCCGACCGCGAACGCCCCCTGAAGACCCTCCGGCTGGCCCAGGAGCTCGGCGCCCAGACCACTATCCTGTTCGGAACCCGTGTGGAGGACGAGGCCGTCCGCTACGCACGGACCCACAACCTGTCGCGGATCATGGTCGGGCGCGACGAGCCGCCGCCCTGGCGCTTCTGGCGGCGCTCCGTCGCCGACCGGATCGGCCGCCTCGCGGCGGACCTGGACGTGATCCAGGTGGCCCGGGCCGAGCGGGAAGTCCCCCGGCAGGCGCGCTTTGCCAGGGAGCGGATCGCCCCCGCGAACTGGCCGGCCTATGCGCTGAGCGCCGCCGTGTGCGGACTGGCCGGACTGGTCGCGGCGCCGCTCTACCCTTTCCTGGACCTGGCGAACATCGTGATGGTCTTCCTGCTCGCGGTGGTGGCGGTCGCCGTCCGCTTCGGTCGCGGACCGGCAGTGTTCGCCTCGTTCCTCGGCGTGGCCATCTTCGACTTCTTCTTCGTTCCACCGCGCTTCACCTTCGCAGTCGGCGACATGCAGTACCTGATGACCTTCGCGGTGATGCTGGTGGTGGGGCTGGTCATCGGCCAGCTCACCGCCGGCTTCAAGTACCAGGCACAGGTCGCTGGCTGGCGGGAGGCGCGGGTGAAGGCCCTCTACGAGATGTCGCGGGATCTTTCCGGGGCCCTGGTGCCGGAGCAGATCACCGCGATCGGCGGCCGCTTCCTCGCCACCGAAATGAACATGCGCGCGGCCTTCCTGCTGACCGACGCCGCAGACCGGCTGGTAGTGCCGGCACAGGTCGCGGCCGGCTTTCCGGAGATCGACCCGGGCATCGCCCAGTGGGCCTTCGACCATGGCGAGGCAGCCGGCCAGGGCACCAACACCCTGCCGGCCAGCCCGATTCTCTACCTGCCGCTCAAGGCACCGATGCGCTTTCGCGGCGTCCTGGCCCTCGAGATGCGCGACCCGGCCCAACTGCTGGGCCCCGAACAGCGCCGGCTCCTGGACACCTTCGCCTCCCTGATCGCGATCGCCCTGGAGCGGGTGCATTACGTCAGCGTGGCCCAGGAAACCATGGTACAGATGGAGTCGGAACGCCTGCGCAACTCCCTGCTGTCGGCGATCTCCCACGACCTGCGCACCCCCCTGAGCGTGCTCATCGGCCAGGCGGACTCGATGTTCCTCACCCAGCCCCCCCTCGACGAAGCGCATGCCGGCATAGCCCGACAGTTGCGCGAGCAGGCCCTGCGCATCAACGCCCTGGTGAACAACCTGCTCGACATGGCACGCCTGCAGGCCGGGCGCATCCACCTCAACCGGCAGTGGCAACCCCTCGAGGAGGTGATCGGCAGCGCGATCCAGAGCCTCAAGCCGAGGCTGGCCGAACATCGGCTCAAGGTCGACCTGCCGGACGATCTGCCGCTGATCGAGGTCGATTCGGTACTGATGCAGCGGGTGTTCTGCAACCTCCTGGAGAACGCGGTGAAATACACCCCGCCCGGCAGCGCCATCTGGCTCGGTGCCTTCACCGCGGGCCGCCAGATGGAAATCCATGTCGAGGACAACGGCCCGGGTTTGCCGAAAGGACGCGAAGAGACGATATTCAAGAAGTTCGAGCGGGGCCGGCCGGAAGGCAGCATGCCGGGCGTCGGCCTCGGCCTGGCGATCTGCCGGGCCATCGTCGAGGCGCACCGGGGAGCCATCCTGGCCCGCCCGCGACCGGGGGGCGGGGCCTGCTTCGTCATCACCCTGCCCCTCGGCAATCCGCCACCCGTCGCCCTGGACGACGGGCAATCCCCGCCACCCGGAAACTGAAGCCCCCATGTCCACGCCAACGCCGCGAGTGATCATCGTCGAGGACGAAGCCAACCTGCGCCGCTTCGTGCGCCTGGCCCTGGAAGCCGAGGGCTGCGAGGTCCACGAGGCGGACTCGGTCAGGCGCGGGCTGATCGAGGCGGGTACCCGCCAACCCGACCTGCTCATCCTCGACCTCGGCCTGCCGGACGGCGATGGCATCGAGCTGATCCGGGATCTGCGGACCTGGTCCGAGATCCCGGTCATCGTGCTCTCGGCCCGCACCGCCGAGGCGGAAAAGGTCGCGGCCCTGGATGCGGGGGCCGACGACTACCTGTCGAAGCCCTTCGGCGCCGCCGAACTGCTGGCCCGGGTCCGCGCGCACCTCCGGCGACGGCAGCGGAGCGGCGCCGAGGGGGCGGAGCAGATCGGCTTCGGCCCGGTGACCATCCACCTCGGTCGACGCTTGGTGGAAAAGAACGGCCAGCCCGTCCATCTCACCCCGATCGAGTTCCGCCTGCTCGCCTACCTGGTCTCGAACCCGGACTGCGTGCTGACCCACCGGCAGCTGCTCAAGGCGGTCTGGGGGCCCTCCCACGCGGAGGACAGCCACTACGTCCGCGTCTACATGGGCCACCTGCGCAAGAAGATCGAGAACGATCCGGCCAGTCCCGACTTCATTCTGACCGAGCCGGGAGTGGGGTACCGCTTCCAGATGCAGTAGGCCCTCAGGCGGAGGGAACACGCCGCTCCGCCGGACGCCGGGCGCCGGCCACCAGCTTGTCCACCGCCCTGGCCGCGGCGGCCATGCCGAAGCTGGCGGTGACCATCGTCACCGCGCCGAAGCCGCCGGCGCAGTCGAGCTTCACCCCTTCGCCGACGAAGCCCTTGCTCTGGCACACCGTGCCGTCCGGCTTGGGGTAGCGCAGCTGCTCGCTGGAGAACACGCAGGGCACGCTGTAGCTGCGTCCCGGGGTTCGCGAGAAGCCGTAGTCGCGGCGCAGGGTCGAGCGCACCTTGGCGGCCAGCGGGTCGTTGAAGGTCTTGTTCAGGTCGCCGACCTGGATCTGCGTCGGGTCGATCTGCCCGCCGGCGCCGCCGGTGGTGACGATGCCGATCTTGCGCCGCTTGCACCAGGCGATCAGCGCCGCCTTCGCCGCCACGCTGTCGATGCAGTCGATGACGAAGTCCAGCTCTTCGCCGATGTACTCGGCCATGGTTTCGCGGGTGACGAAATCGGCCACCGCATGCACCCGGCAGTCGGGGCTGATGGCACGCAGGCGCTCGGCCATCGCCTCGACCTTGAGTCGCCCGACGGCCCCGTCGAGGGCATGCACCTGGCGGTTGGTGTTGGTGATGCAGACGTCGTCCAGATCGAACAGGGAAATCTCGCCGACCCCGCTGCGCGCCAGGGCTTCCGCCGCCCAGGAGCCGACTCCGCCGATCCCGACCACCGCCACATGTGCCGCGGCGAGACGGGCCAGGCCGTCGCGGCCGTACAGGCGGGCGATGCCGCCGAAACGTCGATCCTCTGTAATCATTTACGCACCTCGCGAACGGGCGCGTATTATCGGCGCTGGCGGGGCGGGATTGAAGCCTTCGCCGGGCCCCGCGGAGCGCGCGGCGAACTTGCCCGGCCCGCCGCTGCCTAACGGCCTGCAAGCTGCGCCGGGCCTGGCGTTGCTGGACAGGCGGGAGCTATACAGGCCAGGGATGGCACAGTAGGATGCGCCGACGGCGTTCGCCGGCTTCCCCTGCTCCACCCCTTGGAACCTGAATCAGTCATGTCATCGCATAAATTCGGACTCAACCTGGTGGTGGTCGTGGCAGTCGCTGCGCTCTTCACCGGCTTCTGGGCGCTCTACAACCTGCCGGTCACCGCACCGGACTGGCCCGAGCAAATCTCCGGCTACTCCTTCTCGCCGTTCCGTCCGGGGCAAAACCCCCAGGAGGGCATCTACCCGAGCGACGAGGAAATCCGCTCCGACCTGGAACTGCTCAGTCATCAGACCGACAGCATCCGCACCTATTCGGTGGCGGGTACCCAGGCCGACATTCCCCGCCTGGCCGAAGAGGTCGGCCTGCGCGTGACCCTGGGCATCTGGATCAGCCAGGATCTGGAGCGCAACGAACGGGAAATCGCCAAGGCCATCGAGCTGGCGAAGAGTTCGCGCAGCGTGGTGCGCGTGGTGGTCGGCAACGAGGCGCTGTTCCGCACCGAGGTCACTCCCGAGGCGCTGATCGCCTACATCGACCGGGTCCGCGCCGCGGTCAAGGTGCCGGTGACCACCTCCGAGCAGTGGCACATCTGGCAGAAATACCCGGAGCTGGGGCGCCACGTCGACCTGATCGCCGCGCACATCCTGCCCTACTGGGAATTCGTGCCGATGGAGGACTCCGTCCAGTTCACCCTCGATCGCGCCCGCGACCTGAAGAAGCTGTTCCCGAGAAAGCCGCTGCTGCTCTCGGAAGTCGGCTGGCCGAGCAACGGCCGCACCCGCGGCGGCGCCGACGCCTCGCAGGCCGATCAGGCGGTCTACCTGCGCACCCTGGTCAACACCCTCAATGCCCAGGGCTACAACTACTTCGTCATCGAAGCCTTCGACCAGCCCTGGAAGATCGACGACGAAGGCTCGGTGGGCGCCTATTGGGGCGTCTACAACTTCGAGCGCCAGCCCAAGTTCGCCTTCGATGGGCCGGTGGTGGCGATTCCCCAGTGGCGCCTGCTGGCCATCGGTTCGGTGGTCCTCGCCGTGCTGGCCCTGGCCCTGCTGCTGATCGACGGCAGCTCGCTGCGCCAGCGCGGGCGCACCTTCCTGACCTTCGTCGCCTTCGCCTGCGGCTCGATCCTGGTATGGATCGCCTACGACTACAGCCAGCAGTACAGCACCTGGTTCAGCCTCACCGTCGGCTTCCTCCTCGCCCTCGGCGCGCTCGGCGTGTTCATCGTGCTGCTCACCGAGGCCCACGAACTGGCCGAGACGGTGTGGATGCTCAAGCGCCGCCGGCCGTTCCCGCCGGTCACCGGCGACGAGGCCTACCGGCCCAAGGTGTCGATCCACCTGCCCTGCTACAACGAGCCGCCGGAGATGGTCAAGCAGACCCTCGACGCCCTCGCCCGTCTGGACTATCCGGACTATGAAGTGCTGGTGATCGACAACAACACCAAGGACCCGGCGGTCTGGCAGCCCCTCGAGGAGCACTGCGCGCGCCTCGGCCCGCGCTTCAAGTTCTTCCACGTCGCACCGCTGGCCGGCTTCAAGGGCGGCGCGCTGAACTACGTGATGCAGTACACCGCGCCGGACGCCGAGGTGATCGCGGTGATCGACTCCGACTACTGCGTCGAGCCCGACTGGCTCAAGCACATGGTGCCGCACTTCGCCGATCCGAAGATCGCCGTGGTGCAATCGCCGCAGGACTACCGCGACGACAAGGAGAGCGCCTTCAAGAAGCTCTGCTACGCCGAATACAAGGGCTTCTTCCACATCGGCATGATCACCCGCAACGACCGCGACGCGATCATCCAGCACGGCACCATGACCATGACCCGCCGCTCGGTGCTGGACGAACTGGGCTGGGCCGACTGGTGCATCACCGAGGACGCCGAGCTGGGCCTGCGGGTGTTCGAGATGGGCCTTTCCGCCGCCTACTCGGAACGCAGCTACGGCAAGGGCCTGATGCCCGACACCTTCATCGACTTCAAGAAGCAGCGTTTCCGCTGGGCCTACGGCGCCATCCAGATCATGAAGCGCCACACCCGCAGCCTGCTGTGGGGCAAGGACACCGAACTGACCCGCGGCCAGCGCTACCACTTCCTGGCCGGCTGGCTGCCGTGGATCGCCGACGGGCTGAACATCTTCTTCACCCTCGGTGCCCTGCTGTGGTCGGCGGCGATGATCATCGTCCCGCACCGGGTCGATCCGCCGTTGATGATCTTCGCCATCCCGCCGCTGGCGCTGTTCGCCTTCAAGGTCGGCAAGATCCTGTTCCTCTATCGCCGCGCGGTGGGCGTCAACCTCAAGGATGCCTTCTACGCCGCGATCGCCGGCCTGGCGCTGTCGCACACCATCGCCAAGGCGGTGCTCTACGGCTTCGCCACCAGCAGCATCCCGTTCTTCCGCACGCCGAAAATGGCGACCAGCCACGGTATCCTGGTGGCCCTGGCGGAAGCCCGCGAAGAGGTCGTGATCATGCTCGTGCTGTGGGGCGCGGCCGCCGGCATCGCCCTGGTACAGGGCTTCCCGAGCAACGACGTGATCTTCTGGGTGGCGGTCCTGCTGATCCAGTCTCTGCCCTATCTGGCGGCGCTGATCATGGCCCTGCTGTCGTCGCTGCCGAAGAAGGTCCAGGAGGCCCCGCTCGCCGAGGCCGCCTGAGAGCAGGCATCGCTGCCGGGTGCCGTCCCGGCAGCGATGCGGCCCTCTCCCGTTTCCCCCAAAGCCGCTGCAGCCCCGCAGCGGCTTTTGTCTTAAAATGGCGCCCTTTTCCCGCCGCTCCGGAGCCGCAATGACCGCCCCAGCCCTCTCCCCGACCCTGGCGCTCGCCTGCGAGTTGATCAACCGTCCCTCGGTCACGCCGCTGGACGAAGGCTGCCAGGCGCTGATGATGGCCCGCCTGGGCGCCACCGGCTTCGCCCTCGAGCCGATGCGCATCGAGGAAGTGGAGAACTTCTGGGCGCGACGCGACGGCGGCACGGGCGACGGCCCGGTGCTGTGCTTCGCCGGCCATACCGACGTGGTGCCGAGCGGCCCGCACGAGGCCTGGCAAAGCCCGCCCTTCAGCGCCAGCATCGATGCGGATGGCATGCTCCGCGGGCGCGGCGCGGCGGACATGAAGGGCAGCCTGGCGGCGATGGTGGTCGCGGTCGAGCGCTTCGTCGCCGACCACCCGCGCCATCGCGGGGCGATCGCCTTCCTGATCACCAGCGACGAGGAAGGCCCGGCGCTGCACGGCACCCAGGCGGTGGTCGAGCGCCTGCGCGCGCGCGGCGAGCGCCTCGACTGGTGCATCGTCGGCGAGCCGTCGAGCAGCGCGGTGCTCGGCGACACGGTGAAGAACGGCCGCCGCGGCTCCCTCGGCGCGACCCTGACGGTGCGCGGCAAGCAGGGCCACGTGGCCTATCCGCAACTGGCCAAAAACCCCATCCACCTGGCCGCGCCGGCGCTGGCCGAGCTGGCCGCCGAGCATTGGGACGACGGCAACGCCTTCTTCCCGCCGACCAGCTTCCAGATCTCCAACATCCAGGCCGGCACCGGCGCCACCAACGTGATCCCCGGCGAGCTGCAGGTACTGTTCAACTTCCGCTTCTCCACCGAATCCACGCTGGAAAGCCTGCAGCAGCGCGTCGCGGCGATCCTCGACCGCCACGGCCTGGACTGGCAGATCGACTGGGCGCTGTCCGGCCTGCCGTTCCTCACCGAGCCGGGCGCGCTGCTCGACGCCGTGTCGGCGAGCATCCGCGCGGTGACCGGCCGGGAAACCAGCCCCTCGACCAGCGGCGGCACCTCCGACGGGCGCTTCATCGCCACCCTGGGTACCCAGGTGGTCGAACTCGGCCCGCTCAACGCCACCATCCACCAGGTCGACGAGCGCATCCTCGCCAGCGACCTCGACCTGCTCGCCGAAATCTACTACCAGACCCTGGTGCGGCTGCTCGCATGCTGACCTGTCCGCTCTGCAACGGCGCCCTGAGCGCCGACGACCGAGGGGTCGCCTGCGCCGCCGGGCACCGCTTCGACCGCGCCCGCCAGGGCTACCTGAACCTGTTGCCGGTGCAGCACAAGAAGAGCCGCGATCCCGGCGACAACCAGGCGATGGTCGAGGCCCGCCGGCGCTTCCTCGACGGCGGCCACTACGCCCCGCTGGCCCGGCGCCTGACCGAACTGGCCGCCGAGCGCGCGCCCCGGCGCTGGCTGGACATCGGCTGCGGCGAGGGCTACTACACCGCGCAGTTGGCCGCAGCCCTGCCCGCGGCCGACGGCTACGCCCTGGACATCTCCCGCGAGGCGGTCAAGCGGGCCTGCCGCCGCGCCCCGCAGCTGACCTGGCTGGTCGCCAGCATGGCGCGGGTGCCGCTGGCCGATGCCAGCTGCGGGCTGCTGGCCAGCGTGTTCAGCCCGCTCGACTGGCAGGAGGCCCGCCGCCTGCTGGCACCCGGCGGCGGCCTGCTGCGCATGGGACCGACCCGCGAGCACCTGCTGGAGCTGCGCGCCCAGCTCTATGACGAAGTGCGCGAATACGACGATGCCAAGCACCTGTCGCTGATTCCGCCGGGCATGCGCCTGGCCGCCAGCGAAACGCTGAGCTACCGGCTGCGCCTGGACAACGCCGAGGACCGCGCCGACCTGCTGGCGATGACTCCCCACGGCTGGCGCGCCAGCGCCGAGCGGCGCGCCGCGGTGATCGCCGCCCCCTTAGAGGTCACGGTCGCCATACGCTACGATTGGATCGAAAGAAACTAGCCGCCAGGGAATTCACCATGCGCCAACCCGATATCGAGATCTACCTGAAGGATGGCGGGCAACAGGCCGTCGCCGAGTGGCTGAACGCCATGATCGGTCCCTGCACACCCTGGCGACAGAAGGGGCAGACCTTCAAGTGCGAGGCCGCCAACGGCGCACCGATCACCTGGCTACCGAACGCGGTGGGCAAGTGGCACAGCCTGTTCATCGAGAGCGAGCAGACGCCCTGGGAGGACGACCTGGCCTTCGCACGAGCCGCCCATGCCGCACTGGGCGTGGAGATCCGTTGTGCGCCGGGAGGCTGGCAGGAAGAGGAAAGCATCGACGCCGCCGACCGCTGGATCAAGATCAACGGCGAGGGCGAGCAGGAGTTCGTCTGGCGGACCCAGTGAACAGTGCAGGGCCGGGGAGGCGCCGGCGGCCCGAAGCGAACAGGCCCGTCAACGACGGGCCTGCCGGGTCTTACATCTTGGAGACGTCTTCCGCCTGCAGGCCCTTCTGGCCCTGGATCACCGAGAACTCCACCTTCTGTCCCTCGATCAGGGAGCGGTGACCGTCGCCGCGGATGGCGCGGTAATGGACGAACACGTCCGGGCCGCTCTCGCGCTGAATGAATCCATAGCCTTTGGCATCATTGAACCACTTGACGGTTCCGACCTCACGATCAGCCATTACCACTCTCTCCGACATGCAATTTTATTTGTTTGCCTTACCAGAGGCCACACAAGGCCCTGCGGACGTGCTCCAAACCCTCAAACAGGCTCGATCACTAGGGTGTTGAAGGCGCATCCCTGGAAGCACCGCTCGGCCAGTATAAAGCAACAAACCGCTCTGGAAAGGACTTTTTGTCGCACCCCGCAAGCCCCCTAGATCAATGAAACGCTCGAAAATTCGAATATTTTCGACTGATTTCAAAGCCTTCCGTCCGCCTCATCGACAATTCGCCGTTCAGCTCCGGCGCCGGCGGCGCCATAGCCAGACGGCCAGCACCCCGAGGGTCAGCAGCAGCGGGACCAGGGCGATATTGAGGAACTTGAGGGTACGCTCGAGTGCCTCGATGTCGGCGTTGAGCTGGTAGCGCACCTCGCGCAGTTCCTTGCGGATACGCAGCTTCTCCTGCAGGAACTGCTGCAGGGTCGCCTGCTGCTCGGCGGTCAGCTCCAGAGCCTGCTGCGGGTCGTCGTTGCGCTGCAAGGCGGCGAGCCGCTGCTCGGTATCGGCCAGACGCCGCTGCAGGCCCTCCTCCTTCTCGCGAAAGCGCGCCTCGGCCTCGTGCTGCAGCGCCTCGACCACCACGAACGGACGACTGAAGCGCCCGCGCGAACGCACCTCGATCAAGGCTTCGGAACCGGCCAGGTTGTCCAGCGCATTGATCGCGAAGCTGGCGTTGTCGGCGAACGGCTGCGGAATGCGCTGACCGAAGAAGTCCTGTACCCGCACCCACATGCGGTCGCTGAGCAGATCGCTGTCGGCGACCACGATCAGGTTGATGTTGTCGGCCGCCTTGAGGCCGTCCCGGCGCCCCTCGATGCCGTCCGGATAGGCCGACTTGGCCGGCCCGCCGATCCGCGCGGCGATGGCGTAGCGCTCGCCGGTCGGCTGCAGATCGCCGAGCAGTGCCTGCGGATCGTCGGTGGCCGCGACGCGCTCGGCATCCAGCGGCATGGCGTAGGAGGAACTCTGGATCAGCGGCACGAAACGGGTCGAGGCGCCCTCCACGGGATCGAGGATACCGGCGCTGGCGACGGTCAGGCTCTCCAGCCCGGCGGTACTGACGTCCTCGCCGTCCAGCGCCGGGGGCGGCAGGTTCAGCCAGGCGGGGTGGCGCACCGCCCGCTGCCCCCGGTCGACGCTCACCGACATGGCATAGGCACCGTCGCCGAGCACCTCGCCGGGACGCAGGCGCACCCCCCAGGCCTTGAACAGCGGCTCCAGATCGGAGGCCCGGCCACTGCCCATCTCGCCGGACGGGTCCATGCCGCTGTCGGCTTCGCTGAGCGGGTCGACGAAGGCCAGCAGCTTGCCGCCGCGCAGCACGAACTGGTCGATGGCGTAGAGGGTCGGCTCCGGCAACTGCTTCGGGTGTACCAGCAACAGCACCGAGACATCCTCGGGAATCTGGTCGATGCCGGCCTCCAGGCTTTCGATGTGGAACAGCTGGCGGATCTCCTCGAGCACCATCCAGGGCGGCGTCGGCTGCCCGGCCAGCACGTCGAAGCCGCCGTTCAGCGGCAGCCCGGAGAGCACGCCGACCACCGGCAGCGCGGGATGGGCCAGGCTCTGCACGAGGCGACTGATCTCGTACTCGAGGAACTCCTCCTGGTCGGGGGGAAAGAACGGGATCGTCTGGGTGTTCCCCGCGGAGTTGCGGCCGGCCAGGCCGAAGTAGATCTGCTCGCCGCCCCGGTCCAGCGGCACTGCCTGCAGACCGAACTCGGCGGCACGGTCCTCGTCCTCTGAGAACGGTTCGGGGTCGACGACGTGCAGGCGCAGCCGGCCGCCCGCGACCCGCTCGTAGGCCTTGAGCACTTCCCCGACGCGCCGGGCGTAGCTGCGCAGCGGCGCCAGCTCGCGGGTGGCCCGGTCGGAGTAGAAGAAGTACAGGTCGAGCGGCTCGTCCAGCTCGGCGAGGATGCGCTCGGTGCCGGCGGAGAGGGTGTAGAGCCTCTGCTCGGTCAGGTCCAGGCGGGCATTGCCGAGCAAGCGGCCAGAAAGGATGTTGAAGGCGAGGAACGCCACGCCGATGAGCAGCAGCCCGGCGCAGGAATAGAGGGTCTTCTTCATGTCAGTCGGCCTTCTTCAGATCGACCACCACGGCGGTGGCAGTCAGCCAGGCGGCGATCAGGGAGACGAAGTAGAGCAGGTCGCGCAGGTCGAGCACGCCCTTGCTGATCGCCTCGAAGCGCACCAGGAAGCTCAACGAGGCCACCGCGTCGAGGAGCCACTGCGGCGCCCAGCCGGCGAAGGCATCGAGCACCAGCGGGAAGCCGCTGACGATGAACAGGAAGCTCACGCTGACCGCGAGGATGAAGGCGATCACCTGGTTCTTCGCCAGCGCCGACATGCACGAGCCGATTGCCAGGTAAGCGCCGGCCAGCAGCCAGCTGCCGAGGTAGCCGGTGAGGATCGCGCCGTTGTCCGGGTCGCCCAGGTAGTTGACGGTGAGCACCAGGGGAAAGGTCAGCAGCAGGGCCAGGCCGGCGAACGCCCAGGCGGCGAGGAACTTGCCGAACACGGCCTCGAAGCGGCTGATCGGCAGGGTCATCAGCAGCTCGATGGAGCCCGACTTGCGCTCCTCCGCCCAGAGGCGCATGGCGATGGCCGGCACCAGGAACAGGTAGAGCCAGGGATGGAAATTGAAGAACGGCGCGAGGCTCGCCTGGTTGCTCTCGAAGAAGCCCCCCAGGTAGAAGGCGAACACCCCGGAGAGGACCAGGAAGATCAGGATGAACACGTAGGCCAGGGGCGTGGCGAAATAGCTGCCCAGCTCGCGCTTGAGAATCGCCGGTAGCTGTCTCATGCCGCCTCCCCCCGGGTCAGGGCGCGGAATACCTCGTCGAGGCGGCCGCGCTCCACGTCCAGTTCGCGCACCGCCCAGCCGCGCTGGTGGATCAGCGCATTGACCTGGGGAAAGATCACCTCGCCGGGCCTGGCCAGCACGGTGAGACTGCCCTCCACGGGATTGGCCTCGATCCCGGCGACCCCCGGCAGCGCCGCCAGCGCGGCCGGGTCCAGGGCGTCGCCGACCAGGGTCACCGCCTGGTGGTAGCGCGAGCGGCTTTCCAGCTCCAGCGGCGTGCCGTCGGCCACCAGCCGGCCGGAGGCGATGATCAGCGCGCGGCTGCACACCGCCGACACCTCCTCGAGGATATGGGTGGAGATGACGACGATCCGGCCCCGAGCCAGTTCACCGATCAGCTGGCGCACCTGATGCTTCTGGTTGGGGTCGAGGCCGTCGGTCGGCTCGTCGAGGATCAGCACCGGCGGCTCGTGGAGGATCGCCTGGGCCAGGCCGACCCGCCGCTTGAAGCCCTTGGAGAGAGTCTCGATGCTCTGCCCGAGAACCTTCTCCAGCTCCAGCCGGGCGACCGCCGCATCGACCCGGCGGCGCTTCTCCGCGCCGCGAAAGCCGCGCACCTCGGCGATGAAGGCGAGGAAGCCGGCCACCGGCATGTCGCCGTAGCAGGGCGCACCCTCCGGCAGATAGCCGATCTGCCGCTGGGCCTGGAGGGTCTGGCGCTGGATGTCGAAGCCGAGGATGCGCGCGCTGCCGGAAGTCGGCGCGAGAAAGCCGGCGAGCATCTTCATGGTGGTGGACTTGCCGGCGCCGTTGGGGCCGAGAAAGCCCAGCACCTCCCCCGGCTGGACGCGGAAGGACAGGTCGTCCACCACGGTGCGCTGCGCGAAGCGCCTGGTCAGGTTGTTTATCTCGATCATGGCCTCTCATCCGTGCATGAAACCTTTCCGCCAGCGGAGAGCATCCCGCGGAAAGCGCCTCGTTCGATCCGTTGAAAAAAGCCTGGCATGCCCAGCCCCGCTTCGCAGCGGTCCGCGACCCCAGTGGCCGTGCGCGAAGGCTTTCCAACCGTCGGTGGTGAATGCCGGCGGACTATAAGGAGTCCGCCGACGGCCTGGCAAGACGCCGCCAGGCCGTGCGGCGCGACGCAGGCGGTCGCTTCGCGAAATCCAGGATGTCCCGTCCCGCCCGCCTCGGCTAAGCTGGCCGCCCACTTTTCCGCACGGAATGACCTCATGCGTCGCATCGCCCCGCTGCTCGCCGGCCTCCTACTGAGCGCCAACGCCTTCGCCCTCTCCCTTGCCGATCTCAGCCAGCAGGATGCCAGCGGCGGACTCAAGGATGCGCTCAGCCAAGGCGCCCAGTTGGCCGTGCAGCAACTGGGCCAGCCCGGCGGCTTCGGCGACGATCCCGAGCTGCACATCGGACTGCCGGGCAAGCTCGGCAAAGTTGCCAAGACCATGAAGGCGATGGGCATGGGCGGCGAGGTCGAGCAACTGGAGGCCAGCATGAACCAGGCCGCCGAGGCCGCCGTGCCGCAGGCCCAGGCCCTGCTGCTGGAGGCCGTGCGCAAGATGACCGTGACCGACGCCAAGCAGATCCTCTCCGGCCCGCAGGATGCAGCCACCCGGTACCTCGACCGCAGCAGCCGCGAGCAGATCCGCACCCAGTTCCTGCCCATCGTCAAGCAAGAGACCGACCGGCTAGGCCTGGTCCAGAAGTACAACGCCTTCGCCGGCCAGGCGGCGAGTTTCGGCGCGATCAACGCGAAAAGCGCCAACCTCGAGAACTACGTCACCGAGCAGGCCCTCGACGGGCTGTTCAGCGTGATCGCCCAGGAAGAGGCGAAGATCCGCGAGAACCCGGCCGGGGCCGCCAGCAGCCTGGCGAAGAAGGTGTTCGGCGCACGGTAGGGCGCGCGCTCAACCTTTCAGCGACTTCAGCGCATAGATGTCGTAACGGCTGGACTTGCCGTCCAGGCTGTAGCCCGGCTTCGCTCCCTCGATGCAGGGCGCCTTGCGCGGGCGCTTGACCACCACCCGGTGGCTGGCCAGCGCCAGGGCGGCCGCGAGCAGCGCCGGCGCGTCCGGGTCGTCGCCGACCAGCGGGCGGAACAGGCGCATCTCCTTCTTCACCAGGGCGCTCTTGTCGCGATGGGGGAACATCGGATCGAGATGGATCACCTGCGGCACCTCCTCCGCCCAGGCACGCATCAGCGCGATGGCATCGCCGCCGCGCAGACTCATCCGCGCGACCACCGGAGCCACCTCGGGATCTAGAGCGGCACGGGCCAGGCCGTCCTCGAGCAGCGCGGCGATCAGCGGCTGGCGCTCGATCAGGGTGACTTCGCAGCCCAGGCAGGCGAGCACGAAGGCGTCGCGCCCCAGCCCGGCGGTGGCATCGAGCACCCGCGGGCGCACGCCGGGCTGCACGCCGACCGCCTTGGCGATCATCTGCCCGCTGCCGCCGCCGAACTGCCGCCGGTGCGCCGTCGCACCCTCGACGAAATCGACCCGCACCGGCCCCGGCGCCCCTGGCCCCAGCTCGGCCAGTTGCAGACCCTGCTCGCCGAACTGCAGGGCGAACTGCGCCTCGCCGCCGAGCGGCAGGCCGAGGCGCTCGGCCCACTGCTCGGCCGGCGCGGCGAAGGCAGGCTGCAGGGCTTCGACACGGATGCGCGGGGGAAACGGCTCGTCGCTCATCGACAATACTCGCAGGAGGCTGGAAAGGCGGCGCATTCTGCCAGAACGCGGCGCGCCGGTCCCTACAGCAGATCGAGCTGGCTGCCGCCGAACGCCGCCAGCGCCGGCAGTCCCGGCAGGCGCGCCCCCAGCTGCTCGTGAAAGCGCCGCGCCAGCTCGGGCGCCCGCCGATTGTCCGGGGTATGCAGGAAGACATGGGGCCGCCGCCCTTCCTCGATCCAGGCGGCGACCTTGTCCAGCCAGGGCGCCAGGAAGGGATCGTTGGCGGCCAGCTCGGGATGGCCGATGAAGCGCACCTGCGGGAACGCGGTGAAGGCCGCCGGACGTACTGGCAGGCGCGGCTTCTTCGCCTGGGCATGGCGCACCGCCGGCGTGTCGTCGCGGCAGCTGAACAGGGCGCGGGCATCCAGGCACAGCCGTTCGACGCCGGCATCACGCAGCAGGCGGTTCAGTGCCCGCTCCTCCTCGCCGCGCTGGAAGAAGGCCGGATGGCGGACCTCCACCGCCAGCGGAGGCTCGAAGCGGACGAGAAAATCCGCCAGCTCGCCGAGGCGCGACGGCCCGAAGGCGGCCGGCAACTGCAGCCAGAACGGCGCGACCCGCTCGCCCAGCGGCGCCAGCAGCTCGAGGAAGGACTGGGTGGCTCCCAGTTGCCGGCGCAGATCGGCCGAGTGGCTGATCTCCCGCGGCAACTTGGCGCAGAAGCGGAAATCGTCCGGCATGCGCTGCGCCCAGCGCTGCACGGTGGCCGACGTGGGCTGGGCGTAGAAGGTGGTATTGCCCTCCACCGCATTGAACACCCGGGCATAGAGGGCCAGGTAGTCCGCAGCCGGCGCCCGCTCCGGATAGAGGGCGCCGCGCCAGGCCGCCTCGCTCCAGGAGGGACAGCCAAGCCGATAGGGCAGCATGGCGAGCCTACCGGGCGCCCTTGGGGGTGGCGACCTTGTCGCGCAGGTAGACCGGCTGGGCCTGCTCGGCCGGCACGCCCTCGCCGCGCTGCCAGGCGAAGCCGGCCAGGGTCAGCAGGTCCCGGGCATCGGGCAGCAGACCGGCATCCCGCGCGGCGACCGCGACCGGCATGCGCTCGGCATAGGCCCAGCCGGTTCCGGCGCCGAACCAGTCGCCCGATGCCGCACGCGGCAGCTCGACCCGCTCCGGCGGCAGCACCGCCTCGGCGCCGGCCAGGCGCATCTCGCCGGCCTCCAGGCTATAGCAGCCCCAGTAGACCTCGTCCATGCGCGCGTCGATGGCCGCCGCCACCAAGCCGACACCCCGTTCGCGGTGGGCTCGCTGGGCCAGCAGCGCCAGATTGGAGACCGGCAGCACCGGGCGCTGCAGGGCGAAGGCCAGCCCCTGCACCACGCCGACGGCGATGCGCACCCCGGTGAAAGCCCCCGGGCCGCGGCCGAAGGCGATGGCATCGACCGCCGAGAGGGCGATGCCCGCCTCGCCCAGCAGCTCCTGCACCATGGGCAGCACGCGCTGTGCGTGCAGCCGCGGAATCACCTCGTAACGGCCGAGCACGCGGCCTTCGTGCAGGAGGGCGACGGAACAGGCTTCGGTGGCGGTATCCAGGGCCAGCAGGGTGGTCATCGGGTCATCCGGGCGAGAAAAAGGGCGGGCATTATAAACGCCCGGCGGGCCGGAAGCCGAAAAGCGGACGGCCCGCACAGGGCGGGCCGTCCGTTGCAGGCGGGGGCGCTCAGGCCAGGGCGGCCTGGACCCGGGCGGTGATCTCGCTCACCGAGCCGACGCCCTCGATGCGGCTGTAGCGGGGTGTGCCGGTGGTCACGGCGAGCTTCTGGTAGAAATCCACCAGCGGCTTGGTCTGCGAATGGTAGAGGGCCAGGCGGTGACGCACGGTCTCCTCCTTGTCGTCCTCGCGCTGGATCAGCTCCTCGCCGGTCTCGTCGTCCTTGCCGGGGACCTTCGGCGGGTTGTGCAGGACGTGGTAGACCCGCCCCGAGGCCGGGTGCACGCGACGGCCGGACATCCGCGAGACGATTTCCTCGTCGTCCACGGCGATTTCCAGCACATGGTCGATGGTCACGCCGGCGTCGCGCAGGGCTTCGGCCTGGGGGATGGTGCGCGGGAAGCCGTCGAAGAGGAAGCCCCGGGCGCAGTCGGGCAGGGCGATGCGCTCGCGGATCAGATCGATGATGATCTCATCGGAAACCAGGCCGCCGCTGTCCATCACGCCCTTCACCTTGAGCCCCAGGGGGCTGCCGGCCTTGACCGCGGCACGCAGCATGTCGCCGGTGGAGATCTGCGGAATGCCGAACTTCTCGGTAACGAAGCGGGCCTGGGTACCTTTGCCGGCACCGGGCGCCCCCAGCAGAATCATGCGCATCGATGTAGCTCCTTGAGTGATTATTAAAATCTTCGAATTGTCTCGGGATCGATCATCTGAACAACGAGTTCGGCGCCATCGGGCAGCCAAAAGGCTGCACAAGATACACAGCCGTCCCTGGGTGCACAAGTCGGCAAAATTCGTAACGAAACGGACGCAAACGGCAGAAATTATCGGCGAAAAGCACGATCACACAGCATGCCGAACCTCCTCTGCGCCCGCGCCGCTCCATTGCTCCTTTTGTTCAGCCAGTATTGCGCAAACCGGCGGCGATGCCCGCCACGCTGACCAACAGTGCCTGCTCCACGGGAGTGCCGGTCTGCTCCTGACGCTGGCGGTAGCGCGCCAGCAGTTCGACCTGCAGCAGGTGCAAGGGATCCAGATAAGTATTGCGCACGCTGAAGGCGGCGCGAACCTCCGGATTGTGGCCGAGCAGGCGCTCCTGCCCCGTCAGCTCGAGGACGGCGTCGCAGGCTTGCGACAAAAGGCCACGCAGCTGCTGGCCGAGTCCGCGCAGGTGCGGCTCGACCAGTCGCTCGTCGTACAGCCAGGCGATGGCGGCGTCGGATTTGGCCAGGACCATCTCCAGCATGTCGATGCGCGTCCCGAAGAACGGCCAGTGCCGGCGCATCCGCTCGAGCAGCTCGCCCTCGCCGCGGGCCAGGGCATTGCTCAGGGCCGTCTCCCAGCCCAGCCAGGCCGGCAGCATCAGGCGGGTCTGGGTCCAGGCGAAGATCCAGGGAATCGCCCGCAGGCTCTCGATCCCGCCGGCCCGCCGCTTGGCCGGACGACTGCCCAGCGGCAGGCGGCCGAGCTCCTGCTCCGGGGTGGCCTGGCGGAAATACTCGACGAACTGCGGATGCTCGCGCACCACGCCGCGATAGGCGGCCAGGCCGTCGGCGGCCAGGCGGTCCATCAGCTCCCGCCAGGCCGGCTCCGGTGCCGGCGGCGGCTGCAGGGTGGCCTTGAGGACGGCTGCCAAGTAGAGGTTGAGGTTCTGCACGGCGGTGTCCGGCAGGCCGAACTTGAAGCGGATCATCTCGCCCTGCTCGGTGGTGCGGAAGCGCCCGGCCACCGAGCCCGGCGGCTGCGAGAGAATCGCCGCATGGGCCGGACCGCCGCCGCGGCCGACGGTACCGCCGCGGCCGTGGAACAGCAGCAGCTCGACACCCTGCCGGCGGCAGACCTCCACCAGTCCCTCCTGGGCACGGTACTGCGCCCAGGCGGCGGCCGTGGTGCCGCCATCCTTGGCCGAGTCGGAATAACCGATCATCACCTCCTGCGGACCGTGCAGGCGGGCGCGGTAGCCCGGCAGCAGCAGCAGCCGCTCCACCGTCGGCGCGGCCTGCTCCAGGTCGTCCAAAGTCTCGAACAGCGGCACCACGCGCATCGGCCGCTGCAGGCCGCACTCCTTGAGCAGCAGTTGCACGGCCAGCACGTCAGAGGGCGCACCGGCCATGGAAATGACGTAGGAGCCCAGCGAGGCCGCCGGCGCCAGCGCCACCTCGCGGCAGGTGGCGAGGACCTCGGCGGTTTCCTCCGAGGCGGGAAAATGCACCGGCAGCAGCGGCCGGCGATTGTCCAGCTCGCGCACCAGGAAGGCGGTGCGGGCCTCCTCGTCCCACTCGGCGTAACGACCGAGCCCCAGGTATTCGGTGATCTCGCTGAGTGCCGCGGCATGCCGGGCAGCGTCCTGACGGATGTCCAGGCGCACCAGGAACAGGCCGAAGGTGGCCACCCGGCGCAGGCAGTCGAGCAGCGGACCGTCGGCGATCAGCCCCATGCCGCAGGCATGCAGCGAGCGATAGCAAAGCTCCAGCGGCTGCAGGAGTTCGCGGTTGTTCTGCAATACCGCCGACGACCGCAGTGGCTCGCCGTGCTGGGCCGCCGCCGCCCAGTCGCGGGTGGCCAGCAGGCGCTCGCGCAGCTGCTTGAGCAGGATCCGGTAGGGCTCGTCGACCTCGCCGACCTGGGCGCGCAGCTCGCTGCTCGCCTCCTGCATGGACAGCTCGGCGGCCAGTTGGTCGACATCGCGCAGATAGAGATCGGCGGCCGCCCAGCGCGCCAGCAGCAGCACCTCGCGGGTGACCGCTGCGGTGACATTGGGATTGCCGTCGCGGTCGCCGCCCATCCAGGAGGAGAAGCGGATCGGCGCAGCCCCCAGCGGCAGGTGCAGCCCGGTGGCCTGGTGCAGCGCCCGGTCGACGCTGCGCAGGAAGGCCGGCACGGCCTGCCAGAGAGAATGCTCGACCACCGAGAAACCCCATTTGGCCTCGTCCACCGGCGTCGGCCGACTGCGGCGGATCTCGTCGGTGTGCCAGGCCTCGGCGATCAACCGGCGCAGGCGCTCGCGCACCTCTTCGCGCTCGGCCGACAGCAAGTCGCTGTGATCCAGCACCGCCAGCTCGGCGGCGATCGCCTCGTACTTGCGGATCAGGGTGCGGCGCGTCACCTCGGTGGGATGGGCGGTGAGCACCAGATCGATCTCCAACCGGCCGAGCTGGCGGGCCAGCGCGTCGGCGGCATGCCCGCCGGCGAGCAGCCGGCCGAGCAGCTCGGGCAGGGCGCGCAGCGCGAAGGGGACCGGCTCGTCTGGGCCGCGGCGGCGAATCTCGTGATACTGCTCGGCGATGTTGGCCAGGTTGAGGAACTGGCTGAAAGCCCGCGCCACCGGCAGCAGCTCGTCCTCCGGCAGCTCGCCCAAGGTGCTGGTCAGCTGTTCGGCGCCCTCCTCCGAGCCGAGACGCCCCGTCTTGGCCCCCAGGCGGATGCGCTCGATCTTGTCGAAGAAGCGCTCGCCGCACTGGGCATGGATGTATTCGCCAAGCAACTCGCCGAGCAGGCGGACCTCCTCGCGCAGGCGGGCGTCGATTTCCTCCATGGCAACCTCCAGCAGCACTCCGGGAATGTGGGCCGACCGGACAACCGGCGGCTTCTCCCCGTCGGGCCGGATCGCTTGAGAGCTAGAGTGCACAGCATGCCGATTTCTGACAAGGGGCGGCGCGGCTGAGCTAGGCTGAATTCATACCGAGCACGACACGCCATGGCCCGGTCGGTTGTCCGGCAGCCCATGCAGCAGGATGAGGTGCCCCATGAAGATCCGCGAACTGATCCAGCACTGGGAGCGCAGCGCCAGAGGCCGTCTGACGCCCAGCAGCTACCAGATCCGTCTCGATCTGGAATCCGCCGCACGGCTTTCCGCGCTGGCCGAGATGTACCCCAGACGCAACGCCGAGGAACTGCTCGGCGAACTGATCGGCGCGGCCCTCGAGGAACTGGAGGCCAGCATGCCCTACGTGAAGGGCAGCCAGATCGTCGCCACCGACGAGCAGGGCGACCCGCTCTACGAGGACATCGGCCCGACGCCGCGCTTTCTCGCCCTGTCGCGCCGCTACCTGCAGGAAATGGTCGCTCGGAACGAAGCCCCCAGCCACTGAGGGTCAGGCATCCAGCAGGCGTCGATAGAGGCCGGCCATCTCCGCCGAAAAGGCCACCAGCAGCGCTTGGCGCAGGGAACTGTCGGCCGGACGCGGGCAGCGCAGCTCGGCCACGGCGATGGCTGCCGCCTGCTCCGCCGGATAGCCGTAGATGCCGCAGCTGATCGCCGGAAAGGCGATGCTGGCCAGCCCGTGGCGCTCGGCCAGGGTCAGGCTGTTGCGGTAGCAGGCGGCGAGCAGCTGCGCCTCGCCGTGGCCGCCGCCCTGCCAGACCGGGCCGACGGTATGGATCACGTAGCGTGCCGGCAGGCGAAAACCCGGGGTCAGGCGCGCCTCGCCGGTCGGACAACCGCCCAGTCGACGGCAGGCGGCAAGCAGCTCCGGCCCGGCGGCACGATGGATGGCGCCGTCCACCCCACCGCCACCGAGCAGGCTGGAGTTGGCGGCATTGACCAGCGCATCCACTGCCAGGCGGGTCAGATCGCCCTCCCAGAGTTCGATCTTCACCGCTCGACCTGCGGAGTTTCCTGGCCCAAGCAGCGCACCGCCTGCTGGCGTCGATCCACCAGCACGCCGGTGAGGCCCTTCTGCTCGGTGTCGAACAGCACCAGCACGCCGTCGATGCACTGCGCCACCTGGCTGGCCGGCTTCAGGGAAACCCGGTAATCCTCGCCGGGGACCGTCTTGAGCATGGTGAAGTCCGCCAGCAGCAAGGCGTCTTCCGGCTTGGCCACATGCAGATAGCCGTAGTAGCCGAGCACCACCACCGTGGCGGCGACGCTGCCGACGGCGGTGAGGATCAGGTGGACGGGATTGGTCGCGCTCATCGGGAAATCTCATCGAGGGAAGGTTTGGCCAGCGTGCTCGTTCCCCGCGGATCGGCGAGAAAGCGCAGCATCAGCGCACGCCACGCCGGCTCGCCGAAAGTCTGCACGTGCTCGCCGCGGGTCAGCTGGAAGCGTCGTGGCGGAAGCGCCGCCTGATACAGGCGCAGGCCATTGGCAAGGGGCACCAGCGAGTCGTCGCGGCTATGGTAGATCAGCACGGGCAGCCCCTGCAGTTCCGGCATGGCCGCGACGGCGCTGTCGCCGTCCGGCACCAGCCAGGACAGCGGCACCTGCAGCGGCCAGGTCAGCCAGCCGCCGGCCAGCAGGTGGCGGGCCACCTCCCGGTAGCTGGCCGGCACGCCGTCGAGCACCAGCGCCGAAACCTGGGCGCGGCGCGGCGGTTGCTGCGCCAGAAAATGCACCGCCAGGGCACCGCCGAGACTCTGGCCGAGCACGGCGAGCGGTTTTCCGCGCACCGCCGGCTCCCTTTCCAGCCAGGCGAAAGACGCCTCCAAGTCGCGATATACCTCGGGCAGGGCGGGCGAGCCCTCGGACAGCCCGTAGCCGCGGTAATCCAGCAGCAGCACCTGCCAGCCCCGCTTGGGCAGCCACCAGCTGCCGCCCAGGTGCCAGGCCAGGTTGCCGCCGTTGCCGTGCAGGTGCAGCACGGTGCCCTTCACCGCCGTCCCGGCCTTGGCCGGCAACCACCAGGCATGCAGGCGCGTGCCGTCGGCAGCGCTGAAATAGACGTCGCGGTAGTCCAGCCCGGCCGCCTGCGGCGTGATGGGCTGACCGGGCTCGGGGTAGAACAGCAGGGCGCTGCAGCCGGTACCGGCCAGCGCCAGGCCGAGCAGCATCAGCCACAGTGCTCGCCCGGGACGGGACATCAGTCGCCACCGCCGCGCACATCCTCGCGGGCCTTGACGGTCGCCTCGTAGATCCGCTCGGCCAGCCGCGAGAACGGCAGGCTCTGCAGCCAGACGGTACCGGTGCCCTTGAGGGTCGCGAGAAGAATGCCCTCGCCGCCGAACAGCATGCTCTTCAGCCCGCCGGCCAGCTGGATGTCGTAGTCGATGCCCTCGCTGAAGCCCACCAGGCAACCGGTATCCAGGCGCAGGGTCTCGTCGTGAAGCTCCTTGCGGATCACCGCACCGCCGGCGTGCAGGAAGGCCAGGCCGTCGCCGGAGAGCCGCTGCAGGATGAAGCCCTCGCCGCCGAAGAAGCCGGCGCCGATGCGTTTGCTGAAACTGATGCCGATCTCGGTACCCCGGGCCGCGCAGAGGAAGCTGTCCTTCTGGCAGACTAGGGTGCCGCCGATCGCGGCGAGGTCCACCGGCACCACGGTGCCCGGATAGGGCGCGGCGAAGGCGACCCGGGCCTGTTTCTTGCTGTGATTGGAGAAGTGCGTCATGAACAGCGACTCGCCGGTCAGCATGCGCTTGCCCATGCCCCACAGCTTGCCCAGCACGCCGCTTTCCGAGCCGTCGCCCATCCGGGTTTCGAAACGCACACCCTCGGTCATGTAGTTCATCGCGCCGGCCTCGGCGACCACCGTTTCGCCGGGATCGAGGATGATCTCCACCGACTGGGCGTGGGAACCGAGGATTTCGTAGTCGAGCTGATGGCTGGCCATGGGTGGTCCTTATCGAGACGGTAAGGCCGCAAGGATACCCCGCGGGCTCGCCGGCGCGGCTCACAACAGCGCGAAGCGCCGTACGCCGCGCAGCTCAGAGGATGTTCGCGTAGTCGGCCTCGATCCGCTCCATGCTGAGGTGGTTGAGGAAGTTGGAGAAGCACATCCAGGCCGACAGCGCGTTGAGGTCGCGGAACTGCTCGGGCAGGTACTTCGGCGGCACCACCAGGCCCTGGTCGACCAGCTGGCGCAGGGTGCGCATGTCCTCCAGGGTGGTCTTGCCGCAGAACAGCAGCGGGATCTGCTCCAGCTTGCCCTTGCGCACTGCCAGCTGGATGTAGTTGTAGATCAGGATGAAGCCCCGCAGATACGACAGGTCCTTGGTGAAGGGCATGCCGTCCGGCCGCGAGCCGCGGAACACGCGGCTGACATTGGTGTAGCTGTCCTCGTCGTCGAGCCCCTGGTCGCGGAAGAACTCGAAGATGTCCAGGAAGTTCGCTCCCTGCTCGGCCATGTGGATGGCCCGGGTGCGATTGGTCAGCTTGCGCAGGCGGCTCGGGTAGGAGGCGAAGGCGATCACCTCCATCAGGATCGCCAGGCCCTCCTGGGTCACCGTGGACGACGGCGGGCCCTTGGCCAGGAAGGTGCAGATCGGCTGGCTCTGCCCGTTGAGCGTGGTGGCCACATGGACCAGCCCCTCGTGCACCTCCAGGGCCCGCACGTCGCGCTCGTTGAACAGCGCGTCGCTGCGGATCTTGATGTAGTCGGCGCCGGCCGCGGCATCGGCGACGATGCCGTCGGACTCGAACACGCGGACCGTCCCCTCCTTGCCGCCGAACACCCGGTTCAGGCGCTCCTGGAGCATCTGCACGGCGGCGCTGGCATTGAGGGTCTTGGGCTCGTCCTTGAGGTCGCCGCGGCCGGCGATCTGGTTCAGGTAGTCGGAGAGCATCAGGCCGAGATCGGCCAGGGTCGGGTCGCCGGCATGGAAGGCATCGGAGGCGGCACCGTAGAGTTCCTCGGAAATCAGCCCGAAGTCTGCGGTACCGCGCGCCTCGAGCATGCGGATGACCATGCGGTACTCCTTGCACATGCGCCGCATGATCTGCCCGACCGGACTGAACTGGCCGAGCTGGCGGGTGATGTCCCGCTCGATGCTCTGGAATTCCTGCTTCTTCGCCACCGGATCGAAGGACAGCGGACGACTCTCGTAGTAGGCCCGGTCCACCGGCGGCAGCTTGCGGCAACCGGCGGCGAAGAAACTCTGGCGAACCCCGTCGTCCCACTTCACCGCGTCCAGTACGCGGATCGGCGTCTGCGCCTCGACCAGCCGGTCGGAAAGGCTGCGGATGATCTGCTGGTAATCGTCTTGCTGCTTGCGTCTGCTCATCGAGCTCTCACTGGCCGACGCGCCGGTAGCGCGCCACTTCGCTGAAAACGTCGGAGTTGGCGGGGTCGTCCAGATAACCGAACACCCGCTCCAGCGGGCTGAGGACGCGAACCCCGGGCCCCTGGGCGGTGGCGATCGGCCGGCCGGCCAGACTGTCCTGCTCCAGCGCCTGGCGGACCCTTGCCGGCTCCAGGTTGTAGAGCACCAGCTCGTTCTGCGCGGTCAGCTCGAAGCCGAGAATGGCGAAGCCCCCGCCGAGGTCGTCCGACAGCCCGGCGGAAAGATACCAGCGGCACCCATGGCGGGCCACGGTGAATTCGGCCTGCTGCGGGCGCTGCGCGTCGTCCGCCCCCTCCAGGTGCTGCTCTGCCCGGTAGCGGTCGGGGCCAGCCCGGCGAATCTCCAAGGCCAGTTGCTCGCCCCATTCGTTGCGCCGGCTCCACTCGCCGAGCAGCGGTATGGGGCCGCCTCGCCGGGCGGAATCCGCTCGCCGAAACTCACCAGGCAACCGCTCAGCAGGACGACCCCCAACAGGAGAATCGGCCAACGCCAGGCTTTCATAGCGCTTTCTCCGCGACGAACGACAACCCCGACGCTTGGAATCGGGGGCAGCCATCTTCAGAGCCCGAGCACCAGGTACATATAACGACTGAGAATAGCCAGCATCTCCTCTCCATCCAGACGCCCCGGGCCGTCGAGCAGGCCCTGGTACTCCATGCGCCCGATGATCCCGGTCATCACGCTGGCATCCTGCTCCGGATGCTGCGAACCGAGCACCTGGAAGAACTGGATGGCGCCCTGCTGGAGGATCCGCCGGTGGGAGCGGGCCAGATCGTGCAAACGCGGATTGATCAACGCCTCCTGCTGGAAGGCCTGCTCGGCGACCAGCTCGTCGCGCCGGAAGTGCAGCTGGTGACGCACATAGCCCACCGCCAGCCGGGCGATTTCCTCCGCCAGGCGACGGCGCGACTCGGCGCTGTCGTCCAGGCGGCCGACCTCTTCCAGCAGCAACCCCTGGGTGTGCTCCCAGAAGCCCGCCATGTAGGCCGCGCTGTGCTCGACGAACAGCGCGAAGGTGTCCGTCAGCAGGTCATCGATGTCCTTGAAGTAGTAGGTGGTGGCCGACAGCGGCACACCGGCCTCGGCGGCCACCGCCCGGTGGCGCACGGCGCGCACGCCGTCGCGGACGATGATGCGCATGGCGGCGTCGAGGATCGCCTGACGGCGCTGCTCGCTGCCGCGCCGGCTGGTCTTTCGACCGTGATACTGAACACTGTGGGCGACAGCGCTGGCCATGCGGGCGGCACTGTCCAGAGGGAGGAACTGGGTCAAGACGGGCATCCTTTTCCAACTAAGACCTGCGCCCATTGTTAGGGCTTTCGGCGCCGGAAGCAATCCATAATGGCACCTTGATGCCAGCTTGTGCAGCCTTCGCGCACAAATTCGCCGGCGGAGTCCGCCAACGAAAAGCCCGCCATCGGGCGGGCTTGGGGGAAACGACGGGTGCGGCGCCGGCTCAGAGTTCCGGGCGCATGTGCGGGAAGAGGATCACGTCGCGGATCGACGGCGAATCGGTCAGCAGCATCACCAGGCGGTCGATGCCGATGCCCTCGCCGGCGGTCGGCGGCATGCCGTATTCCAGCGCGCGCACGAAATCGGCGTCGAAGTGCATGGCCTCGTCGTCGCCGGCATCCTTGTCCCGAACCTGCTGCATGAAGCGCTCGGCCTGGTCTTCGGCGTCGTTCAGCTCGGAGTAGGCGTTGGCGATCTCTCGGCCGCCGATGAACAGCTCGAAGCGGTCGGTGACGCTCGGGTCGTCGTCGCTGCGCCGCGCCAGCGGCGAGACCTCGAAGGGATAGCGGGTGATGAAGGTCGGCTGTTCCAGGCGGTGCTCGACCAGCTCCTCGAAAATCATCGTCTGCAGCTTGCCGAGGCCCTCGAAGCCCTTGACGCCGGCACCGGCCTGCTTGGCGATGGCGCGGCATTTCTCGACGTCGCGCAGGTCCTCGGCGGAGATCTCCGGGTTGTACTGGAGGATCGAGTCGAACACCGACAGGCGGGCGAACGGCTCGCCGAAGTGGAACACCTTGCCCTGGTAGGGCACGTCGGTGGTTCCCAGCACCAGCTGCGCCAGCTCGCGGAACAGCTGCTCGGTGAGGTCCATGTTGTCCTCGTAGTCGGCGTAGGCCTGGTAGAACTCGAGCATGGTGAACTCGGGGTTGTGGCGGGTCGAGACGCCTTCGTTGCGGAAGTTGCGGTTGATCTCGAAGACCCGCTCGAAGCCGCCGACCACCAGGCGCTTGAGGTAGAGTTCGGGCGCGATGCGCAGGAACATCGGCAGGTCCAGCGCGTTGTGGTGGGTCTGGAAGGGCTTGGCCGCGGCGCCGCCGGGGATGACCTGGAGCATCGGTGTTTCCACTTCGAGGAAATCGCGCTCGGCGAGGAAACGGCGAATGTAGCCGATGATCTGCGAGCGCACGCGGAAGGTGTGGCGGGTTTCCTCGTTGACCATCAGGTCGACGTAGCGCTGGCGGTAGCGCTGCTCGGTGTCGGTCAGGCCGTGGTGCTTGTCCGGCAGCGGACGCAGCGACTTGGTCAGCAAGCGCACGCTCTGCATGTGCACGTAGAGGTCGCCCTTGCCGGAGCGCGCCAGGGTACCCTCGGCGGCGATGATGTCGCCCAGGTCCCAGTGCTTGAGGGCTTCCAGGGTGTCCTCCGGCAGCCCCTTGCGGTCGACATAGAGCTGGAGACGTCCGGTCATGTCCTGGATGACCATGAAGGCCCCGCGGTTGAGCATGATGCGCCCGGCCACCCGGACCGGGATCGCCGCCGCCTCCAGCTCCTCCTTGCCCGTCTCGGCGTAGCGTTTCTGCAGGTCGGCGCAGTAGCTGTCGCGGCGGAAGTCGTTGGGGAAGGCGTTGCCTTTCGCGCGCTCGGCGGCAAGCTTTTCCTTGCGCAGGGCGATCAGCTTGTTTTCTTCCTCGTGGAGGGCATGCTGGTTCAGCGGTTGTTCGCTCATGGTCGTGTCATGTTCCTGGTGGGTTGCATCCCCTCGCCCCGCCGGGGAGGGTCGGGAGGAGCAGCCTTGCAGCATCTTCTCCCCCGCTCTCACCCGCAGGCGGGAGAGAGAGTCAAAACATCGAAGGCCCGGTCCGGCTGCGCAGCAGCCTTACAGTCCCTGCTTGAGACTGGCCTCGATGAACTCGTCGAGATCGCCGTCCAGTACCGCGTCGCAGTTGCTGTTCTCGATGCCGGTGCGCAGATCCTTGATCCGCGACTGGTCGAGCACGTAGGAGCGGATCTGGTGGCCCCAGCCGATGTCGGACTTGGTGTCCTCCAGGGCCTGGGCCGCGGCGTTGCGCTTCTGCACCTCCAGCTCGTAGAGCTTGGCGCGCAGCATCTTCATCGCCGTGTCCTTGTTGGCGTGCTGGGAACGCTCGTTCTGGCAGCTCACCACGGTATTGGTCGGCAGGTGGGTGATCCGCACCGCGGAGTCGGTGGTGTTCACGTGCTGGCCGCCGGCGCCGGAGGAGCGATAGGTATCGATGCGCAGGTCGGCCGGGTTGATTTCGATCTCGATGTTGTCGTCGATTTCCGGCGAGGCGAACACCGCGGTGAACGAGGTATGCCGGCGGTTGCCGGAGTCGAACGGGCTCTTGCGCACCAGGCGGTGCACGCCGATCTCGGTGCGCAGCCAGCCGAAGGCGTATTCGCCCTTGACGTGCACGGTGGCGCCCTTGATGCCGGCGACCTCGCCCTCGGAGAGTTCCATGATGGTGGCGTCGAAGCCGTGCTTGTCGGCCCAGCGCAGGTACATGCGCAGCAGCATGTTGGCCCAGTCCTGGGCCTCGGTGCCGCCGGAGCCGGCCTGGATGTCCAGGTAGGCGTTGCGCGAATCCATCTCGCCGCTGAACATCCGGCGGAACTCGAGCCCCTCGAGAATCCCGCGCAGGCGCTCGACCTCGACGGCGACGTCGTTCGCCGCGCCCTCGTCGTTCTCCTCGGCAGCCATTTCCAGCAGGTCGCTGGAGTCGGCCAGCCCGCTGCTCATCTCGTCCAGGGTCTCGACGATCTGCGCCAGCTGGGCGCGCTCGCGGCCCAGGTTCTGCGCGTATTCCGGGTTGTTCCAGACGTTCGGGTCCTCGAGCTCGCGCTCGACCTCGGTCAGACGATCACGCTTGTGATCGTAGTCAAAGATACCCCCGAATGGTCTGGGTGCGCTCGGACAGGTCCTTGATGCTGTTCAGGATAGGATTGATTTCCATGGCTGGCGGCACTCGCAGGTGGAACTTGGGAAAAGCCTGCGAGTATACCCGACTCGCCCGCCACTGGCAGCCTGCAATGGAGACGGCGTGTCACTCCGCCAGCGGGCGGATCGGCGTGTCGCGGTGCGCCGCACGGACGTACTGCGCAGGCCAGGCCACCGACTTGTCGCCGAGGAAATCGGCGGCGTGCAACGGCCAGTAGGGATCGCGCAGCAGCTCGCGGGCCAGCAGGATCAGGTCGGCCTGACCGGTGCGCAGGATGTGCTCGGCCTGCGCCGCTTCGGTGATCATGCCCACCGCACCGGTAGCGATCCCTGCCTCGCGGCGCACCTGCTCGGCGAAACGGGTCTGATAGCCCGGGCCGACGGGGATTTCCGCCGTCGCCGCGGTGCCGCCGGAAGACACGTCGATCAGATCGACGCCCAGCTCTTTCAGACGCCGCGCCAGCTCCACCGTCTCCTCCGGATTCCAGCCGTCCTCCACCCAGTCGGTGGCCGACAGGCGGACGAACAGCGGCAGCGCCTGCGGCCACACTGCCCGCACCGCCTCGGTGACCTCCAGCAGCAGGCGGGTGCGGTTATCGAAGCTGCCGCCATACTGGTCGCGCCGCTGGTTGGACAGCGGCGAGAGGAACTGATGCAGCAGATAGCCGTGGGCGGCATGCAGCTCGGCGACCTTGAAGCCGGCGGCCAGGGCACGTTCGGCGGCGCGCACGAAGGACCGGACGAGTTCGCCGATGCGCGCCTCGTCGAGCGCCTCGGGCACTGCATGGCGGGGGTCGAAGGGAATCGCCGAAGGGCCGACCGGGGTCCAGCCGCCCTCCGCGAGCGGCACGCTGCCCGGCCGGCCCAGCCAGGGCTGCCAGACGCCCGCCTTGCGCCCGGCATGGGCCAGTTGGACGCCGGCCACCGAACCCTGAGCCTCGATGAAGGCGGTGATGCGGCGCAGCGGCTCGATCTGCTCGTCGCACCAGAGGCCGAGATCCTCGGCGGAGATCCGCCCCTCGGGAGCGACCGCGGTGGCCTCGACGATCACCAGTCCGGCCCCGCCCACCGCGCGACTGCCCAGGTGCACCAGGTGCCAGTCGTTGGCCAGCCCATCCTTCGCTGAATACTGGCACATGGGCGAGACGACAATGCGGTTGGGCAGGGTCAACTGGCGCAGGGTGTACGGCTGGAAGAGCTGGGTCATGGAAGGCCTCGTCTGCTATGGAGTGAAAACCGTAGACATCCTCCATTAAAGCCCCTTTCCAGGCCAGCGGTTCAGCGCGGCTCGACGTACACCACCAGCAGTTGCAGGCTCTCCTGCCCGCGGTACTCGTTGACGTCCAGCCGGTAGGCCAGCTCGGCCCAGCGCACCGTGGGATTCGGCCAGCGCTCGCGGTCGACGTTGAAGGCGATGGCATCGAGCTGCACGGCGCCGCACTCGCTGCGTACCACCAACTTCAGGTGGCGCTCGCCGACCAGACGCTGCTGGACGATCTGGAACACCCCGTGAAACAACGGCTCGGGAAAATGCTGCCCCCAGGGGCCGGCCTGGCGCAGGGCGCGGGCCAGCTCGAGGTGGAACTCCTCGACGCTGAGCCGGCCGTCGGAGAGCAGCCGCCCGGTCAGATCGTCGGCGCCGAGCTGGCGGCGCACTTCGGCGTCGAAGGCCGCGGCGAAGGCGCCGAGGTTCTCCTGCGGCAGGGACAGTCCGGCAGCCATGGCATGCCCGCCGAACTTGTCGATCAGTCCCGGATGGCGTGCCGCCACCGCATCCAGCGCATCGCGGATATGGAAGCCCGGCACCGAGCGCGCCGATCCCTTGAGCAGGCCGTCGCCGGCATCGGCGAAGGCGATGGCCGGGCGGTGGTAGCGCTCCTTGAGGCGCGCGGCGAGGATGCCGATCACTCCCTGGTGCCAGTCCGGCTCGAACAAACAGAGGCCGAAGGGCAGCTCCTGCTCCGGCAGCTCGCGGAGCTGGGCCAGCGCCTCGCGCTGCATGCCCTGCTCGATGGCCTTGCGGTCCTGGTTGAGCTGGTCGAGCTGCACCGCCATGCCGCGGGCCAGCGCCTCGTCCTCGCAGAGCAGGCACTCGATGCCGAGGGACATGTCGTCCAACCGCCCGGCGGCGTTCAGCCGCGGCCCGAGGATGAAGCCGAGATCGGTGGCGGTGATCCGCCGGTAGTCGCGCCCGGCCACTTCGAGCAGCGCGCGCAGGCCCGGCCGCGCCCGCCCGGCGCGGATCCGCGCCAGCCCCTGGTGGACCAGGATGCGATTGTTGGCATCCAGCGGCACCACGTCGGCGACGCTCCCCAGGGCGACTAGGTCGAGCAGCTCGGCCAGATTCGGCTCGGCCCGCCCTTCCCGCTCGAACCAGCCCAGCTCGCGCAGCCGGGCACGCAGCGCCAGCAGCACGTAGAAGATCACCCCGACCCCGGCCATCGCCTTGCTGGGGAAATCGCAGCCCGGCTGGTTGGGATTGACGATGGCGTCCGCCGCCGGCAGCTCGAGGCCCGGCAGGTGGTGGTCGGTGACCAGCACCTTGAGCCCGGCGGCCCGGGCCGCGGCCACGCCGTCGAGGCTGGAGATGCCGTTGTCCACCGTCACCAGGAGTTCCGGCCGGCGCTCCAGGGCCACGGCGACGATTTCGGAGGTCAGGCCGTAGCCGTACTCGAAACGGTTCGGCACCAGGTAGTCGACCTGCGCCGCGCCGAGCAGGCGCAGACCGAGCACGCCGACCGTGCTGGCGGTGGCGCCGTCGGCGTCGAAGTCGCCGACGAAGAGAATGCGCCGGCGCTCGCACAACGCCTCGACCAGCAGCTCCACCGCCGCCGCGATCCCCTTGAGCTGGCCGTAGGGCAGCAGCCGCGCCAGCCCCTTGTCCAGCTCGGCGGCGGACTGCACGCCGCGGGCGGCATAGAGGCGGGTCAGCAGCGGCGGCAGGTCGCCTAGGTCGGGCAGTCGTTCGGGCAGCGGGCGGGGTTCGATACGCATGACGGGGGAAGGGACTCAAATTCTATAGCGGTAAGCACATTTGGGAGCAAAGCCGATCGCAAATGAATTTGCTCCTACGAAGAAACGGCGATCAGCGCTCGCCGAGCAGCCACTCCAGGGGGACCTCGTGCTGGCCGCGCTCGTCGGTAACGAACAGTTCGCCGTCGCTGATCATCACGCTCCACTGGATGCTGCGCGGCAGGTCCCGAGCCAACGCGCCCAGCGCCTCGGCATCGACGGCGGCGATGGAGAGGTTCTTCAGGCCCTTCACCGCGTCGACGACCTTGCCCTGCCACACCCGCAGGCTGCCGTAGGCCAGCAGACTCGTCCGCTCGGCGCGCCGCGAGCACCAGGTCAGGCGCTCGGCATCCGGCTGGCCGACCTCGATCCAGTGCAGGATGCGGTCGTCGAGGCTCTTCTGCCACAACGCCGGCTCGTCGACGTCCGACAGGCCGCGGCCGAAGGCCAGTTGCTCGTCGTACCACAGGGCATAGGCGATCAGCCGCACGGCCAGACGCTCCTCAGTCTCCGAGGGATGCCGGGCGACGGTGAAGCGCAGGTTCTCGTAGACCCCGCGATCCAGGTCGGTGAGGTTGAGTTCGACTTTGTAGGGGGTGGCTTGCAGGGCCATGGCAGGCGTCCGGTCCGATCCGAGGGGCGGCAAGTGTACCCCGAATCCGGACACCGGGCTTCAGCGCTCAGCCGGCAAAGCACTCGACCCGATCGCGGCCGCCGGCCTTGGCCCGGTACAGCGCCTGGTCCGCCAGCGCCAGCAGGCGGGACAGATCGTAGCCGGCCTGCTCCGTGGAGGCGACGCCGATGCTGACGCTGACCCGTACCTCCGGCTCCAGCAGCAGCTCGCTGCACGCCTGGCGGATGCGTTCGGCCACCTGCAACGCCACCGCTTCGTCGGCCGCCGGCAGCAGGCAGGCGAACTCCTCGCCGCCGATACGCCCGCAGACATCCTGCTGGCGGATGCCCAGCGCCAGCAGGCGGCCGAAGGCGACCAGCGCCGCATCGCCCGTGGCGTGGCCATGGCTGTCGTTCAGTTGCTTGAAGTAGTCGAGGTCGCAGAGTAGCAGGGCCGCCGGTCGGCCCTCGGCGACGCAGCGGGCCAGCCGGGCCTCGGCATTGCCGGTGAAGGCCCGGCGGTTGCCGATGTTGGTCAGCGGGTCGCGCTCGGCCGCGGCCCGGTAGCGCAGCTCGGCCCGCTCGCGGACCATGGCCAGGATGACGAAGGCAATGCTGATGGCGAACAGGAAGGTTTCCAGCAACCGCCAGGTCAGGAAGCCGTGGTCCAGCCCGTCCCACATCCGCTCGATGGCCGGCCCGCGGCTCACCAGCAGAAGGCCTGCACAGAAGAGTGCATGCACCAGCAGCAGTGCCAGCGCCGGAGCGATGGCAACCTCCAGTTGCCGGCGCACGCGCCACAGTTCCCATGCCGTCAGCGTGGTGTAGAGAACGGTCAGCAGGGTGCTGACCGTCACCCGCAACGAGACCGAGCTCATGAAGTATGGCCACAGGCCGAGCAGCCCCCACAGCAGCGCGCCGGCAGCGACACCCGGCCAGCAGAGCCGCCGACCGACGAATACGCGCATGGCCGCCCAGCCCACGCCGCTCGCCAGCTGCAGCAGCATATTGCCGAGCAGGATGGACAGGGTGTCCACCCCCATGCCGCGCAAGCCGACGACCAGCGCGCCCAGCGCCGCCAGCAGAAGCGTGCCGGCCATGCAGCCGAGGGTCGCCTCGCTCTTGCTGCGCCGCCAGGCATGCAGCATCAGACCGCCCAGCAGGGTGAGCATGTAGATATCCAGCAGGAAGAGCGTGGGCAGATGCAGGGTCATGGGCAGGGAGGGACATCCGGAATGATCCACTCTACCTGCGCCGTGTGACGGTCCGCCACCTTTCGCAGCCCCCCTGGGCTGGTCCGGGGCGGCACTGCGGGTTAGAGTATTTCCTCTAAAAAATGGTTTGCCCGTCGCCTGGGAGTTGCCTTGGATCGAGGTCTCCGATGGGCTATCCCAGCCTTGATTCGGGAGACTCGCATGGCAAGAGCCTACAGTGTGGATCTGCGCAGTCGCGTAATCGATGCAGCCCAAAGCGATGGCTCGATTCGCCAGGCTGCCCGGCGCTTCGGCGTGGGCATCACGAC
>Ga0209467_1000635_pt1 | contig 42535 bp, 29 predicted proteins | sample Higcelwee11metaG_FD_187175 | JGI IMG/M metagenome (GOLD analysis project Ga0209467, IMG submission 187175) | Freshwater pond sediment microbial communities from the University of Edinburgh, under environmental carbon perturbations - High... | ecosystem: Environmental > Aquatic > Freshwater >... | reverse complement strand
GTGATTTCGAGAAGTTGAATGAATATAATTTTGTTTCTTCAAGACAGGATTTATTGAAATAACTCCTGACAAAACTTTATTTTCTTTTGCATTATAATAAAATTCACTATAAATTAAAATAAAAAAACAGATTAACCACAGAAAAACAGACATTAAAAAAGAGAGTCCTGAAACTCTCTTTTTTAATAGCAAGGGGGAGGATCGAACTCTCGACCTCACGGGTATGAGCCGTGCGCTCTAACCATCTGAGCTACCTTGCCATTTACTTACCTATTAAATTTTCAATTTTGCACTGTAGCTCAGATGATATTTTACTGACTCGTTACATCAAGCCTCAACGTGGGCTACCTTGCCATTTTCAGTAATTATATTATTAAACACTCTTCTTAAAATAGCAAGTATTTTTTATAAGTTTTTGATTCTATCATCAGGGCTTATTATGTTTGTAATCCGAAGTCCGAAATTGTCTTCAATTACAACTACTTCGCCTCTTGCAACAAGTTTATTATTAGCATAAAGCTCAACAGGTTCACCTGCAATCTTGTCTAATTCGATAATAGAACCTCTTGTTAGTTCAAGAACTCTTTTAATAGGGAGTTCTGCTCTGCCGAGTTCTACAGTCAATTTGAGCTTGATATCCAACAATAAATTGAAATTTTTATTTCCTTCAAGTTGTATTGATGTTTGATCCGCAAAAGACGGGAACTGAACAGGTTGAACCATTATGGAATCATCATTACTTGGGTCTTGCATATTTTTAAAATCCTCTGTTGTTTCTATGTCAGGTTTTAAAAGCTCTAATAATTGGTTGAACAGCTCTATCGGAACAATTTGTCTTATAACTTCTTTAGGTATAAGCGATGAACTTAATTTATAATCGATTATCATTGCACCTTGCAACACGCTCGGCATAAGTGCTTTTGTGGCTTTAAAATCTTTTGCGTACAATACTTTTTTTATATCAAAAGCAAATAATTGAAACAAGTCCTTTGACATTTTTTCAGAATATACATCGATTATTTGAGAAAAAGACTCTTTAAGAGCATTTTCTTTTAGCTCACCTACTTCTTCACCGCCTTTAACTTCACCGGACATAATAATTTCAGCCAAAGGAGATGCACAAGATGCCGGCAAAACAGTATAAATTTCGCCTAAGCTGCAAAAATTTTGAATTATTACTAAATTTTCTAAAATATCAGAAACAGAATCAATATCTTCAATTATATTTACATTTTCCAATGCAACATCAATTTTTTGGTTCAAAAGAGATCCAAGTTTTTTAGTCGATTCAATAAATGAATTACTTAAAATTTTTATAAGATCTTGTTCTAATTTTTTCATAATTATATTTATCCTTTTTTATTCAGTAATAATATATTCGTCTATAACTTTGACAGATATTTTATTTTTTATTCTGCCAGGTCTTACATTATATTTTTTCTTGCCGTTTAAATTCAAAATCAAAGAATCTTCAACTTTATTATCTAATTTTATTACATCGCCTTCTTTTAATTCTAAAAACTCCGACAACTGAATCAGTGTATTCCCCAAGATAACACTGGCATCTACATCCATAATATTTAGTCGCTCAATCAGATTGTCCTTATCTTCCGCCGAACCTAAAAGACCTTGCCCTTGAAATATATGCTGCGAACTCAATTTATCCAACAAATTCTCTAAAGTCGGGAAAGGGAAGCACAAACTCATAAGCCCAAAATATTTTGATGCTGTTTGAATTTCGATTGTAATTAAAGCTACAATTTCACTCGAATTGGCAATTTGAACATATGCATTGCTGTCAATGTTCAATACACGACCTGTTATGGGATAAATATTGCTCCAAGCGTAGGCAAGAGCTTTTGTTGAGCGGTCAATAACCTTCAAAATCAAAGCTTCTTCAATATCAGTAAGTTCCCTGATGTTTGATTCGGATAATCCGCCGCCGCCAAACATTCTGTCAATAATACTTGTAACAATTTCATGACTCAAATAAAGCATTATTTGCCCGGGCAATGGGTTCAATTCGACAATCCCGACAGTTGCAGGCACAGGCATTGAATTTACAAACTCCATATAGGTCAATTGATCTGCTGATACGACTTCCATTTCTATATGCATACGCAAATATGCAGTAAGAGCCATTGAAAGTTGTCTTGAAAATTCTTTATGAATATCCTGAAGAACTTTAAGATGGTCTTTTGAAAATTTATCAGGTCGTCTGAAATTGTATAATTTATAACCTTTTTTTATCGCTGCAGATTCATTTTCATGCACTGAAACATTGTTAAAATCATCATTCAAAGCACCATCTCTATCAAAAGATGATAACAAATCAGTAACATTTTCTATAGATATTTTATCCGAATCAGACATCCACTTACCTTTTATTGGATTATAAAGTTTCCAAAACTAACCCTTAATACTTCTCTCTCACCCGCAAATATGGCATTTACAGCTTCTTTAATTTGTTCTTTTGCTTCTTCTTTCCCTGCTATAGTTGATAATTCATCAGAAGTTTTACTTGATAAAGTTGAAATAACAGCATCTCTGATTGAAGGCTTGAATTGTTCCATCTCTGCTTCAATAGCTTTCATAGGATCTGCAGCACCTTCTCCGCCATGACCACCATGCCCGCCGCCTTCTCCGCCTTCTTTGGCAGCTTCATCGACCACAGGATCCGTAGTTTTTTTAGTAAGCTCAATTGCTACATTAGCTTTGAGATATCTTCTTGCGTTCACATCACTTAAATTTAAGATAAAATCGCCTAAATCTAAAATCAAACCTCTTTCGACAGCATCTCCTTCACCCTCTGCTGACTCAGCACCTTCTTCTGTGCCACCGATAGTTTTCATTATCGTTGTGAATTTTTCATTCATAAAGTTAGTTTGTACAAAATAATTTACGCCTATAAACAAAACGCAAATTACAACAGTCGTAACAGTATTAACAATTATTAATTTTGATCCGTCTAAACCGTCTGATGCTACAGAACTTGGCTTATTATCTTTTGCTATATTATCAGTTTTCGGCTTAGCTTCCTTAGGACTTGAAGGCATTGGCATTTTATGACTCTCCTGTTCAATTTTTAATTATCAAAGCACTCATGCAGTGCATTGATAATATTATAACAGATACTTGCCTAAAACGTACTGCATCATTTGTACCAAATATTTTTCAAGAATCCTTGTTCAATATTAAAAACTATCCGAAATATTTGAAGGAAGCTTTGATATTTGTATCAAGAATTTTATTAACAGATTCTTTTTCAGAAGTAATAGCTTTATATTCTGTTTCGACGTTGTTTTGTTCAAGTTCGAGTTGTTTGTCTTGAGCATTTACATCACGAATAGCTTTTTCGTACAAAGTTTGTGCTTCTGCATCATTTTCTTCATAAAGATCATCGCTGATTATCGGTTGTGTTCTCCAATCGATAAGCTCAAAACTTTCAGGCTCATCTCTAAAAAATTCATAATTTATAACATTTTGCGTCATAGCATCAGCATGTCTTGCAAGTTGAATCTCACCGCTTCTTAATCTTGTATCAAGTTCTTCTGATGAAATATCAAGATTTTCGTACTCATCAGCTTGATATATATTATTTGTACCGGAATTTTCCTCTATGACTATAGTATCTGTCCAACTAGTTCTTGTATGCATCATACTACCGGTTGCTTCATAAGTTTCTTCCCATTCGGTAGTTGTATGCATATCAAAAGTACCTTCTTCATTATTTAATGTATCAAGATTCAACGTAGGAGGAGTTACTGCAGTATTCCAAATCGGAGTGCCCAGAACAGTCGGAGTGCTCCACTGTCCTGAAGTGTTATTATAGGCTCCTGAATTTGCTATAGCATTATTATTAACTCCTGATCCGTTCCAATAGGCATAAGTACCATTATTCAAAATTTTATAGCAGTTTGTAACATCTGAACTGGAACTATGTCCTGAAAAATATTTATTTTGATAACCTACAGCATCATCAGCTCTAGCAGAGCCGTCTAAATTAAGAATTTTGCTTGTAGTGTAACAATTTGCATAAGTACCGGGTAGATAATCACACCCTACAAAAGTATTCACACATGTAGAGTCAAATAGACTATTAGGAATATCTGCATTAGTTTTAATATCAACTTCTGCCATAGAACTTGAAATCACAGAAGATGTGCTTCCGTTAGTACCTATCAGAGAACCGACACCATCAATAGTGAATCCTGGTGCATTTATAGTAATCAAACCTGTGGCAGCAACTTTATCAACACTGCCTGAATTTCCGCCAAGTAATCCACCTATTGTATGTTTTCCGTTTTCAAATTCTGAAGAATGCACTTCATTAGTAGGATTACCCACTATAGAAATATTTATCCCTGTAGATTTTACGTTATTTACATTACCATAATTAGCACCTGCCAAAGATCCTACTTCCCAAACCCCTGATCCTGTAGAGATAGTAACTCCATCTAGGTCTAGGTTTTTGACTGTTCCGGCATTTTCAATCCTTCCAAAAAAGCCTAAATTGTGGCTGTTCGGAGTAGCAGTTGTATCAATTTCAATTCCTGAAATTGTATGCAAGTTCCCATCAAAGATGCCTGCAAAACTATTTATAACACCCCATTGTTCGCCTGCCAAATTGATATCATTCATCAACACGAAATTATTAGTAATTGTGTTTGAAGCTGTAGCCAAAGCTTGTAATTGTGCTTTTCCTTGAGCAGCATCAATCTCTCCTATTGCAAGTCTTGTAATGGTTCTATTCGCATAATCTTTATATGTATACTGATTAAAATTCACACCATTTATATTTACTACAGCATTTAGAGTGCCTAAATCACCTATAGTAGCTTGTTTTATAGCTTCAACCCTTGTTTCAGTTCCGGCATCAGTATCATAAGAAGCATCTCTTTTGAAAATTTGCGTAGCAGTGCCATTAGATGAATCTTCGATAATTGCTTCACCAACCCAAGGGGAATGATAAGGATTAGATTGAGTATATAAAGGATTCTCAGGACCAGTTAAATTACCTGAAGTAGTTCGTGAGCCGACATTTTCAACACCAGGAGTTGTAGGTGCAGGAGGATTATTGATAACAGGACTGACAGCAGTATCAAAGTAGTTTTCTCTTGTATAAGTTGCTGTAGTATAGCCCGTAGTAGGGTCTTGAACAATATTACCTACCCAAGGACCTGTAAATGCAACACTTGGAGCACCCGATACTGCACTTGAAGTTTCTTCCGGAGTAGTAGAATCAGGCGTAGCACCATCTGGAGGAGTATTGATATTGTGAGGATTAACAATCGGAAGTCCTATGATTCTGTAGCTTATGTTTCCTGCTCCGTTAACCCAATCACCCATGCTATGATTTCCTATCACACCCTGATCAAGATCAACTGTATTTCCGGTTCTTCTTTTTACGGTACCATCGTCTAATACATTAAGAAGGTTTCCGTCCATAAATAAATGAAGACCGTTATCATATAAATTTTGCGGAGTAAGAAGTTCATATACGTTATTATCAGTCAAAATATCGTGAGTCAAAGGACCTTTTTCCCCAGGCGCAACTGAAGAATATGAACTTGCATTATTCAAAAATATACGTCTGTCAGAAGTTTGGTCATTATAACTTTGGGCAGCTCTTTGCATTTGGCTTGAAAGTCTCAATCTTCTTTGGCAAATTTGTTGCATTCTATGCTCCAAGTCAATTTGCCTTGCAGTAAGAGATAAAAATCTTGCTTGATTAGACGATAAGCCCATTTTAGCCTTTTACACCTTTTTATTAACCAACACTTACTTGATCTATCGGCAGATATTTGTTGATTCTTTAGCTTTTTATAGGCAATTGTAAACACATTGTTACAAAGAAATTTTTATTAATAATTTTACCCAAAAATTTCTTTTACGTTAAAATATAAGAAAAAGTAGAGACAAAAAGGAATTTGTATGTCAAAAGTTTTATCGGGCACAGAAATTAGACAAAAGTTTTTGGATTTTTTTGTTGAAAAACATAACCATAATTTGATTAAAAGTTCCAGTCTTATCCCTGATAACCCGACTATTTTGCTCACAACAGCAGGCATGGTGCAGTTTGTGCCGATATTTTTGGGGTATGAAAAACCTCCTGAACCGCCAAGAGCGACTACTGTGCAAAAATGTGCAAGAGCAGGCGGAAAAGATTCTGATATTGAAAATGTCGGAAGAACGCCTCGTCATCATACTTTTTTTGAAATGCTGGGAAATTTTAGTTTCGGCGATTACTTCAAAAAAGAAATCATTCCGTGGTCGTGGGATTTTGTTACTAATGAACTGGGTTTAGACAAGGACAAACTTTGGATTACGGTTTTTGAAACCGATGATGAAGCGGCAGAAATTTGGCAAAATACCGCAGGCGTTTCACCTCATAAGATTTTAAAAAAAGGCAAAAAAGACAATTTTTGGGGTCCCCCCGGACCAACAGGACCTTGCGGACCTTGTTCTGAAATCCATTATGATTTAGGCGAAGAATACTCCTGCGGACACCCCCAATGTGGTATAGATACTTGTGAATGTGATAGATTTGTCGAAATTTGGAATTTGGTATTTATGGAACTTTTCAAGGATGAAGAAGGTAATTTTTCACCTCTTGAAAAGAAAAATGTTGATACGGGAATGGGTTTAGAGCGTATTACAATGGTGTGTCAAGGCAAAAATTCCACTTTTGAAACTGACCTTTTATCGCCGATTTTGGATGAAGTTTGCAAAATTACGGGCAAAAAATACGGCGAAAATCAAAAAACCGATGTCAGTTTGAGGATTATCACAGACCACATTCGCTGTGTAAGTTTTATGATTGCAGACGGGCTTATCCCCGGAAATGAAGGCAGAAACTACGTTTTGCGTATGATTTTGCGTCGAGCGTTGCGTCATGGAAAGATTTTGGGCGTGGATGATATTTTCCTACACAGTCTTGTTGATGTCGTGGTGCAGAATTACGGCGATGTTTACCCTGAACTTATTGAAAATAAAGCCAAAATCGTTGATGTAATAAAAAAAGAAGAAGAGCGTTTTTCGCAGACTTTAACTAAGGGAATAGTGCTTTTGGATTTATTAATACAGCAATCTTTAAGGGGTGGTGTAGCAAAAATCGATGATTCTAACGGTCGTCTATCCGTTGAAAGTTGGACACTTTATTTTTCAGAAGAGAATGAAAATAATCTTCCTGTAACAAAAATCTCTGGAGCTGATGCGTTCAAGCTTTATGACACCTATGGTTTTCCTCTTGAACTCACTGTTGAAATTGCTGCAGAAAAAGGTGTGAATGTTGATAAAGAAGGTTTTGAAAAAGCAATGGAAGAACAAAAAACTCGTTCAAGAGAAGCTCGCAAAAAAGTAAATTTAACCGATGATTTGGTCTACGCTCAACTGGTCGAAAAGTACGGAGAAACTGAGTTTGTCGGATATAATGAATTGTCCTGTGAAGCAAAAATCTTAGAAATCATAGGCGAAGGCGAAAATCTTGAAATAGTTCTTGATAAAACGCCATTTTACGCAGAATCAGGCGGACAAGTGGCTGATGAGGGCATTTTTACCTCACAAAACGGTTTTGAAGCTGAAGTTTTCGATGTGCAAAAATTCAACGGAGTTTTTGTTCATAAGGTCAAAGTTACACAAGGCGAAATCAAAACAGGCGAGGCTCTTGAGGCAAAAGTTGACATTGCCAACAGAAAACATATCATCGCTCACCACTCTTTGGCACACTTGTTGCAAGCGGCTTTGATGAAAATTGTCGGAGGGGGCGTTAAACAGCAAGGTTCTTTGGTTGAAGCGAACAGAACACGTTTTGACTTCAGTTTTGATAGAGGAATGAGCAAAGAAGAAATCCAAAAAGTCGAAGATTTGATTAATTCTTGGATTTTTGCGGGGATTTCTTGTTCTACCGAAGTTCTTGACATAGAAGAAGCAAAAAAACGAGGTGCAATAGCACTTTTTGGAGAAAAATACGATTCAAAAGTAAGAGTGGTTTCAATCGGAGATGTTTCAAAAGAACTTTGCGGCGGGGTGCATGTTGAAAATACCTCACAAATCGGTCTTGTCAAAATCCTCTGCGAAAGTGCGATTTCAGCAGGTACAAGAAGAATTGAAGCTGTTTGCTCCAAAACTGCCATTGAATATTTGAATCAAAAAACAAAAGAGTTTGACAAAATTGCTGATACCTTCAAAGCACCTGTCCAAGAAGTTTTTGGGCGAGTTGAAAAACTCATAAATGAAAATAAAGAAATCGGCAAAAAACTCAAAGAGTTGGAAGCAAAAATTGCCTTATCTCAAGTCGATGACTTGATTTCAGATGCCAAAAAATTTGATAGAGGAAAGTTTCTCTGCAAAAGAATTGACGGCGTTGCTCCTGATGGGTTGAAGCAAATGACAGAAAAAATTTCAGACAAACTCGGAAGTTCAATTGTTGTACTTGCATCGGTTTTTGATGAAAAAATAATGATTATGGCAAAAATTTCTGAGGATTTTGTAAAAAAAGGATACAATGCAGGGCAAATAGTCAATGAAATAGCCCAAGAATGCGACGGAAAAGGCGGAGGTCGCCCGAATTTTGCACAGGCAGGAGCAAAAGATGTACATAAACTTAATGAAGTACTTTGCAAATTTTTTGAAAAAACTTTAAAATAGGAAATAGCTGCTAATTAGTATGAAAGAAATTATATGCCTAATCCCTCAGAAATAACAAGCCAAGTCATTTTTATCGCCAAACTCGAAAGTAGTATTAATGATTTGTATACTACAGAAAATGCATTTACTTTAATTTCGATAAAAATTGAAGCTGCAAAAGGCATAAGCGGAACTCAAGAGGTATTAGGATTACTTTCCAAGCATTTGAAAAGAGCTATAATAAATGAAAAAGATTGTTTTTCTTTTTGGAATAACACGTTTTATATTTTGACATATTTGGATAATAAAGAAATTGTAGAAACTTTTGTAAATTCTTTGGCATTGACAATTGAAGCAAGATATGACAAAACTTTTTTCTTAAAAGCAGGTTATATCCAATATCCTTACGATGTAATTGACCCTAATAATATTTTTGAAGATCTGAAAAATGCCGTTGCAACCGTAAATCCCATAAAATCCAGCTTCGAAGCCGGATTAGTGGCAGATAAAGATTATAATAATGTTGTAGGGAAAGAATTGACAAGATATTTGGGCTTGATAAAACAATATGGCGATGTTTTATACAAACATTCTTTATGTGTTACAAAATTAAGTGTAGGAGTCGCCAGAACTTTAAATCTGTCTAATCAAATAATAAAAAGGATAATGATTGCTGCTATTTTGCACGATGTCGGGTATTTGTGCATTCCTCAAAAGATTTTGGTAGACCCGACACATCATAACGTTAAAACATTAGCTTTGGTCAAAATGCATCCTTTATTAGCGACAAGAAAAATATTGGCTGAAAAAGCAGTGTTTAAAGAAATTTTTCAATTAATAGAACAACATCATGAATATTTAGACGGAACGGGTTATCCTTTTGGGTTTTCTGATGAAGAATTGCCTTTGGAGGCACAAATTATTTCTATTGCGGATACTTATGATCTTATTCGCCAACAAAAAGATATTACTAATTGTGAAATTGCAAATTTTTTCATCTCAAAAGCCGGAATTCGTTGGGATGAAAAACTTGTAACTATTTTTGCCGGAATTTTGATGGACGAAAAACAATTCGAGAGTATTATGGATTTTTCTGAAAATGGATTGAGAGATTTGCCTCTCTAAAAAACAATCAAAAGAGTGGATGTTTGATTTATGAAAGAAATGAAAAATTCCCCATAAGTCGCAAAACCGATAACAGGTAAATCTTTAAACAATTTATTGAAATCTTTTTCCAAATTTTCTTTTTTTATTTTCAAATCTCTAGTACCGCAATTGAAATTCAAGATAGCAGAAATATTTTTGATGGGTTTTATTTCTTTTTCTATGAGTATTTCTATATCTTTGATGATATCTGTTATTTTTAAAATTTGAATTTCTGCTCCTTTAGGTATTGCTGAATGTAAATATAAATTGTAATTTTTGTCAAAACCTATTGAATCATGCAAATAAGCTTCGTCGTAAATAATATGCCCAATGGAATAATTTACGAATTCTGATTGGAGTTTTTCTATCGACACACCTATTTGTTGGGCATAAAACAGTGCAGCGGGAATATTATCAATAGTTTTTAGGCATTTTTTCTTCTCATCTGCTTCTGTTGCCACAAAAACTTCTCCTATGGGTTCAAAACTCTGTGTTTTTAATATTTTGAACCCATTTACAGGCTCAAGTAAAAGAATCAATGCAGCATTTTCGTAATGTTTCCCGTTTGCATAAATATAAGTATGTTTCATTTCCCAATTATCTCCGGCCGAACCGCCGATAAAGGGGATTTCAGTGATTTCATTTATTCGTAAAATTAAATTTTCAGGAGACCCTTTTATTCCTTCGGTAATTAATATTCCTACATATTTTTCAGGATTTATTTCTGATATTTTCATTCCTATATCTTTTGAAAATGTTTGAAATATTTTATTCACCTGAATAAGGTCATCAATATCGTTTATTATTCCGACATAAAAATTTTTTATAATATTTTTATCGAAAGCCATTGCAACAATAGAATCTTTGAGTAACTCGCCGCCATAAATTTCTCCTGCAGTAGTACAACCCAAAGTTTGTGCATCAGGGAAAGTTTCTTTGAATTCTTTACTTATTTCAGAGGGGTTGTAACTTGGAGATGCAAAAAATATTATGAGATTATGCTCATTATCGCCGAGTTGTTGTTTTATTTCTTGTAAAGCTTGTGAGATATTTTTGTTGTTCGAAAAAGCTCTTTTAGACTGATTTGCAAGATTTGAATTGTGATTTTGTTCCATATTGATATCCCCAAAATTATAGGTGCATAAAAAAATATATAGGCATTATACCTTAGTGCATAATGTAGTAAATTGTCAGACAGGATATAATATGAAACTATTATAAAAAAGTTGGTTGCTTATGTTGTTTTCAGAATTATCTATAATTTCAGAGCTTGAATTTGCTCTATTGCTTCTTTTTCTTTTATTGATTTCTATTCCCTTAATAATTATTCGGAAAAACAGAATTATTAAAGAAAAATCTAAGCGAATTAATGCTATAAAAGAAATAGTCGACAATATACACAAGAATTTTAATATCAAAAACATAAAAGAAAGCTCTGTTCAAAGCATAGGAAGTGTTTTAGAGGCAGACCAGTGCATCATTGCAGAGTATAATTCAAATACAAAAAAATTCAGTAATGTAAATGCCGAATACTTAGCATCATCGGATGAAATAAGCCTCAAAGGTGAATTGCCTCCTATTCAAGCAACAAGAGTTACAAATTTTTGTATAAGTAATAAAATTTTGAATATCCCAAACATATCAAAATATATTTCAGAAAATTACCTTCAAGATACATTGATTGAGACTTTTTATGATACTTATCACATAAAATCCTTGCTGGGTGTCCCAATAAGACATTCAGGCAAGGTTCTCGGGGCGATTATTTTATATTATACAAAAAAGGTAAAATATTTTTCTTCAGAAGATATTCAATTTGTAAAGGGAATAGCAGACAGCATAGGGGTGGCTCTTTATCAGTCAAATCTTTATGAAGAGCAAAAAAAAATTGCAAGAAGAGACACTCTTTTGAGAGAAATGACAGAAACAATAAGAGTTAGTCTTGATATAAATGAAACTAAGCAAATTATAGTCAGCGAAATTTGCAAAATTTTTGGTGCAGACAGATGCTATTTGAGAGAATATGATCCGCAAGAAAATCTTTTTTTGATGCCTGAAGTAGAATATTTGGCTTCGCCAGAGATAGAAAGCCTAAAGGGAAAAGAACCGAACCAACAGGCTTTAAGTTATTTTTTCAAAAAAATAAAAGCAACAAAAGATTTTAATCCTATAGAAATTACACAAGAATTTTTTGAAGAAAGTAATATTAATAAACCTAATTTGTCTGATTATTTTGATAAATTCGGAATTAAATCAGATTTTGCAGTCCCTATTTGGGGTAAAAAAGAAAAATTAACTTTCTTAGTATTGCATTATATTAAAGAAAAGGTAATTTTAAGCGATGAAGACAAAAATCTTTTAACCGCTTTAGCGAAGCAAATTTCAATAGCATTAGAACAGTCCCTTCTTTATAATGAGATAAAAATTCAAGCAGAAAGAGAAAAAAAAGTAAAGAAAATAGTTTCTATAATAAGAAGTTCTCTTGAACTTGATGTAATCTTAAAAAATGTTGCTACTGAACTTTTAAGTTGTTGTGGCGGTATTCAAAGAATTTTTATCGGAAAAATTAGCTTGGCAGACAAGAAACAATTCGTTGAAGTTACAGAAAGACCCGAAATAAAAAAAGTGTCCGATGTGGACGATAATGATTACAATATTGTTTCAAATTTTTGGGAAGATTATATAAAAAAATACAAAATCAAAAAAATTATTCCCAATATTGCAAATTCTGATATTCCTGATGTAATTAAAAATTTTTATAACGCTTTAGGTGTGAAATCCATAATTGCAATTCCTGTCAAATCTAAAGAAGAAATTTGGGGTGGATTATTTTTGTCTTCAACTGATAGTTATAAAAAATGGAATGAAGATGAAATAGGTTATTTGGAATCCATTGTTGCACAGTTGAATATAGCTATAAATCAATCGGAATTGTATGAAGAACAAAAAAAAGCTGTTGAAAGAGAGAAAGTCCTTCGAGAATTAGTTAATATGATTAGGCAATCTCTTGATATAAAAGAAATAATAAATTCTTTTGTATTCAAAATAGGTAAAATGTTTGAATTTCAAAGAACATTTTTTGTTAAATACGATAAAGAAAAGGATATTTTTTATACCCCAAGTGAATTTGCCGAATATATAAAATCCCCTGATGACAGAAGTTTTAGAGATTTCGGGGGAAATATGTCTTTGGCGTATCCTATTTTTTCAAAAATATTATCCTCCGCCAAAAAAAATATTTTTTTTCCTGATAAAGAAACTTTTATAAGAGAGTACGGCTTGGAAAATACAATTGATGCTGAAAATTTGAGAATTGACAATGCCGGAACTTTGCTTTGTGTTCCGATTATTTATGAAGAAAATTTATTGGGAATATATGTCGTTTCTCGTAAAGAACCCTATTCAATGTCTCAAGACGTCGTGGATTATATAGAAACAGTTGCCGAACAGATTGCTATTGGATTATATCAGGCAGAATTATTAGAAAAAGAAAAATATTCTGCCCAAAGAGAAATTTTATTAAGAAAAATAATAGAAATTATAAGAAGTACTATTGATATTGATTTTATTAAACATGAAATTGTCAATCAAATAGGAAATTTCTTGAAGGCTGACAGAGTAGCTTTCGCTGATTATGATTCAAGAAGTGATAAATATTTTACTTTAGAAAGTAATGAATATCGTTCTTCTCCTTCAGTGAAAACATTTGTGGGGTGTGATTTTTCTTTAATACAAGGATTTGCTGAATCTATAAAAGAAATACATCTTAAAGGTCAAGATATAATTTTTAGTGATTTAAATAAATATTTAGAAGAAAAAAATTTAAAAAATTCGGGAATCGAAAAATTTTATAAAGAAATTGGGGTTGCCTCTTCATTAGCAATAAATATTTATCATCGTAATTTATTTTTCGGAAATCTTGTAATAACTTTTGAACAAGAACGAAATATTACTCAAGATGATATCGAATTTATTAAAACAATTACAAATCAAGCAAGTATAGCAATTTATCAATCAACTCTTTATGAAAAAGAAAAACAAACAGCACAAAGAGAATCTTTTTTAAGAAGGATTACAGAAACAATTCGAAGCAGTCTCGATATAAAAGAACTCAAAAATAGTGTTGTTGATTCCATAGGCAAAGCACTCAATGCCGATCTTTGCCTTCTCATAGAGGGTAATAATCTTACCGGCGAGCTGTCTGTTCTTGACAAATATTCTGAATACAGAGCATCTGATGACATACCTTCTTTTATAGATATGGATTTTGAAAAAGAATCCCAAATTAAATTCATCAAAGACAAAAATAAACAAATGAAAGAATTATTTATTGCTGATTCAGAAAAATTTATCAAAGAAAACAATTTACAAGGAACTTTAGAAGAACAATTTTTCCAAAAAACCGGCATCAAAACAGCTTTTGGGCTATCTTTATTTTATCAAAACGATTTTATCGGTATTTTAGGAATTTATTTTATAAAAGAATTGAAATATTTTTCTGAAGAAGACAAAAATTTTGCAAGAGTTTTGGCGGTACAAGCCGGCAATGCTTTGCACCAATCAAAATTATATGAACTTCAAAAGAAAATTGCCTACAAAGAAAGTGTTTTGAAGGATATAATTTCAACAATAAAACTCACACGAGATTTGAACCATGCTTATCACAAACTTTTGAAAAAATTAGCCGATATATTTAATTTGAACAGAACTTTATTTTTGGAATCCTCAAAAATAAATCCTGATGAGTTAGATGTCAAATATGAATATGTCATAAGTCGCAAAGATTTATCCGTAAATAATATTGTTTTTCCAAAGGTATGTGTCGAACAGTTCTTAAATCTTATTCATAACTTAGAGACTCTTGTTATAGATGATGTTACAAAATGTCATCCGAAAGAAATTTTAAGCTTTTTTGAAAAATATAAAATCCAAGCTTTGCTTTCAGTTCCTTTGGTCAAATACAACGGCGAAACCAAAGTATTAGGTTTTATAGTGCTTTGTTCTGAAGAAGTAAGAAATTGGACGAATGAAGAAATAGATTTGATAAAAGTGATAAGTGATTCTGTTGTCAGTGTTATTTGGGAAATATCTAAATTTTTGGAAACAGAAGAATTGCGTAATTCTTTTGTATTGACCCTAGCACATGATTTTCAGGTTCCGCTTGTTGGGGAAAGAACAGCAATTGAATATTTATTAAATTATTCAGAATGTTCTTTTGGTGCAAATCAGGATATTTTGAAAGAAATCTTGGAAAACAATCAAAATATTACCGACTTATTAGATAAATTTGTTAATATTTATAATTACGAATCAGGCAAAAAAAAGCTGGATTTGGAAACTGTTAAACTTACAGATATATTAAATGAGGCAATATTTTTATCGAATGTTGAATTTAACGCAAAAAAAATCAAAATTAATGTCAAAAAGCACAAAGAAAATTATTCTATAGTTGTTGATAAAAAAGAAATATTGAAAGTTTTTACGGTTCTGATAAATAATGCAATAATTCACAGCTTTGAAAATAATGACGTAATAATAGATTATTACAAAAAAAATAATAAGATTATAATAAGTATTCACAATTTCGGTAAATCTATTCCTGTAGAAATTCAAGAAAAACTTTTTAATCGCTATGAAATGGCTCTCGCTATTGAAAGAAAAATCGGTGCGGGGACAGGATTATTCCTGTCAAAACGAATAATAGAAGCTCACCAAGGTTATATTTGGTTCAAAACAAGCACAGAAAAAGGGACTACTTTTTATATTTCATTACCTTTAGAAGAGTCTAATCAGGCTTATTTGCCCTAAAGCCTTTGGTTTTTGAAACTTCACGTCCTATGCTTTTTATTTTCCCGGTTATGCATCCTACACATTTTGCGGGTGTATCATTTATACAAATTTTCCCTGGATAAAGTTCATAAAATTTTCTGTAATCACCCTCTGTAATATTTGGCATCACTACATTTGCACCGCTTTGCAGTGCAATGAGGCGACCATTGGGGTCCAAAGTTTCCATTGCGGTTGTAGCAGGGATATTTGCATAAGGTAAAACCAATCTTGTAACAGCCATAACACGCAGAGCCAAATCAAACGCACCGCCACTTTCTTGGCTCAAAGGTGTGTTGGGATTGGGTATAAAAGGACCTATGCCTATCATATCGGCATTAATTTTTTTGAAAAATAAAATATCGTCCGCCAAAGATTCCACACTTTGATTCGGTAAACCAACAAGACAACCTGTACCGACTTCATAACCAAGATTGCAAAGGTTTTCCAAGCATTTGACCCTATTATCAAAATCCATATTCGGATGCAAACTCTTATAAAGTTTTTTGTCGGTGGTTTCAATTCTAATCAAGAATCTGTCCGCACCGGAGTCTTTATAAGCTTTGTATTCTTCTAAAGTTTTTTCTCCGATACTAAGAGTGATTGCCATATCAAGTTTTTTGATTTCCGATAAAATATATTTCAGCTTATCTTTTGTGTAATAAGGGTCTTCTCCTGATTGAAGCACTACTGTTTTATAACCGTATCCAGACGCTTTTTGAGCAAATTCAAGAATTTGCTCGGGCTCTAATCTGTATCTGATACAGTCCTTATTATCACGTCTTATGCCACAATAAAGACAATTTTGCTTACAATAATTTGAAAATTCAATCAATCCTCGAAGATGGACTTCATCACCGACACTTTCTTTACGAACTTTATCCGCCAACTTGAAAAGCTCATCATCAGTGCTGTTTAAAAATTCTACAATGTTTTTTTTAGTTAATTTCATTGAAATTTAACCCTTCATAAAATAATATTCTAACTTAAAAAGTTAGAATATTAAAATGTTTATATTAGAAGTTGGATTCGTAACTAATAACTAAGGTCTTTTGCCAAATTTACTGTTACTACTGCTTCTTTTTTTGTATTTGTTAGCATTAAGCTTGTTACGTTCCGCCTTTTCTTTTTTTTGATTATTTTTAGCCAAGGCCGTCACCTAACCGTTTCTGTAACAGTCTGAACAATAAACAGGTCTGCCGCCTTTTGGCTCGAAAGGAACAGTTGTGTCGCATCCGCAAGCACTACAAGTTACTCTATATTGTGGTCTTTCTCCACCGCCATAACCGCCTCTGCTACCGCCGCCACCTGAACGTCCGCCGCCGCGTGAGCTGTTAGCTTTTCTGGCTGCTCTGCAAGATGGGCATCTTTTTGGCTCTGTGTAGCCTTTTTGTGCAAAAAATTCTTGATCTTCTGCTGAGAATGTGAAAGATACGCCGCAATCTAAGCAAGCTACTTCTCGATTTTCAAATTGATAATTCATGGTAAAACTCTTTTCAAATAATTTAACTAAACCACTTAACTATGATATAAAAATAAAAAAAAGTCCAATATTATAAAATTTTTTATTAATATTTCATACAAATACTTTATTTTTTAGCCCAAAAAGCCTCTATTTCAAGGGCTTGGGACTAATTACAATGGTAAAGATTTATTAAATTTTTACTTGCATACATTTTTTTCAGTCCACAAATAATTCTGAAGTAAAATTCAAATTAATCCAAAATCACGCTAATATGTTCATATTTTTGCAAATACGGCAGGTGTTTTTCTTCGATTATTTCACCAGGCACCAAAACAGAAATCCCCGGAGGGCATTCTGCTATGAGTTCTTCGGAGATTCTTCCGATAGAATCTTTTACGGATACACGCTCTGATTTTTTGAAGTGTGCAATCCTTGGAGTCATAGCCATTTTTGGGATGCAAAGAGGCATCATTTTGGGATTTTCAAGGTATGTAATTTCTTTGTAATTACTTTTTACGATAGACTCAATACATTCACAAAAATAAACAGCATCTCTTTTGGCATGTCCTATATTTGACAAAATCAAAATACCTTCATCCGCTGCGGATTCAATTTCAAGATGGTATTCAATTTCAAGAATTTTCTCAAGACTTCTTCCGCTTAAACCGTTTATCTTCAAGAATATTTTTGTCGGGTCAGTATTTAACCCATCGCAAGACAAAATATTTACTTCTGGGAATTTAGAAAGCCTTCTTCTTATGTATTTTGCATTCGAAATTGCTGTGCGGATGCCTCTTTTTCCTTTTGCACTTTGCAAATATGCCCTAGATGCGTCCAAACTTGCAAGCAAAGTGTAAGAAGGACTTGTTGTATGAAGAAGTTTCAAATTGGCTTCAAGCTCTGTTGTATCGACTTTTGCACCTTTTGCAACATGAAGCATCGAACTTTGAACGAAACTTCCGCCTGTTTTGTGCAAAGATTGAACAACTATATCCGCTCCCAATTGCATTGCAGGAGAAGGGAGTTCGTCATTAAAATTCCATAAACATCCATGAGCTTCATCAACAACTAAAAGTACGCCGTACTTTTTGCAAACTTTTGAAATGGCTTCTATATCGCTTACAATACCCTCGTAAGTCGGGCTTGTAATCCAAACAAGCGGGACATCAGAATTTTCAGAAAGCAATTTTTCAACCTGTTCGGCATTTGTATGTCCCCAAAGCCCCCATTCATCGAGTTTTTCAGGAATTACCCATAAAGGTTCTGCTCCGCTCAACACCATGCCCGTAACTATTGAACGATGGCAGTTTCTGCCTATAATAACCTTGTGTTTTTCATTAGTCAAAGTCAAAGCTATAGCTATGTTTCCGATAGTGGAACCATTGAGCAAAAAGAAAGTTTTATCTGCCCCAAAAGCTTGTGCGGCAATTTCTTGAGCTTCTTTAATTGCACCTGTGGCAGGGTGAAGAGTACCCAAGTTGTTGAAATCATCTGTTGTGTCTAAAAATACTGCCCTTGAACCAATTAAATCTTTGAACTCGTCTAAAACAGCACTTCCTTTTGTATGTCCGGGGATATGGAATTGTATGGTTGGATTTTGATAGTATTTTTTGAACGCTTCAACAATCGGAGCCTTAATTTTCATTTGAGGCTTTATAGATTTTATTTTTTTAATTTTTTTCTTGGGCAAAGCAATATTCAACTATACTCTCCTTTAATACATATTATTTTTTATACATAAGAATAAAAACAAATGCAATAAACATTTTAATAAAGTTTTGTAAAAAAATAAAGAAAATTTCTTATTCAGGGTATCGACTTGTTGCACAAAGTAACATCTCGGAGAGTTTTTCTGCACCCATAAAGCCTAATTGGGAGAGTTTTTCGGCTGCTGTTTTTACATCATAATCGACAAAGTGATGCAAAATCTCAGCTTCATTTTTATTAATATTTACTGTTACATAACAAGATTTTGATTCTTCACTAAATGGTCGTCCTACACTGCCTACATTTACCAGAGTTTGTTTTTTTACTTGATATCCGCAAGGAATATGCGTGTGTCCGCAAAAAATCAGGTCTTGGGTTGTATTTTCAAGGATTTCGGCTATTTTTTCAGAATTTTGTTCCGGCAAAATATCTTCATTATTTTTACGAGGAGAGCCATGTACAAAAAGTAAATTCAGGTCTTCAACTCTTTCAATGTGTGAAAAAGGAAGATTTGCCAAGAATTCTTTTTGTCCCTCACTAAGTTCATCTTGGGCATATTTGAGTGCATTTGCCATTATTTCATTTGGAGGAACGATATTTTTGACTATCATTTCATCAGTATTGCCCTGAATAAATGTCGCATCAAAATTCATCAAAAAGTTCACAGTTTTAGAGGGTTCAGGTCCTGCCATTGCAAGATCTCCGCAAATAAAGATTTTATCAATATTTTGGGTTTTGATATGTTCTAAGACCGCTTCTAAGGCTTGCATATTACCGTGAATATCTGACAAAACTGCTATTTTCATACTTGCCTCCATTGTTGTTCTTTGTTTTCCGGTTTCGCACAAGCCCACCCTTTCACCAAGGCTGTGCCTATGCTCACACTTCTTATGGTCGTGCAGGAAAAACTCTCAATTTTGTAAAAATTGGAGTTTTTATCTTTACTCCATGCTAAAATCATTATAGGAGAATTGAGCAATGATTAAAAGAAAAAAAACCAAACAAATTCAAATCGGCAAAATCAAAATTGGCGGTTTTGCCCCTGTAAGTGTTCAATCTATGTGCACAACTGATACACATGACATTGATGCTACCGTCAAACAGATAAAAGAACTTGAAGAAGTCAGATGCGAACTTGTCAGAATTGCAATTTTAGATGAAGCTGCAGCGAATAATGTCGCTGAAATCAAAAAACAAATCAATATTCCTTTGATTGCAGATATTCATTTTGACCATAAATTAGCTCTGAAAGTCATTGATAACGGTATTGATGCCCTTCGTATCAATCCCGGCAATATCGGCAAACTTGATAATGTCAAAGAAGTTGCAACTGCTGCAAAACTGGCAGGTATTCCAATCAGAATAGGCATAAACGGTGGTTCTTTGGAACGTGAATTTGCTCATTTGCCTCTTGAAAAAGCAATGGTAGAAAGTGCTTTACGTCAAATAAAAATTCTTGAAAAAATGAAGTTTGAAAATATTAAAGTTTCGCTCAAATCCTCTGATGTGATTACTATGATAAATGCTTATAAAATTATGTCAAAAAAAGTAAAGTATCCATTGCATTTGGGTGTTACAGAAGCAGGCACAATGAAGTGCGGGCTCATAAAATCAGCATGCGGACTTGCCCCGTTATTACTCAAAGGCATAGGCGACACAATCAGAGTATCTTTAACCGCGAATCCTGTTGAGGAAGTCCTTGCAGGGTATGAGATTTTAAGAGCATTAGAAATAAGAAAAGAAGGTGTTAATTTTGTAAGTTGCCCTACTTGCGGTCGCTGCAAAATCAATATCATACCTATTGCAAATGAAATTCAAAAACTTACTGCCAACACCGAAAAAAATTTGACAGTAGCGGTAATGGGCTGTGCAGTCAATGGTCCGGGCGAAGCAAAAGCTGCTGATATAGGCATAGCTTGCGGAAAAAAACACGGCATTATTTTCAAAAAAGGTGAAGTCGTGAAAACCGTACAGGAAGAAGACCTTATAAAAGAGTTTATGAAAGAATTTGAGACACTTTTACAAGATTAATTGACCATTTCGAAAATAATTTGTATTATTAATCTATGAAAAAATTCTTCGCATTCTTTTTAGTATTCTTGAGCTGTCAGTTTGCTTATGCGGACTTGGACGGCAACTTTGATTATATGAATATTGAAACTGAATATTTCAGTAATTTGAAAATCAAAAAAACTACATTCGCACAAATGAGGGCTAAATATTCGCATTTCAAGCCGGTTGCTATTTCAGAGGGGCAAATTATGCTGGTTTGTCGACCCAAAAATGCAAAATATTCTGAAATCAGGGTCGGTTTTAACCAAAATATCGTAGAATGGGTCGAATTTATTTTAAAAGAAAAAATTGATTTGCTTAGTTTTGTTAGCCGTTACGGCGATCCACTTGATATAAACAATGATTATAATGAAATTTATGATTATTACAATTATGAATATTTTAATGTGTCAGTTGATAAAAAAGGTGAAAACATATACAGCATAACGCTTTTTGACAATCCCAAGATACCTGATGAAATGTTTGGTTTTGACCAAAAACTTCCTGACTTGGAAAATCTTAGAACATCACAAAATTTTGTCCCGAATGATTATTTGGAGGAGACTTTTAGCGATGATTACGATTGTCTTTATCCTGCATTCAATAAAGACGGCACAAAAACTTATACTGTTAAAAATAATATAATTTCAAAGTATTCAAAAGCCGAATTTATATTCAAAGACGGTCTTCTAAAGTTTTTAGTTTTGTATCCCCAAAATTTAAAATTCGATAAAATAGTACAAATTTACGGTAAAAATTTCAAAATTGATAAAACTGAAAAAAACAAAATAATTTATGATTATAATGATTTTTGCGTTATAACTGATTTTCAAAATAAAGTTTTGAAAATTGCAATTGATTAAAATTATTCGTATTATTTTGCAGGCTTGGGATTATCGAAAAAAGTTCCTTCAATACTGTCATATTCGATGACTGCAGGTATTTGGCTTTGGGCAATTTGTTGAGAATAATTGATTATTGGTGCTGAAAAAATTCCGGCAAATAATGTAAGCAAAACGCTGAATAAAAATACGACAGCAAATTTTTTGCCAAAAAACACTTCTTTTTCAAATTCTTCATCCTCATCAAACATAACTTTTATGACTTTCAGGTAGTAATAAAGTGCAATAAGAGAATTTAAGAGGATAAAAAACAAGAATGGGTAAAGTAAAAATCCTGCAAAAGCAATTGCTTGAAACAGATAAAATTTGCTGAAAAATCCGACAAAAATAGGTAAACCTGCAAGGGATGCAAAGGAAATTACAATCGCAAAAGCCAAAAAAGGCTTTTTAAAAGCAAGTCCTTTAAAGTCCTCTATACTTGTTTCAGGAGATTTGTCCAAGAGTTCTATGCAGCTCCAAGCCGCAAAATTCATAAACAAATATGTAATTATGTAAAAAATAGCTGCAGAAAGACTGAGGGTCGAACCAAGCGATAATACAGACAAAATATAGCCTGCATGTGCAATTGAGCTGTATGCCAAAAGTCTTTTAATATTATTTTCGCAAAGTCCCAAGAAATTACCGATACTCATTGATATCAAGGCTATTATGCCTATTATTAAATACAAAATCCAAATTCCGCTGAAAAGCTCTGAAATCAATCTTATTATTATGCCGAATCCAGCAATCTTAGATACGGTGGACAAAAATGCCGAAACAGACAAAGGCGAATTTTGGTATACATCAGGTGCCCAATTATAAAAAGGTATTGTGGCAAGTTTAAAGCAAAGCCCGCTCAAAACAAATACACCCGCCAATGCCGCCACATTAAAAAATTGATGATTTTTGGTAGCGAGATAAATAGTTTCAAATCTCATACTGCCTGAAATTCCGTACAACAAAGATATGCCGTAAAGCATAACAGCACTAGCTACAGCACCCAAAATAAGATATTTCAGCATCGATTCTTGAGAACCTTTTTTCTTCAAAAATCCGCTAAGTATATATCCTGAAATACTTAGTGTCTCAAGCGATACAAACATTGTTATAAAATCTCTTGAAGACACCAAAATCATTGCACCTAAAGTCGCAATCAATAAAAACATATAAAATTCACAAGCTGATTTTGAATTTTTGGCTAAATATTTGTCGCTTAAAAATACTGTCAATATTGTGCCTAAAAGTACTAATTCTTTAAAAAATATAGTGAATTTGCTTATTAAGAAGCTTCCTCCGAAGGTCATAATAACAGTTTCCGTATCAATTTGAGCACATAAAATCAAAGCAGAAATCAAAATTAATAAGGTTATTCCAAAATCTATTTTTTTAGCTTGTGGCGTGACAAAAGCCAAAATGCACAAGAGTAATGAACCAATCAAAATTGTGGCTTCAGGTAACATCAAATTTTTTATATCTGCTAAAAATTCCATTATGCACTCCTATGCGTTGAAAAAGCTGTCTATGGGTAAAGAAAATATATCGGTAAGAAAACTCGGGAAAAGCCCGAAAACTACAATCAAAATAACTAATGAAAGCAAAACTACCAATTCATGAGTTCTTATCGGTTCAATTTCGTTATAATCATCGAGCATAACCCCGCAAAATACTCTTTTGATTATTGATGTAATGTATATTGCACCTAAAATTATTCCAATCAAAGCTATTGCTACAAAAATTTGGATTTTCGGAAACGCATCTGATACAGCCGCACCGTAAAAACATAAGGCTTCTCCGATAAATCCTATAAGTCCAGGCAATCCGACACTTGCAAGAGCCAAAATCATTGATAAATAATATAAAAAAGGCAATTTTTGAGCCAATCCGCCGAGTTTTTCGATGTCTCTTGTATGAGTTCTGAGATAAATCACTCCGACAGCCATGAAAAGACCTGCCGAAATCAACCCATGGGCAATCATTTGCATAACAGCACCTGACACGCCGATAGAATTCATAGCACAAAGCCCGACAAGAATAATTCCCATATGACTTATAGAGCTGTATGCAATAAGTTTTTTGAGGTCAGTCTGTGCATAAGCTATCATTGCTGCATAAATTATGTTTATTATGCCCAAAGTAAATATCAACGGGGCAAAGAAATTGAATACCGAAGGGAAAAAATACATATTTATTCTGATAAGACCATAAGCACCCATCTTTAGAAGAATCCCCGCCAAAAGCATACTTATCGGTGTCGGAGCATCTACATGTGCATCAGGAAGCCAGTTGTGCAAAGGCACAATCGGAAATTTGACAGCAAAGCCAATAAAAAAGCCTATGAATGCGAAAAATTGCAAAAGTGCAGGATATCCGTTATAAAGCCCTAACAATCCCATATCCATTGAAAGAGAGCCTGTTTGCATAAAGTGGACATAATACACCGCCAAAATCGCAGCCAGCATAAATAAACTTCCGAAAAATGTATACAAAACGAATTTCATAGCCGAATATTTAGGACGACCTGTTCCCCATACAGATATCAAAAAATACATAGGAATAAGCTCTAATTCCCAAAACATAAAAAACAAAAACAAATCTCGGGCAAGAAAAACACCCAAAACAGCAAATTCGAGAAGAAAAATCAGAGAATAATAGAATTTATGCTTGTGCGTAATATTGTTTTTGCTTGCTATTACCGCCAAAAAAGTTATAAATGTCGTCAAAACTACCATTACCAAAGAAACTCCGTCGAGTGCAAGCGAAAAACTTATTCCCAAAGGATGCAACCATAATTTGCCTGCATTCAAAATTTCTTGAGTAACCTGATATGTCCCGTTAGCAGGGTCGAGGAACAATATAAAAAATAACGAATAAACAAAAATTAAGCCCGAAATAGCTTTGGCAATTCTGCGAATGGCAACTTCACCTTCAATAAAAAGTGCAATCGCAACAGAAGCTATCAAAGGGATTATTAATAATGTCATTAAAGATAATAAGTTCATATTTTAACCTCAATTCAGCATGCTTATAATAAAAGCACTCAAAATAACCAGCAAAATCACAGAAGTCAAAACATAAACGCCGATACTTTTTTTCTGTATCAAATTCAACATTTGACCAACTGCAAATCCGCTTTTGGCACTCAAGTCAATGGCTTTATCTATCACGAGTCTGTCAAACTTACTCAACAAATATGCTGCCTTTTTATAAATTTTGCAAACGATTTTTTCGTAAAATATTTCTATAAACCATTTTTCGACAAAAAATTTGTATAAAAATCTAAAAGGAATTTTTACGAGTTCCGGGTCGATTATTTTCTTTTTATCCCAATAAAAAATTGATGCGAGCCATACTGAAAAAATAGCTATTATTATTGAAATAATGGGCAAAAACACAAAATTATTTTCGCTGTAATACCCAAAACTTATAAAATTTTTGAATCCATGTGCAAAGATGGCACCAAAAATAGCAGAAGGTATAGCAAGAATTATCAAAGGGACGCTCATAAATTTTGAAACTTTGTGAATATCGCAAGAACCGCGATATTGCCCTTCAAAAACCATAAAATAAGTTCTGAAAATATAAAAAGCACTCAATCCCGATGTCAAAAGAGCCACACAAAACAAAAACATATTTCCGCTAGCCAAAATGCCTGATAGAATTTCCTCTTTTGATGAAAATCCGCTCAAAAAGACCCCACCCATTGACAAAGCACCAACCAAATAAGTATAAGCAACAATAGGCATTTTTTTTCTTAATCCACCCATGTATCGCATGTCTTGTTGATCCGACAGAGAGTGGATTACAGCCCCTGCACACAAAAATAGCAAAGCTTTAAAATACGCATGTGTCATTAAATGAAAAAGCCCAGCCGAGTAAGCTCCAACACCCATTGCCAAAAACATAAAACCAAGTTGGCTGATTGTTGAATATGCAAGAGCTTTTTTAATGTCATATTGAACAAGTGCCACAGTAGCACCCAAAACCGCTGTAATCGCACCTGTATAAGCAATTATATGCATAAGTTGCGGTGAAAGAATGAAAATTGGGTACAATCTCGCAATCAAAAACACGCCCGCTGCGACCATTGTGGCAGCGTGGATTAAGGCACTTATCGGGGTTGGACCTTCCATAGCATCAGGAAGCCAAATATGTAAAGGAAATTGTGCCGATTTTGCAACAGGTCCTAAGAACATCAAAAATCCTACCGCCAAAAATCCTAAACTGCTTGTGGAAACCAAAGCCACTTCCGCAGCCGGTTTTAGGCTCGAAAATCCCAGCAAAACATCTGCTTCATAAAACCAAAAATTGTATGAAAGATACAAAAATGCCATAGTCCCGAGTAAAAGTCCAAAATCACCTATGCGATTGACGATGAAAGCTTTTTGGGCAGCTTTTGCAGAAGCGTTTTTTTTGTACCAAAAACCAATGAGCAAATAGCTGGCAACGCCTACAAGTTCCCAAAAAATATAAGTTTGGAACAAATTACTGCTCAAAACCAAGCCCAACATTGCAAAATTGAAAAATGCCAAATATGCAAAAAATCTATGATAACAATCGTCTTTTTCCATATAAGAATGAGAATAGACCTGAATTAAAAGGCTTACGCTGCATACAACGCAGAGCATCATCGATGATAATTCATCAATCAGATAACCTATTGAAAACTTCAAATTCCCGACACTGAGCCAAAGTGCATTTTCTTCAATGGTACTTGTAGGATTTGAAATGCAATAAGAAAGAGCGACCAATGAAAAAATTAAACCCACAAGAGTTACACCTGCAGTCAAATACATAGAGATTTTTCTGTCCATACGCTCTATATATATTTGCCCGAAAATTATAAGCAAAAACACCCATAAAGGTAAAATAGCTACTATCCATATGTTTTGTAAGATTGATTCCATTGTTTATCCTCTAAATGAATTCTGTTCATCAGCATTTACAGATTGGGTTCTCCTAAATATCAAAATAAGTATTGCAAGACCCAAAGCCAACTCACAAACGCCTATTGCCATAACAAAAAGTGCAAGTAAATTTCCGTCTAACTTTGCCAAATCAAGATAATTTGAAAAAGCTATAAGATTTATATTTACGGCATTCAGCATAAATTCTACGCCAATAAGCACTCTTATCAAGTGTTTTGAGATAATGACGCTTAAAAGCCCTATGCAAAATAGTGCCGTCGAAAGTAATATGTAATGTATCAAGCCAACTTCAAACATCTAATCCTCCTTCCCTGCCAAGTATCCTGCCCCTACTATCCCTGCTAAAAGCAGTACAGATAATAGTTCAAAGGGCAAAACATAATCACAAAAAAGTCTTTTGCCTATGATTTTGGTAGTTCCGTTATTTTTAAGAAGCTCAATTTGAGCGACAGTAGGTTCTTTAGTTATGAAAATGCCTTTTTTGTTTTCGAAAAAATTTGGAGCAATAAAACTACTTACAGACAAAAACAAAGTCAAAACAAAAATAAATCCCAAAAATATACGAACAGGATTTGCAACATACAAGGATTTTTCCTGTTTTTTGGATGTAAACATAATGGCAAAAACCAACAATATCGAGACTCCTACGCCATAAACAAAAATCTGTGCAACACCTACAAAATCAGCATTTAGCGTGAAAAACAAACCTGCAATAGACATAAAACTTATAATCGCACTCAAAATTGAATAAACGATTTTGGGTGCAAAAACAGCCGATAATGCTGATAAAATCAATACTCCTGCAAGAATTATAAAAATTATAAAATTAATTATTTCCATCTATAAATCCTTCTCCAGCTCTTTTAACAGATGTTGAGTTTCTTCATAAGAAAGTTTCAAATCATCAATTTCGAAAATTAAATCATTTTTGTTATATTTGGCAAGTTCGTAGTTATTACTCATTATCAGAGCATTTTTCGGACAAATATCAACGCAGTTTCCGCAAACGATACATCGCCCCAAATCTATTGAAAATCTGTCGATTATGACTTGTCCGTCAGAATCTTTGTGCGATTTTATTTTTATTAAATCACTGCAAGGGCACACTCTAACGCAAGATTTGCAGTCGATGCACTTGCTTGAGCCGTCTTCGTTTGAGGTGAGTGCAATATGCCCCCTTAGTCTTGCGTTGAATTCATCTTTAACTTCCGGATATTCAACAGTAATGGCAGGGCGAAATGCGTGTTTGGCAATCATTTCCATACCATTTTTTATTGCGATTATTCCTGATGTTATTTTTTTTATGAATTCCATTTTTTATCCTATAAAATATTTCAAAAGTGCTACAAATAATAAATTTAAAAAAGACAGCGGAAGCAAAAATTTCCACGAAAAGCTCATTAGCTGGTCGGCTCTTAGCCTTGGAAGAGTTGCTCTTGTCCACATAATCAAAAGAATAATTCCAAAAGTTTTTGACATCAGCCAAAAAGCTTGCTCAAGAAAAATAATTTTTTTGAGATAAGGCAAAAACCCGAAAATATATCCGCCAAAAGGTGATGAATACCCTCCCAAAAATAAAGTTACAATAAGGGCGGAATAAACAAACAAAGCCGCATATTCTGCCAAGAAAAACAAGGCAAATTTCATCCCTGAATATTCTGTATTATAACCGCTTACCAGTTCGCTTTCGGCTTCAGGCAAGTCAAACGGTACACGATTGAGTTCTGCCAAAGTACAAATTAAGAAAATTATAAAGCCCAAAAATGAAGGGAAAATATACCACCCGAAAATATTTTCTTGCCCGAGGGCTATTTTATTGAGATTCATCGTTCCTGATAAAACCACGATGCCTAAAGCTGAAAGTACCAGAGGCAATTCATAGCTTATAGCTTGTGCAACAGAACGCATCGCACCCAAAATTGAATATTTATTATTGCTTGCCCATCCTGCTGAAAGAAGTCCCAGAATGCTTACAGAAGAAATTGCCAACATCAAAATCAGCCCACAGCTTGCATTTATGGCAACCCAATTGTGTGCAAACGGAATCAATCCGTAAACTGCCATAACTGGGAAGAAAAATACCACAGGAGCAATACTGAAAAGGATTTTTTCAGTATTTGTCGGGATAATATCTTCCTTAAAAAGCAATTTTATTGCATCCGCAACTGTCTGAAAAAGCCCGTATGGACCGACTCTGTTCGGACCTTTTCTTATTGTCAAAAGTGCCAAGAATTTTCTTTCAAGTAAAACTAAAAACAAAACCATCAGAACCATTAAAGCTGCGATTCCGATAAAAGGAATTACAGGCCAAGAGACTATTCCGAGCCATTTTGGGAGCGATAAATATGTGAATAATTTTAGATACAAATCGTACATTATCTATCCACCTCCGGCAAAACAATATCCAAACTGCCCAAAACTGCCATAATATCAGCATATAGAGAGCCTTTGCAAAGTTCAGGCAAAATTTGTGTTGCAGAAAATGATGGTGTTCTCCATTTGACTCTATCAGGCATATTTGTTCCGTTTGACCTGACGTAGCAAGTGCTAAGACCTCTTGAAGACTCGATAAAAGTTGTAACTTCTGCTGGAGGAATTTTCAGAGTCAGCGGGTTTGTTTTTTTGAAGAAAATTTTTGTTTCATCCCCGCAAAAAGCACACTCTGCCTTGTTGCAGCCACAATTGGTTCTTTTGACTTTCAGTTTTTCTGAAGCCCCGCCGGGAATTCGGCTGATTGCTTTTTGAATGAGCTTGCAACTTTCTCGCATTTCAAGAAGTCTGACCTGATAACGTGCGTAACAATCGCCTTCTTGAAGAGTAGGTGTATCAAAATTGAAATCTTTATAAACGCTGTATGGCATGCTTTTTCTGGCATCAAATCTTACTCCCGAAGCTCTCAAATTCGCTCCTGTAATGCCGTAATCCAGTGCCATTTCGGCAGAAATCACGCCCACGCCTTTTGTCCTTGCCAAAAAAATCGGATTTTCGGTTATGAGTTTTTCATAATCGTCAATTTGTGAAGGGAAATTTTCACAAAAATTCTTCACGCTCGAAAGCCACCCGTCAGGCATATCTTTTCTTACACCGCCAAAACAATAGTAATTATACATCATTCTTTGCCCTGTAAGATTTTCGAGGATTTTTACGATTTCTTCACGTTCTCTCAAGCAATAAAACAGAGGTGAAGTTGCCCCCAAATCCAACAAAAACGTGCCTAACCAAAGTAAATGCGAAGCAATACGATTAAGCTCCATAGTTATAAGTCTCAAATATTCAGCTCTTTTAGGAACTTCTATACCTGCAAGGCTTTCCACTGCATAGCAAAAAGAGGCGGAGTTGAAAAATCCCGACAAATAATCAATTCTGTCGACCATAGGTAAGTATTGATGATAGTTGCGACTTTCGGCAAGTTTTTCCATCCCTCGATGAAGATAGCCGATTTTGGCTTCGATATCTTTGATATATTCGCCGTCCAAATCAGCTACAAGTCTTAAAACACCGTGCGTACTAGGGTGTTGAGGTCCGATGTTTATTTTTAATTCTTCTTTAATCATCAGCGTCTATTCCAACTCAATCTTTCGTCTTCTTCTTTATAATCTTTACGCAAAGGGTGTCCTACCCAGTCTTTCGGAAGTAAAATCCGCTCTAATTTTGGATGATTCAAAAACTCAATTCCCAGTAAATCAAAACATTCTCTTTCATGCCAATCGGCTGAAGAATAAAGCCCGCAAAGGCTCTCAATGCAAGGATTTTCTTTTGGCAAAATTGTTTTTAAAAATAATTTTTTGTTGTTTTTTAGAGAATAAAAACTGTATAAGACTTCAAAATGTTCAGAACAATCAATCCCTATAACAGCCAAAAGCATTTCATAATTGAATAATCTGTCATTTTTTAAAAGTTCACAAATTTTGAGCAAATCATCTTTATTAATCGACAAAATATTATTGCCCAAAGCATCTTTATTTTTGATAACATTTAATTCGTGGCGGCTAAAAATTTCTTGAAAATTCATTTAGACCCCCCATCTTATGATTTCGATTTCATCTGCCGCAACAAGTATTTCTGATTCAGTATCTGCTAATTTTACCTTTGGGCGATGGGCTTCGATGTATTTTTTTCTGTCTGCCAGTGTTTCTGTTTTCATTTTATTTTGAAGTTGAATAATTGCATCTAAAAGTGCTTCAGGACGAGGAGGACACCCCGGAAGATAAACATCTACGGGTATGAGTCTGTCAACACCTCTAACGACAGAATATGAGTCATTTTCATACATTCCGCCTGTAACACAACATGCCCCCATTGCAATTACATACTTGGGTTCAGGCATTTGCTCATAGAGTTTTATCAAAGCAGGAGCCATTTTGTGGGTGATTGTGCCCGCGGTAATTATCAAATCTGCCTGTCTTGGCGTTGCACGAAAGACTTCCGAGCCGAATCGTGCTATATCATATTTTGAGGCTGAAGTACAAATCATCTCGATACCGCAGCAAGAAGTCGCAAAAGTCAACGGCCATACAGAATTTGACCTTGCCCAGTTATATACGAAATCTACTGCCGATAAAATTATTTGCATCTATTTCCACTCCAAAAAGTCTTTTTTCCAAGCATAGACGAGTCCTAAAATCAAAATTACAACAAAAATAAAGGCTTCAATCAATGCGAAAAGCCCTAATCTTTTGAATATGACTGCCCACGGAAACAAGAATAATGCTTCAATTTCAAAGATGATGAATAAGAGAGCGAACATATAATATTTGATGCTGAAATTTATTTGGGCATCGCCAATCGGTTCCATTCCGCATTCGTAGGTGGTGTTTTTGTTGTCATAACTTGCTCTTGGGCGGACAATGAATGACACTGCCAATGCAGCAACCGCAAACAATATAGAAAATACTACAAAAGCTAAAAATATTCCGTAACCACTTAGAAACATCTATCCCTCTTGGCTGCTTTTTTTAAAGCTATGCCGACTAACTTAATTTATATACCTGAAATTAAATTCTATTAAATCTTAAGTTTAATTTAGCATGAATCTTTACTGCGTGGTTGATTTGTTAAGCAATTTTGCGAAAAAAATTTTCCATTATTCTCATTTATAAAAATTTTTCAAACTTGTGCAGGATTCTTTTTTTGGGGTAAAATCAAATTATCAATATTGGAGAATAGAGTTTATGAAAATAATAGTATGCATCAAACAAGTTCCTGATACCGCTGATATCAGATGGACAGAGAACAATACAATGGTAAGAGAAGGGGTAGAAAGTATAATAAATCCTTTTGATGAATATGCAATCGAAACAGCTTTACGCATCAAAGATGAAAACCCTGAAACGACAATCACAGTCTTGACGATGGGACCTCCTCAGGCAGAAGAAATCTTAAAAAGAGCAATCGCTATGGGCTGCGATGAAGGAATTTTGGTAACAGACAAAAAATTTGCAGGGGCTGATACTCAAGCTACGAGCAGAACTTTGGCAACTACTATCAAAGAAAAAGCAGGCGACTTTGACCTTATAATTTGCGGTCAATTTGCAATTGACGGCGATACGGCACAGACAGGTCCTAGCATCGCACAGCATTTGGATTTGCCTCAAGTTACTTATGCAAAAGAAGCTATGCCTATTCATCAAAATAAAATTCTTGTTACAAAAGAAACCGAATACGGTACGGAAAAAATTAAAATGCAGTTACCCGGAGTAATTTGCACAATAAAATGTGATTATAACCCACGCAAATCGACCATTGTAGGAAGCATGAAAGCCCAAGATACTGTTATACCGCATTATTCAATGGAAGATGTCGGATTACAACCTGATTTGGTAGGTATAAAAGGCTCTCCTACGTACGTTTCAAAAGCTTTTCGACCTGCACCGAGAGAAGCAGGCGATATAATAGACGGGACTGCTGAGGATATTGCAGTTCTTTTGGCTGGTAGTTTAAAAGATTTAGGAGTTTTAAAATAATGGCAAAAGGTATTTGTATATTTGCAGAATTGACACCTGAAAAAACTCTTGCAGGGGTAACTCTTGAACTTGTAAATAAAGCTCGTGAATTATCGCAAAAGCTTGAAGGTGAAGAAGTTTCAGCTCTTTTGATTACGGGTGAAACTAATTTAGAACATGTTTTTGAAGAACTTTCAAAAGCAGGTGCTGACCATATTTGGTTGGTTCAAGACCCGAAATTGTTACAATATTCTACAGATTTGTACGCAAAAGCTGCTTGTGATGTTGTAGCCCAAAAAGACCCGTCAATTATGCTTATCGGAGCAACTACACTAGGGCGTGATTTGGCACCAAGAATTTCATCAAAACTTGATACAGGATTAACCGCTGATTGTACCGAAATCGATATCAACGAAAAAGGTCAATTGGCTTCAACTCGTCCGACTTTTGGCGGTGGATTGATGGCGACAATTCTTTGCAAAAAATTCCCTCAAATGGCGTCTGTCAGACCAAAAGTTATGCCAAAACCTATGATGAATATAGAAAAAAAAGCTGATGTGGAGAGTATTCAAGTCGATTTTTCGTCCACGCCCGTTCGTACAGAATTGATTGAATTTATCAAAAATATTCAGGCTGATACGAAAATGATTGAAGAATCCGAAGTCATTGTTGCAGGGGGAAAAGGACTGAAAAATGCTCAAAATTTCAAAATGCTTGAAGAACTGGCAACTTTGCTCGGCGGTTCTGTCGGGGCATCACGTTGTGCAGTTGATGCCGGTTGGTGCGAACATTCTGTTCAAGTAGGGCAAACAGGCAAAACTGTTACGCCAAAAATTTACATCGCTTGCGGAATCTCCGGTGCAATCCAACACTTGGCGGGCATGAATTCATCCGATATTATAATTGCTATAAATAAAGATTCAAAAGCCCCAATTTTTTCGGTAGCAACTTATGGAATTGTCGGCGATGTTTTTGAGATAATACCAAAACTCATCGAAGAAATAAAAAAAAGAAAAGGATTATAAAAAATGACTCTAAAAATCGGAGATAAAACTTTCACTTCACGACTTATGGTGGGAACAGGCAAATTTGCTGATTTTGAAACTATGAAAAAAGCACATTCTGCAAGCGGGGCTGAAATTGTTACCGTTGCAATCAGACGTGTCGATACAAATGCTGCAGGTCATGTCGGGATAATGGACCATATCGACCTCAATAAATATTGGCTTTTGCCTAATACCGCAGGTTGTGCAACAGCCGAAGAAGCTATCCGCGTAGCAAGACTTTCAAGAGCAATGGGAATCAACAATTGGATTAAACTTGAAGTTATTCCTGACCCGAAATACCTTTTGCCTGACCCAATAGCTACTTTTGAAGCCGCCAAAGTATTGGTAGAAGAAGGTTTTACAGTTTTACCTTATGTAAATGCAGACCCGATTTTGTGCAAAAGACTTGAAGAAATCGGCTGTGCAACAGTTATGCCTTTGGCTTCCCCAATCGGTACAGGACAAGGTATCAAGACTCTTGAAAATATTAAAATAATCATTGAACAGGCGAATATTCCTGTCGTAGTAGATGCAGGGATTGGCGTTCCTTCAGATGCATCTTTGATGATGGAGCAAGGGGCTGATTTTTGCCTGATAAATACCGCCATTGCTCAGGCTCAAGACCCTGAAAAAATGGCTGAAGCCTTCAAATTTGGTGTTCAAGCAGGGCGTTTAGCTTACGAAGCAGGCAGAATACCTCTTAAAGCTTACGCATCAGCATCATCGCCTTTGACAGGCGTTGTCGGTAAAAACTAGCATAGCAAAAATTACCCTGATGTGTTCAGGGGTAAAAGACTTTCAAAGCAAGAGTTTACAGGTCTCCAAAGATATTAAAATCTTTAGCCAATTCTTTTTTTGTTCTTTCGTCTAAACTTTCTTGCCAAGCTTCTAGAAATTGTTTTTTCATACCATTTGAAGCATTTTGAAGTACCATTTTTTTATCGGCTTGACTTAATGCTTGTACAGTAGAATCCGATGGTCCCGCTTGTGATATTGCATTCATATCGAGATTTTTTATTGCATCAACGCGTGATTGGTTATTGCTTTGCACTGATGATACAGCATCATAACTTTGCATAATATTACTATAAGATTGTATGGCATTAATTACAAATGACATGTTTTCTCCGATTTTTTATATGTTATGTATATATAAAAACATTATTATTGATATATTTGCCAAATTAGGTGTTTTTTTGTGAAGGATTGTAAAAAAAGACAAAAAAAAGCTACGAACTCTTTTATTATATATCAGGAGCCATAGCTTAATAGGGATATGTGTATCGTCGTCTTCTAAGGAGTATAGTTGAATGATAGCAATTTTTACCTGTTCTTTCATCATACATAATGTGTAGTTTAACCCTTTCGTGCTAAGCTTTTTGGTCTACATGCAAAACGAGACTACTTTTCGAAAAATAGTCTCGTTTAAATTTTTATTAAATTAAATTTATTCGTTTGTATTATAAAGAGAATTACTGCTGGTTTGGTTCAATAGCTCTGTCAAAGAATCTTTTGGCTTATTGAGTTCATCATACAAATTTTGATAGTAATATTCTTTTGCTTTAGTATTTTCGATATTAGAAACACTTGTTAAGCTTGAATACAAACTGTTATACTTGTTAACACCTGTGCTGTCATTAAGTTCATTTTGAGAATAAATTCCTTTTTGTATAGAACTATTGTCATATACACCCAAGTTATAATCTACTGTTGAAGAACTTATCAATGTTTTTGCAACAGCCAATTTGACAGAAGCAGATTGTATCATTAAATCGTTGACAGCTTCTACACGCAATTGTTCTTTTACGGCTAATGCTGTTTTTTTGGCATCAGATGTATCTTTCAGGGTTTTTACACCTGCATTAAATGTATCTTTTTTAGCTATTTTATTATTAAGAGCATTTGTTGCAAGAGTTATTTCACCTTCAAGTTGAAGATCTTTAACATCAATATATTCAAGAGTATTATTTACTTCGCTTAAGATACTTTCGGCTCCGCCTTCTCTTGTAATATTAAAATTCAATCTTCCTGCCAAATCAAGAACCATATCTTTGATATTTAAGTTTTGATTTTCTCCAAGATACAAATTAAAGCCTGATGTAGCTTGATTTGCAGTACCTGTAGGCACACCGTTGTAGTCAATGTTAATATTTTTGCCAAGCATTGCATCAGATATAATATCCATTTGCCAAGTTGCACCGTTATCATTACTGTAAGTGATAAAGTCTTCACCTTCTGTGAATATTTCATTCGGGTCCGCAGCATTTGTAACTGACATTTCAGAAATAAGTTTGTTTGTCGCAAATGTGTAATTTAGGACATTCGCTCTTCCGCCTGCATCAAAAGTCCCCGGCTGTGTTGCTGCAACGGCTATAGTATTGTTATAGCTATTTAAAGCCGTATTCAATCTTGATGTTGTGGTCGAATATTCATCATAGGTAGTATACGTATAACCATCTTCGCCCGGCAAATGAGGCAAACTGCTTTCCAAAATATTTTCAGAACCTTCAGCTTCCATATTATTCAAAGTAGGTCTTAAACCTGCAAAATTCCAAACGGCTCCGCTCCAAGTATTCAAAGGATTGCTTGCAGAATTTGCGAGTTGTGCGTTTCCAAGCATGTAAACGCCGTCATCACCTATATATGAATCACTTGCAGTCCCTGTACCATAAACGCTGTTTGTTACAGTTCCAGTATTTGAACCTACCAAATATCCTACATGATTGTCAACTCCACCTGTAGAAGTCAATTGTCCTTGAGACCAAGTGATTGTTGTGCCTGAACCTATTTGTTTGTAGAAAGTAAATGGAGTGATACTTCCTGTGAGAGTTCCTGCATCATATTGCTCAAAAGTTGTTCTGTCTGCATCAGTGGCAAAATAATATGTTCCTGCTCCTGCAAGACCGCCTGCACCGAGTGTGGTGGTGTAGTTGTTGTATGCATTGTCATTTGGTTTTGAGTTTTCGGTCGTTGCACCGTCTGCCATGATGTATGTTGTAGCACCTACCTCGGATGAAAGTTCTTTTTTATCCCAAGTGATTGTTGTGCCTGAACCGACTTGTTGATAATAAGTTACAGGAGAGAAACTTTCTGTGAGAGTCCCTGCATTGTATTGTTCAAAAGTTGTTTTGTCTGCATCTGTAGCAAAATAATACGTTCCTGCACCTGCAACTCCGCCTGCACCAAGTGTGGTGGTGTAGTTGTTGTACGCATTGTCATTGGGTTTTGAGTTTTCGGTCGTTGCACCGTCTTCCATTGAGTATACGGTTGCACCGCCAGTAGTATAAAATTCAGGTAAAGCACCTGACAAGTCCCAAATACTTGTATTCCATCCTGTTGTCGCAGTAGGTACACCAACAACATCAGCATCTCTGGCAGAACCTGCAGTTGTTGTCATGTTATTTTTGTAGAAATTTGTATTGTTGATGGTGCCGCCATTTTGTAAACTACCTGAAAAACCACCTTTGTTACTTGAGCCTGTAACATTTCCTGATGCATAACTATATGTTATAGTTGAGGCCGAAGTGGTCCCTACAAATCCTCCTACATGACTATTCCCACTTACTGAACTTGTAGAATAAGAATTAGTCAAAATTGAACTACCTGCATACATAAATTCGGTAGCTCCTCCTGTAAGCCCTCCTACATAATCAGCACCGCTCACAGTTCCTTCTGAATAAGAAGATGAGACAACAGAAACCCCTGTCCACCCTATAAGACCACCGGTATAATTCTCTCCTGAAACACTTCCTGATGCATAACTATTATTTATAGTGGCACCTAATGCCATTCCTACAAGGCCTCCTGTAGTAAACATCCCATTAATTGTTCCGTTTACTGAATATACATTTTCTATAGTAGCAGAATAAGCAGTAGCTGTAAGAGCTCCAGCACTACCGAACAAATCACTGGAATTATTATAAGTAGAAGTTGCATTTACATTATCTAAGCCCAAATTACTGACCGATCCACCTGTGCCAATGCTGGCAAAAACTCCTGCACCATAGTCATAAGAAGTATTAATGGTAACATTAGAGATAATTTTGCCGTTACCGTTTAGATTCCCTTGAAAATCAGCATTAATAACTGAGTATGTTAAAATGCCTTGGGCTGTAAAATCAAGATCATTCATCATGATGAAAGAGCCGCCTAAATCGGCATTTATTTTACTTACAAAGTCGCTTGTATTATAAATTCTGTGATTTACATCATACCCTGCAGTTATTGCTTCTGCCTCTGACAAAGTTGTTACGGTGGTTAAAAAAGGGCTTTCTCCTGTTGTACTTGATGTTGTTTTTTCATCCCAAGTACCGTCAGTTTGAAGCTCATAAAATTTGGTGATGTCGCCTGTGATATTTGTTCCGTTACCAAAAGTAGCCGCATCTCCTGCATTCGCAAAAGCGTATATCTTGCCGTTTGAACCCGTAACAGTGGTTGAATAGTCATCTACAGGAATAGAAGCAACACCTGTGGCGGTTGTAGAAGAATTGTAAGTAGTTCCTCCACCTGATGTAGATGTTGTCTTTTCATCCCAAGTGCCGTCATTTTGAAGTTCATAATATTTGGCGATTTCGCCTGAAATATTTGTTCCGTTACCAAAAATTGCAGCATCTCCTGCATTTGCAAAAGCATATATTTTGCCGTTTGAGCCTGTAACCGTTGTAGTGTAATTATCCACAGGGATAGAACCTACAGTTGAAAGTGCATCTAATGATTGACCTTCCCACTGGTTAATAAGTTTCCCTGTAACAGGGTCAGCAACTGCAGTATCAGACATTTTGTAATAATTGTCTATAGGCACTGCCGATGCCAAGCCCGCATTGTAATCAATGAAGCTTTGTCTGTCTGCTGCAGAATCGAACGCATAACTGCCTGCATTTGTACCAGATTCTACATCATAAAGATATGTATAACCTGCGGCATTAGGTCTTTGAGCCAATCCTGAAACAGTTCCGCCTGCAGAATTGATTGTATCGTATGATGAACCGCTTTCGGCACTAAGTTCATCCCATTCATTGGTTGTTTCGTTATAATGGTAAAAACTTGAAATTGCCCCGGATGGAGAACCGTTATTGAAAGTTGTCAAATCAGCCGAACTTGAAAATGCATACATATTATCAGAACTGAAGAAAGTATAAGTAGGAGCATTAACTGTTTGAGGAGTTAAATCCGCATAATTTTGTGCAGCAAATGATGTATTGAAAGAAGAAGTTGTTTTCCCCACTGCAGAACCTGCAGATGTAGCTTGTCCTGATGTTGTGATATTCCAGAAGTTGGTATTATTAATACTTCCGTTCCCTGCACTGGCAAATCCACCCTTAGTACCATTACCGCTGACAGCTCCTGAAGATGAACTATTAGTTATTGTGGCCCCTAATTCTTGATAACCTACAAATCCACCAGTATATAACAATGCAGAAATTTTATTACCAACAACATTTCCTGTTGCATAACTATGATTGACACTACCGCCTGTCTGCCAGCCAACAAATCCTCCTACGCTAGAATTTGTTGTACTTCCTGACAATGTAACATTTCCTGTTGCATAACTATTTGTTGTTGCCCCTGCTTCTTGTTTTCCTACAAGTCCGCCTATAGCACTCTTACCTGATACAGTTGCTGTAGAATAGCTTGAAGATATATTGCCTGATTGTCTTCCGACAAGTCCACCTACCTCAACCCATCCTGCAACAACCCCTGAAGTATAACTATTGCTTATTGAGCCACCGCTTTGATTACCGACAAGTCCGCCTATATAGGCACCACCATACATTGATGTTGCGGAGATATTAGTGTTTATTACCGCTACATTTGTTATTGTACTATTGATAGAATTACCTGCCAATGCTCCTACATATGATACACCACCAGTGATAATAGAACTGTCTTCTATGGCTAAATTACTTATATTTGCACCATCAGTCTCTGCAAATAATCCAAGGTTAGTTGTTTCATCATATACAATAGATAAATTGCTGATAGTGTTTCCGTTGCCGTTAAATTCTCCTGTGAAAGTTCCTGTAATTAATGCTGAATCTAAATCTCCAAGAGATGTCAAATCAAGATCATTCATCAAGATATATTTGCCGCTCAAGTTGCTATTTATGGCTTGAAGTCCTGCTATATCTGTAATCATAGTATAGCCTTGTGCTGTAGCTTCAACTGAAGATAATTGTGTTACAGGGTTTATAAAATCATTATTTATCGGAGATTGCTGTTCAGGAGTGCCGTTGACACTGCCTGAAGCTTCAGATTGTACAGAATAAGTGGTAGCACCTACTTCAGAAGAAAGCTCTTTTTTGTCCCAAGTGATTGTTGTGCCTGAACCGACTTGTTGATAATAGGTGAAAGAAGTGATACTTCCTGTGAGAGTTCCTGCATTGTATTGTTCAAAAGTTGTTTTGTCTGCATCTGTAGCGAAATAATATGTCCCTGCACCTGCAACTCCACCTGCACCGAGTGTGGTGGTGTAGTTGTTGTATGCATTGTCATTTGGTTTTGAGTTTTCGGTCGTTGCACCGTCTGCCATTGAGTATGTAGTTATATTACTACGATAAAATTCCGGCAAAGCTCCTGATAAATCCCAAACCCCTGTATCCCAACCTGCAGTGGCGGCAGGAACACCAATTACATCGGCATCCCTAGCTGAACCTGCAGTGGTTGTCATGTTATTTTTGTAAAAATTTGTACTATTTGGGGCTGTTCCATAAGCTGAAAATCCACCTAAATTGCCTGAACCTGAAACATTACCTGATGCGTAATTATTAGAATAATAAGTAGTACCTGATAAAATATTATGCGTGCCTGCAAATCCGCCTACATAATCAGTACCACTGACAGAACTTGTAGAATAATTATTTATAACAGTAGTAGTTGAAAACCATGTTGAACCTTTGCCTGCAAAACCACCAATATTGGAATTCCCCGTAACTGTTCCTTCTGAAAAATTACGCCGAATAGTAGTATTCCCTGCAAAATGACCTACAAAACCTCCGATATAATCATTACCGCTTACAGACCCTGAATAATGAGAATTTGTTATAGTAGAATTTTCGACATCTCCAACCAAACCCCCGACGTTATTTTCACCCGTAATATTACTATTAACAGAATATATATTTGATATAGTGCTGTTTTTAACAAATCCGGCAAGAGATCCTGTTCCATTAAATACGTTAGTATTTCCGGAAGTTATATTTATGTTGTCTAATCCTAAATTCGTTACATTACCATCCTCAATAGCTGAAAAAAGACCTATATCAGTATCAGAAGAGGTATTAATAGTAATATTGGATACAATTTTCCCATTACCGTTAAAATCTCCTGAAAAAGAACTTGCGATGACAGAATTTGTTAGAGTTCCTTTAGATGTAAAATCAATATTATTCATCATTATGAAAGAGCCCGCCAAATCGGCATTTATTTTGCTTACGAAATCATCTGCATTGTAAATTCTGTGATTTACATCATACCCTGCAGTTATTGCTTCTGCCTCTGACAAAGTTGTTACGGTAGTTAAAAAAGGGCTTTCTCCTGTTGTACTTGATGTTGTTTTTTCATCCCAAGTACCGTCAGTTTGAAGCTCATAAAATTTTGTGATGTCGCCTGTGATATTTGTTCCGTTGCCAAAAGTAGCCGCATCTCCTGCATTCGCAAAAGCGTATATCTTGCCGTTTGAACCCGTAACAGTGGTTGAATAGTCATCTACAGGAATAGAATTGACGCTTGTTGAAAGTTCTTTTTTGTCCCAAGTGATTGTTGTGCCTGAACCGACTTGTTGATAATAAGTTACAGGAGAGAAACTTCCTGTGAGAGTTCCTGCATTGTATTGTTCAAAAGTTGTTTTGTCTGCATCAGTAGCAAAATAATACGTTCCTGCACCCGCAACTCCACCTGCCCCAAGAGTTGTTGTGTAGTTGTTGTACGCATTGTCATTGGGTTTTGAGTTTTCGGTCGTTGCACCGTCTGCCATGCTATAAGTATACGTAGGTAAAGGAGTCAAATCGGGAATATTATAATCAATTGTAAAACTTCCTCCATCATCGTAATCTCCTGCAAAAATACCTGGAGTTCCCTTAGCAAGCCCTGTAGAATAAGAGTTTAATATACTACTGTTGTCTATATCTCCTACGAAACCTCCTACATCATCACTTCCGGTTATATTACCAGTAGCATAAGAATACGATATATAACTCTCATTATCTTTGAAGCCGACAAAACCGCCAACTTCGTCATGCCCATTTACATTCGCCGAAGAAAAACTAGAAGTAATATTTCCTGAGTCCATATACCCGACTATACCTCCTGTTCGATTATAGCCTTGAACCGAACCTGTAACATAACTATTACTTATAGTACCGCCATGCATATCTCCTACAAGACCACCTGTTTGAGAACCGCCTTGAACTAAATTCATATTAATAATTGCTACATTTGTTATAGTTGAATCATAAGAACTCCCTGCTATACCACCAGTGTAGTACATATGATTGACATTCAAGTTGAAATTTTCTAAAGCAAGATTTGAAATTGATGCCCCATGAATTTCGTAAAATAAGCCACCAGTTACATCATTAGGATCATAAGTATTCATGGTAAAGTTCTTTAAGCTGTACCCGTTGCCATTTAAAATACCTTCAAATCCTGACTCAAACAAAGTATTGGGGCTAGTACCGTAAGATGTTAAATCAATGTCATTCATTAAAATTAATTTAGCATTTGGATCTAAGCCTATAGTCCAATAACCGCCATCTCCGTCATCTACAAAATGACCACCTACTAGCACATTTTCTTCAAGAACTTCATCCCATACATAATACCCTTTTGCTACTCGAATATCTTCTATGGTTTTTAGGACGGTATATCCCTGTGCTATGGCTTCTGATTCGCTCAGTTTTGTTACTTGATTGATGAAATT
>Ga0209467_1000634_pt1 | contig 42642 bp, 40 predicted proteins | sample Higcelwee11metaG_FD_187175 | JGI IMG/M metagenome (GOLD analysis project Ga0209467, IMG submission 187175) | Freshwater pond sediment microbial communities from the University of Edinburgh, under environmental carbon perturbations - High... | ecosystem: Environmental > Aquatic > Freshwater >... | reverse complement strand
GACAGTATCTTATGAATCAGGTGGCATAAAAATAACGCCAACCATAATTAAATGATTGACGTTATAAAGAATTATTAATTATTTCCACTGTCTACTTGACAGGGAGCGGTTCATTGAACCGGACAGCAGGCTTCTTTTCTATTCTGATATAACTTGTTTCGCAGCATCCCTTACAATAACATGTGGAAATATCTCTTCTCCTGCAAATACGGTTACCGACATTGACAGTATAAAGCTCATTACCAAAAACAGGCTAATAATTGTCTTTTTCAAAGAAAAGCCCTCCTTTCCCATCGGGTTCATTTGCCTCCTGCATATACAGGCGTATATTCCCCAGGCATCTTTCCAATCCTTTCTTATATTCAAGGCTCTCTGCTGGAGTATCTTTGATAAGCTTTGCCACCGCAGCCTCCAGCTTTTTCAGCATTTTTCCGTTTTCCGCCCCTGCTATTGCCAGGGAATCAATGTTTTCAATAATATAGTTTTTATGTACGACAAAATCTTCTATGTTGAAAAGCATCTCCAGGAATTTTTCTAAGGCTTTTTCCGGCTCTCCCAGCAATACTACGATTTCCGTATAGGTTGTAAAATTAGTAAAAAGCCTGGCGGCATCCACATTGCCCAAATATTCAAATGCCATGTTTATATAATCCAGCGCCTTGTCATAGCTGCCTATAACTTTGTATAGATCTGCCAGGTTATTGTATACCATACTTTTACTGAAATAATCATATTCTTCAAATGTATTCAGCGCTTTATTATAATATTCCAGCGCTTTATTGAGATTCAACTGTATTTTATAATTTACGCCCATATTCATCAGAACATATCCAATATCAGCTTTTTTTTCAGCACAAAAAAGCGCTTTCTCCAATGCATACTCTGCAAGCTCATATTCGTGCATACTGCTGTGCAGTATGCCGCATCTGTAATAGTGAAGATGCATTATATACCTGTCCAATTCAGGAATATCGGGAAGCAGTTTTTCTACATATTCGTATTGCATCTCGGCTTTTTTGTTTTCGTGTTCGAAAAAATAAATAAGTCCAAGCTCCGAATTGTAGGCGGCAATCAGATCTTTCCTCCCTAGTTCCTCTGCTGTATTTATTGCCAGACGCAGCTTATCCAAGGCAAACATTATATTGTTCCTATAAAAATTATACATACCGATAGCGCGGTACATTTTAACTACCTCAACCTTAAGCCCTTTTTCAGCGCACCTGTTTTTAAGCAGCCGCAATATGTCAATGTCCTTTTCCCCAGTATATTTCTTTATATTTTGTGACATAAATTCCACCATAGCTGTCAGCTTCTCGCTGTCTGCCTCATTTACGTCACGCTCCTTTAGTCCGGCTTTATTAATAAATAATTCCAATAATTCCACCTCCTGTCTACGATACATTTTAATGTATATTATATAATATATTTCCATATTAATAAATACTTTTTTTTGCAAGTGATACTTTTTATATGCAAATTGCAATTGAATTTAATGCAGTAACAATATAATTTGAAATATAAAATCAGGAGATATGGTATTGTTTCAGCTTATATTTACGGTTAAAATAGTAATAGTGTCCACTTCCAGGGCGGGCGAGGCACTAAACAGATGAAGTGCATTTTTAACACCATAATACAAGATATCGGCTGTGTTAAAAAGCACCAGCAGGTTGATGATTGGGGGAGCTTAAATGAAGAATCAGGAAGTTAAGTCCAATATGCTGCTTATGCTGGCCGCGGCAATATGGGGTTTTGCATTTGTCGCACAAAGAGTTGGCGCACAGCATGTGGGGGCATTTACATTTAATGGAGTTAGATTTGCGTTGGGAAGTGTATCAATGTTGCCGTTGCTTTTATTCTCTAGGAATAAACACACAGAAAAACCATCAGGCGGTGTTGCTTCAAGAACTGAACTGAAGGCGGGAGTTATTGCAGGAAGTGTTCTTTTCCTTGCGGTTGCAATGCAGCAAATAGGCGTTACATATACAGCTGCAGGCAAGGCCGCTTTTATTACTGGCCTTTATATTGTGATAGTACCGTTACTTGGAATATTTTTGAAACAACGTACCGGACTGAATACATGGTTTGGCGTGGTACTAGCAGTTATTGGATTATATTTTCTAAGTGTTAATGAAGATTTTTCTATAGCAAAAGGGGATCTGTTTGAAATTGTAGGAGCTTTTTTCTGGGCTTTCCACATTCTGGTCATAGATTATTTTGCAAAAGAGGCAGACCCTTATAAATTTTCTTTTGCGCAATTTGTAACCTGCTCAGTACTTAGTTTGACAGTTGCACTTTTCTTTGAAGATATGAGTATGGATGGATTATATGGAGCAATTATACCAATACTTTATGGAGGAATACTTTCAGCAGGGATAGCATATACTCTCCAGATTATAGGCCAAAAGCATGCAAAGCCTTCACATGCTGCGGTAATTATGAGCATGGAAACGGTGTTTGCCGCTCTTGGCGGTGCATTGCTGCTGGGAGAAAATCTGGGAGGCAGAGGATATTTAGGCTGCGCTCTCATGCTTGCAGGAATGCTATTGGCACAGTTTAAGGGCTTTGGAAAAAACACAAAAGTGCAGCAGTCATGTATAGACATAAAGAAACAATAGCCTTGTATACCAGCTCTACACAGGCATGTTCGAGCTGTCGCAGCACAAAATTGAAGGGCAGAATTCCAAAGGAATCTGCCCTTGCTGCTGACTTTTTCTGAAACCATATTTGCTGTGGTTTAAATATTTCTTATTGCATTTCAGTATTGGCCTTTTTTATTGCTTCATCCCATTTATAACGTTTATCAGGGTCAACATAGATATTACCTGATTTTATATCTTCCTTCAGAACTTTCATAAAAGACCAGGTTAGAATTACAAGTACGAAAAGCATAGGAATTGCTATGACAGTTGTAACGGATTGCAAAGTTTTTAGAACACTCAATCCTTCGACGGCTTTCTCAAGAAAAAGGATACCTACAGGAAGCACTAAAAATGATAGTGCCCAGAATACTTTATACCATTTATTCGGTTCCTCATCCTTCTTCAAATCATTGGATGTTATCATAGAAATAACAGTTGAAGTAGCAGTGGCTGTTGTAGCCAGATTGAAGAATATTAAAATCAGGAAAACGATTACTGCAATTATTGATAGAGGCATAGTTTTAAGAACTGCAAGGACTGCAGGACTTGTACCTTGCTTAATAACCATGGTTGAAAGGTCAAGTTTTCCTGTTAGTTCGAGATTCATACCGTAGTTTCCAAGAAGACCAAAGGTAACCCAGCAGGCAAGCGGAGAAACAATGCAGTTTGCAAAAGTGATTTCTCTGAAGGTTCTGCCATAGGAAACTCTAGCTACCCAGAGTCCTGTTGCAACTGCAAGAGCAACATACCAAGCCCAATAGAAAATTGTCCACCCTTGTATAAAACCTGTTTTTGCAACTGAATCTGTATACAAACTCATTTTGAAAAATTCCTGGAGGTTTTTACCTATTGCCATAGTAAAGTTATTAAGTATAAAACTCTTAGGTCCAACCACGAATACAAAAGCGAAGAAAGCGAGTGCAAGCTTTACGTTAAAGTCACTTATAACTGCCATTCCCTTGGCAATAGTTTTTGAAGTAGAAAGCATGAAGAATAAACAGAATACTATGATTACAGCAATTTTTAGGCCAAAGGAGGTTGGAATGCCTGTCAGGCTGCTTACAAGTTCAGCCATTACTGGTGTACCTAAACCTACAGTACACATAAGACCTGCAACATAGCAGAAAGTAACAAAGACATCGATTATATTTCTGGCAAACTTGTGCTTTGATGAATCATCTCCCAGAAGTCCGCTGCAAGAATCGGAAATACGAAGGGAACCGACATTTTTATTCCAATACATATAACCGATAGCAAGGGATGGAATTAAATAGAAGGACCAGGCTGAGAATCCCCAGTGAAACATTCCGTAAGCTGAGGCGTATTCATAAGCAGCGATTGACTTAGGCTCAAGTCCAAATGGTGGCCCCTGTACATAATACATCCATTCGCACATACCAAAGATAAGTATGCCGGCGGCAAGAGCTGAGCAAAGGTTCATGGAAATCCAGGAAAATCTGCTGTAATGCGGTTTTGCATTTGCTCCGCCAAGACGAATGTCGCCATATTTAGAAAAACCAACGAATACGGCAATCGCTGCACAGAAAAGACCAAGCAGCATAAACAGCCATGCAAAATCCAGAGTCATTACTGTAAACACTTTTCCGATTAATTGAGCAGTTGCATTCGGCGAAATAATCATTGGAACAACCATAGCTGCAAGCATAAGCAAAGTGAAAATAACTATAGTCTTATTAGCCTTCTTAAACATTAATAATTCCTCCTTATTCAATAATCTTTACTGGATATTTTAGCATTTGAGTAAAGCTGATAATAAGATAATTTTAAGGCACTTCCAAGACTGAAAGTTGAATACAATTCTAGTCTTTTTTGTCGCGATCAAAAAAGGAAGATAGAATAAATTTTCTCAGCTTGTTAAATTGTATTTTAAAGTCTCATCTAAGGTGAGAGTCAATTAGCAGTTTATAAAAATTTTAAATATTTTGAAGTTTACAATAATAGAGTAATTGAACCGTACTATACTGTTTAGAAACCATTTTAATTGCGAGGCATAACTTTAGGGCATTTACTTATAAAAATCAGGTAAGCAATTGATGCTTACCTGATTTTTATAAGTAAATGCTAAAGCAAAATTTGAATCTCATATTGTGTACCCAAATATTCAACAAGGTTTTCTTCGAACTCATTAGTAATTACCAGCTTCGGTTTAGGTTTATTCTTAAAAAAATCCATAAGGGTGGTAGGGTCCCAGTTGTCAGTAAGTATTCTTGCACGATAGCATATATATTCACCCTCAGGGAGTTCAATTAAATATTCTGTATCAAAATCAGGCTTATCCCTAAGATATATGAAGTATTTACTTGCCCAGAAAGTGTTTTGCAGCAACTTGTCAAAATCAACAATATAAGCATATTGCCGAAGATAGTTTAAATCGCGAAGTTCCGGTCTGGCTTTAACAGAGGCAAGGCGTATTTCCATTTTCGAGATGGGAAGTTCGCCGGGATATCCGGGAGCAGCTATGGCATATCTTTTTTTCAGTTGAACCTTGTAGATGCTGTTAATATGCTCGTCCCTTTTGAGGAAAGTAAAGTAATCAATATACCACTGTATATCTTTTATTGTGGCATCAATTTTTTTTAGTTCCTGCTCCTGAATTTGTTTCTGTTGCTTTAAAAAGGGCAGAAGCTTGTCAACACTTCCTGAATGGATGATTTCTTGAATATCTTTAAGAGGCATTCCAAATTTCTGCAAATACTTGATCCTATCAATGTAGTGGAATTGGTTAAAGGCATAGTAGCGGTAGTTTGTTTCAGGGTCGATGTAACTAGGAGCCAATAGCCCTACCTTTTCATAATATCTAAGGGTTGGTACAGTAACTCCCAGTAATGCAGCAGTTTCACCTATTGTATATAAATCATTCATATTTAAGAACCTCTCTTTGAAAGATTCGAAATTGTTTTCATTCTACATGATTTATTTTTAGAATACAAGGGGAAGTTATGGAAAACGTTGCTTACACTGGCAAGTGAATTATAAATTTATAAAATAATATAAAAAAATGCTATTGACTCTATCCTTAGATTAGAGTTTAAAATTCAATTAAATTAAAGATCTCTTTAAATATTTCGGGAAAGGAAGTGTTTGTAAATGATTAAAAGTTATATTAATAACATTGACTGGGAGAAGGCTGTATGTTTAACTCAAAAGCTCATAACAATTAATTCATTTGAAGAGAAAGGTAAAAAAGATATCTTGACATATCTTTACAACTACTTGTGCGGAAATCCAAGAATTGTTGTCGAGCTGTTTGATATGGATACCGATGCTCCATACCTTATAGCATCATTAAAAAGTAACAGTGAACCTAATTTCAGACTACTGCTGCAAGGACATATTGATACTGTTAACCCTGATACCATGGAAAACCCCTTAGAACCAGTCATAAATAATGGTTTAATGTGGGGAAGAGGATCTATTGATATGAAATCAGGATGTGCAGCTATTTTAACGGCTTTTATGGAATGTGCAAAGATCGAAGGTCTTAAGGGAGATATTTATCTGGCATTTAGTTCGGATGAGGAATATAACGCAGCAGAGATGGTAAAAGCTTTAAAGCTTGGACAGTTACCGATATGTGATTTGGGAGTAATTGCTGAACCGACAGATACATACCTTGCGGTTGCACATAAAGGAAACGCATGGGCTAGGGTCAACTTCACTGGGAAAAGTGCGCATGCAAGCATTCCTCAAAATGGAATAAACTCTATATACATGGCAAGTCAATTTATTAATGAATTAACCCAATATATAGCAAGAGCATATGAAAACACTGTTGATGAGCTTTTAGACAGGCCTACAATGGTTGTTGGGACTATTGAAGGTGGTTCAGGAACTAATGTTGTTCCGGAAAGCTGTTCTGTAACGATTGATAAGAGATATCTTCCGGAGGATAATATAGATACTTTTACAAAGGAACTTTCTATGCTTCTTGAAAAATGCAGAAATAAGTATATGAATTTCAATGGCAGCTATTCGATTATTGTAGATTGTCCCGGGTTAAAATTCCCTGTTGAATCAGATATTTATAGGACAATTATAAAGGCTATTGAAAAGACCACAAGCTCTCCTGTCAAATCCATAGCCTTTCCGGGATGGGGTGAAGGCGGTTATATTCAGCAGTTTAATATTCCTACCCTCTACTACGGACCAGGAGATATGAGCAAAGCCCATACATCTAATGAGTGTGTTGAGGTAGAAGAAATAATCAGTGTTACAAAAGGAGTAATGTCAATAATTCTGGATACATGTTTCCAGTAATGTAAGGGTATTTTATCCGCTTAAGAGCAATTACCTATTTAATAAATTGTATGCATAATTGCACATAAAATATTTAGGGAGGTTCATTATGAGATTAGTTGATTTGAGCCAAACACTGGAAAATGGGATGTCTGTATTTCCCGGGGCACCGGACCCAATATTCGAAACAATTGGACATGTTGAAGACGGGGATAATTATACATTAATAAAGTTTCAAATGACAACACATACAGGAACCCATATTGACTGTAATAGCCATACAGTTGCCGGCGGGTTTAGAGCTGACACAAAGGATATAAATTTTTTTGCAGGACGTGGCATTGTAATTGATTGTTCCGCTTATGACAGGAAAACAGAAATTGGCATGAAATTTCTAGAAAAGTATGATCTTAGAGATAAGGAATACATTCTTTTCCATACCGGCTGGGGCAAAAACTGGGGAAAAGAAGGATTTTGGACTGACTTTCCTGTGCTTTCTGATGAGGTTATTGAATATCTGCGTGATAACAAAACAGTTAAAGGATTTGGCATAGACTGTGGTACGATTGATCCTTTACCGGATGAAAAGCTGTCAAAGCATGTTAAATTATTTCAGGAACATAAGACCGTAATAGAAAATCTTACAAACATGGAGAGTCTGTTCAATAAAGATTTCATATTTATAGCACTGCCGTTAAAAATCAAAAACGGTGAGGGGTCACCAATCAGAGCGGTTGCAATGATACAGGAATAACATAGATTTTACATGTTCAAAAATTTTGATACACAATTAAATAGTATTAGGGGGATAAGAAAAAATGAAAATAGATGCTGTTAATGCAAGGACAATTATTGAAAGTATAATAAAACTGGCACCGGAAACAGATATACAAAATGGTGATAATGCAGGACTTCAGGTTGGGTCTGTTGAAAAGGATGTCAAAAATTTAATGGTTTCATTGGATGTGACTCCGGAGGTTGTAGAAGAGGCTGTAAAAAACAATATAGATATGATTATATCACACCATCCGGTGATATTTCAGCCGCAAAAGGATTTGGTAACTGATAATTCAAGGGGTAAAATGCTTGCAGCTTTATTAAAAAATGATATAACGGTTTATTCAGCTCATTCAAATTTGGATGTAGCCATAAATGGAGTAAATGATATTCTCGGCAAAAAAATAGGTTTAACAAATGTAGAAGTATTGGATATCACTTCAGAAGAAAAGTGCTATAAGTTAGTAACCTGTATACCGGTTATGCCCGAGGACTTTACAGCTCAAATCAGAACAAAGCTCGGAGACTTTGGCCTCGCTAAACGAACAACAGGAGTTGGGATTGTAGGATTATACTCTCATGTATCTGATTATGCCAAGGCAACTGCAAATTTTGTTCCATTGGAAGGAACACATCCATTCATAGGTGAACAGGGGGTTCTTGAAAGTGTTGAATCTGACAGGTTTGAAATGATAGTTCCTGAAAGTATGCTTGAAAAGACTATTGAAATGCTTATAGAATTACATCCATATGAAGAAGTGGAATATGATGTATATCCGCTATTGGAGACAAGAAACCCCAGGGGTTTCGGGCGGATTGGCAATTTAGCGGAAGCAAAGAAGCTGTCGGAAGTCATTGAGAATATTAAAAAGGCACTGGATACTTCTGCTATAAGGGTAGTTGGAGATGGAAGCAAAATTATAAATAAGGTTGCGGTATGCGGAGGCTCAGGAAGTACTTTAATCAGGAAAGCATATGAGAAAGGAGCAGACCTTTTTATAACAGGCGATATATCGTATCATGACGGTTTGCTTGCAAAGGAGTTGGGTATTGCACTGGTTGATGCAGGACACTGGGCTACGGAACAACCTTCAGTATCGTATATTAAAGAATACTTGGATAGTGATATGAATAAAGAATGTGAAGTGGTAAAGGTTATCGAGTCAACTATTAAAACTGAACCGTTTACTTCCTTTTAAGCAGGGAAGAATTTTATATTTGAAAATAAAAATTCGAAAGATACATATATGATGTTTGTTAAAGATTATTTCAGTACTTTAAGGGGGTTTTTCAATTGAGTATAAACCGATTTGCTGATAGACTCGGCAGATTAGGCGGTGAATCTGCCTTTGAAGTGCTTTCAAAGGCAAAAGCATTGGAAGCACAGGGAAAGAGTATTATTCATTTTGAAATTGGTGAGCCGGATTTTAATACGCCCCGTAATATCACGGAGGCAGGCAGGAAGGCTCTGGATAATGGCTTTACCCATTATGCCGCAGCTCAGGGGTATCTTCCGCTTAGGGAAGCGATTGTGGATTATGCAAAAAAATATAAAAATGTTAGTACAAGTGCAGATGAGGTTGTTGTGGTTCCAGGCGGAAAACCTGTCATGTACTATACTTTTATGGCACTAATAAATGCTGGGGATGAAGTTATATACCCCGATCCCGGATTTCCTATATATAAGAACCTGATTAGATTTCTGGAAGCTGTACCGGTGCCAATAAGCATCAGGGAGGAAAATAGTTTCAGACTGGATGTTAAAGAGCTTAAATCTAAAATCACACCAAAGACTAAGCTGATAATATTGAACTCTCCTGCGAATCCGACAGGCGGAGTGCTGACACCTCAGGATATTGATGACATAGCTGAAGCGGTAAAGGACAAGGGCATATATGTTCTTTCTGATGAAATCTATGAAAGAATTGTATATGATGGAAAAGTAAAATCCATTGCGTCAATTCCATATATGAAGGGTTGGACTATTATTTTAGATGGTTTCTCTAAAGCCTATGCCATGACGGGATGGCGCCTTGGCTACGGTATTATGAATAAGGAGCTGGCAGCAAAAATGACGGATCTTATGATAAACTCCAATTCATGTGTGGCAACTTTTACACAAATAGCTGGTATTGAAGCGCTTTCCGGACCACAGGATGCAGTTTTTCAAATGGTTTCGGAGTTCCGAAAAAGGAGAGAAGTCATTGTCAAAGGTTTAAATGCAATAAAGGGTATTTCATGTATGAAATCGGATGGCGCTTTTTACGCCTTCCCGAACATTAAGGGAACTGGAATGAAGAGCAAAGAGCTTGCCGATTACCTGCTGAATACTGCAGGAGTATCGGTCTTGTCTGGTTCAAGTTTTGGCAGCTTCGGTGAAGGTTATTTGAGGCTATCTTATGCAAATTCTATTGAGAATATAGAAGCTGCACTGGAACGGATAGAAAAGGCAGTAAGGCAAATACTCTAAGATATACTTGGAGACGATAAAACATGTATACTATGCAATAGATTGTACTTCACTTTATTAAAGGGTAGAATTCCAAAGAAATCTGCCCTTGCTCTTTTATAAGTAATTTTTCTAATTTGACGCACATTCTTCCTTTTCATTGAAAAAGCTTCTTATATCTGATATCTGGGTAATGATTTTTCTTGCTATCTCAGGGCGGTTCATTGTATATAGATGTATTCCGTCTGCACCGTAAGAGAGCAAGTCTATTATCTGTTCTGTTGCATAGGCTATACCGGCTTCTTTAAGCGCTGCAGGGTTATCTCCATATTTGTCCATTATGCGTCTGAATTTAACCGGAATAGTAGCACCGCAAAGATTAGTGATGCGTTCGATCTGTTTTTTGTTTATCACAGGCATTATGCCGGCTGAAACAGGAAGATTTACCCCCAGTATATTAAGTTTTTCCATGAAGGAATAAAAAAGGTTGTTATCAAAGAAAAGCTGGGTTACCAGGAAATCAGCACCATTTTCAGCCTTTAGCTTAAGATGCTTCAAATCTTCAACTTTGTCAGCGCATTCAAAATGACCTTCTGGATAGCATGCAGCACCTATGCAGAAGCTGCCGGATTCCTTTATATGGTCTATAAGATCTCTGGCATATTTGTATTGTGGAGGTTCCGAAGAAGCGGGGTTTACTCCATCAGGATAGTCTCCCCGGAGAGCCATGATATTTTCAATATTACTTTCCTTAAGCTGTTTAAGGATGCTATCAATATCATCACTTGTAGAGCCTACACAAGTGAGATGTGCAAGCGCTTCAATATGGTACTTGTTCTTAATGATATCAGCAATTTTCACTGTGTGCGATTTGCTGCTGCCGCCGGCGCCGTAGGTCACGCTTATAAAGGCGGGCTTCAAATCTGACAGGGCAGCTATGGTATCTAAAATGGTATCTACCGGGGTTTCCGGCTTTGGCGGAAATATTTCCAGGGATATAACAGGTTTATTTTTATATAGTTCCTTTATCTTCATACCGATTCTCCTCTCAAGGTTTAAAAAATTTAACACCACAACTATAAGATTAAGATATAATAAAATTAAAAGCTGCTTCATGATAAGGAAGCAGCCTCGATACGGCTTATAAAGTATAATGTACCTTGACATTTGCTATCCTTATCTATCAGAAAATAATTCTGCAGGAATTGACACCGCTGCAATCGAATGGGAATGTCGGTTGTCGGGCTTCATAGGGCCAGTCCCTCCGCCTCTCTGGATAAGTTTTTTATTAAATTTACAATGCTTAAAAGAAATTCTACATTACTTGCAAGGATTTGTCAATATGTGCCTGGAAAATAATGTGAATAAATGTTTATACATTTTATTAACTCTTATTGTATTTTATGTTAAAATTGGGATAATATAATGGAGGATTGTGCATGCATATAGATAAAAAAGAAGTATTAAGGTATTTGGGCTATAGTGGACAGAGCATAGACAGCAATTTACTGCAGCTTTTAGATGCCTGCATCAGTGAGGTTACAGATATTTCAAAAGAAAGTTCTGTCTATGAGATTTTTGATATTGATAGGAATGATGAAGAATTGCGGCTCGTAGGGACTACTCTTGTCCTTCGCGGAGAAGACATAAATGCACATCTTTTAAGAGCAGAAAAGTGTACAGTAATGGCAGTGACTCTAGGGCTTGAAGTTGATAGACGCATAGTCTTTTATTCAAAGACAGACCTGACAAAAGGGCTGGTTTTTGATGCTTGTGCAACTTCGGCAGTTGAATCGCTTTGCGATACGGTGCAGGGAGAAATAGAATCTCGCGCTAAGTCAATGGGGTTTGAAATAACAGCAAGATACAGTCCGGGTTATGGAGATTTTCAGATAGATATTCAAAAGGATATAATAAAGGTATTGAAGACTTATGAGAGAATGGGTCTTTGTGTAAATGACAGCAGTATAATGATACCGAGAAAATCGGTGACAGCTTTCATTGGTATGCAGCACGGGGAGTGCGGCGAAAAGAATCATAAATGCAGAAGTTGCATGGATAAACACTGTATGTACAGAAAGGATGGAAATAATAATGAGTAAAAAGCTTAACTATGATAGCTTCCTTTTATTTGACGGGGGCATGGGCACAATGCTTCAGGCTTATGGGCTAAAAGGGGGAGAACTTCCGGAGGGCTGTAATATTAATAATCCGGATATGATAAGAAAAATACATAAAGACTATATAGCTGCCGGAGCAGATATAATTACTACAAATACTTTTGGAGCTAACAGGTACAAGCTAAAGGACTCAGGCTTAAGCTGCAATGAAGTCATAAAAAATGCGGTAAAGATAGCAAGAGAAGCTGCAGGAGATAATAAATTTGTCGCACATGATATTGGCCCTATCGGTCAGCTTATGGAGCCTTACGGCACATTATCCTATGAGGAGGCTTACGATGCCTTTAAGGAGCAGGTAACTGCGGGGGAAGCTGCGGGAGCAGATGCAATACTGATAGAAACTATGTCGGATATATACGAAGCTAAAGCCGCAATTTTAGCAGCGAAGGAAAACAGCCGTCTTCCTGTAATATGCACTATGACCTTTCAAGCTGATGGAAGAACCTTAACCGGTACAGATCCTATGACTATGGTAAATATAATATCACATCTGGGAGTGGATGCACTGGGCATCAATTGTTCTCTTGGACCCGGAGAAATAATGCCGCTTTTAAAAGAGATACTCAAATATTCGCCGGTACCCGTTATAGTGCAGCCAAATGCCGGACTGCCAACCCTTATAGACGGCAAGACCTGTTATGGTGTAAGCCCTCTGCAGTTTGGACAATACATAGCTGATATGGCAAAGATAGGGGCAGTAATATTTGGCGGCTGCTGTGGAACCACCCCGGAGCACATAAAGGAAGTAAAAAAAGCCCTTACCGGCCTTAAACCTGTTAAACGTGAAGTAGGGAAGCTTACTGCAGTCAGTTCGGCTGCAGCTACAGTAGTTCTTGGAGAGGGACCCAGAATAATAGGAGAGAGGATAAACCCCACAGGCAAAAAGAGGCTGAAGGAAGCATTGAGAAATGGTGATATGGATTATTTGCTGAGGGAGGCAGTTGCACAGAGGGATGCGGGTGCACATATACTTGATGTAAATGTAGGTTTGCCGGAAATAGATGAAAAGGCAATGATGGTGAGGGCTGTATCTGAGCTGCAAAGTTTAGTGAACCTCCCATTGCAGATTGACAGCGTAAGGCCTGATGTAATAGAAGCTGCAGCCAGAGTGTGCAGCGGAAGGCCGATAATAAACTCAGTAAACGGTGAAGAAAAGGTAATGGAAGCTATATTTCCCATAGTGAAAAAATATGGGTGTCTGGTAGTAGCGCTTACTCTTGACGAAAATGGAATACCGGAAAAGGCGGAAGACCGACTGAAAATAGCCGAAAAAATGGTAAAAAAGGCCGGAGAGTATGGAATAGACAGGGAGGACATTGTAGTGGACTGTCTTGTACTTACTGCCTCAGCACAGCAGAAGGAGGTTCAGGAGACAATAAAGGCTGTAGCTCTTGTAAAGGAGAAGCTTGGGCTTAAGACCACCCTTGGAGTAAGCAATGTATCCTTCGGTTTGCCTGACAGAGAGCTTTTAAACAGGACTTTTTTAGCCATGGCATTAAATTCCGGACTTGATGCACCAATCCTGAATCCAATGGCAGAAGCTATGGTAAACACAATAAAGGCATATAATGTGCTTTGGAATATTGACAAGGAATCAGAAGAATATATAAGAAGCTGCTCTGGGGGAAATGATAAGCCTTCAGTAAAAGAGAAGGTAGAAAGCTATGATCTGAAAAAAGTAGTAATAGACGGAATGAAGGAGGAAGCTGCGCCAATGATAAGACAGCTTCTTACAGAAATTGGCGGAATGGAAATAGTAGACAGCTATCTGATACCTGCCCTTGATATTGTGGGTCAGAAGTACGAGTCGGGAGAAATTTTCCTTCCTCAGTTGATACAAGCTGCTGAAACAGTAAAAAGGGCCTTTGGGGCTATAAAGGATAATATAACGAAAAATACCGGGGAGACCTTGGGGGTGAATAAGGGGAAAATTGTAATTGCCACAGTAAAGGGCGACATACATGATATAGGCAAAAACATTGTAAAGATACTGCTCGAAAACTATGGGTTCCAGGTCTACGATCTCGGAAAGGATGTTCAAATTGAAAAGATAGTGGAAAAGGTTAAAGAGGAAAAAGCTGCCTTGGTTGGATTAAGCGCTCTTATGACTACAACGGTAAAAAGCATTGAGGACACTATCAAGGCTCTTAGAGAGCATTGCCCAGGTATCATGGTAATGGTAGGAGGGGCGGTGCTTAATGAGGACTATGCAAAGATGATAGGAGCAGACTTCTATGGAAAGGATGCCCGGGAAGCTGTTAAAATTGCCCGCAAATTCTATAAATGTGAGTAAGTTGGTGAGTAAACCATAAGATAAAATATATTATAAGTGCCATCTTGAATGCAGTGAAGGATCTTAGTGCCTCGTATTGTATATCACTTCTAGGGCCAGCGAGGCACTAAACAGATGAAGTGTTGAAGCTGTTATGGTATTATTTGGGGTTTGGCATTAGTCTGAAACCGCTTTATTGCAGTTATATATTTTATTCCAATTCTTTATTTAAAAGTACCATATGTATATGGTCCTCCCATTTTCCGTTTATTTTCAAGTATTTGTGTGCCAGCCCTTCGTTGTAAAAGCCCAGCTTTTCCACTACTCTCAATGATCGTATATTCTTAGGCATTATATTTGCTTCAATCCTATGCAGCTTGCACTCATTAAATGCAATTTCTATTCCTTTTTTCAGAGCTTCAGTGATATAACCCTTATTTATTTCGTCCTTGTCAAGCTTATATCCCAGAAAGCATGATAAAAAGGCTCCCCAGACAATATTGTTGAAGACAATGTTCCCAATCACTCTATTATCTTTTTTATTATCTTTTTTAAAAATCCACAGCCTGAGAGCTCTCTTTTCCTCAGATTCTTTAGAATTATGCCGGAGCTGTGCAGCCTGCGCTTCTATAGTGTAAAATTCGTCAAGGTGTTCTGGCTCCCATTCCCCCAGGAAGTCTCTGTTCCTCATGCAGTAGTCCAGTACCTTCCCGGCATTGGTTTCATCCAAAACTTTCAATATAAGCCTGTCTGTTTCATATATTCTTTGCATGATGTGCCTCCTGTACTTATAATGTAAAAAGTCTATCATAACAAAAAAGTATTGTCAAAGTATGTAAGGAATTAGATCATATAAATAAGAAATTAACAATATGAAAGTGCTGTTGAAGTGATATAATTAGTATTGTACAAGCTATACAGCTGCATCGGTGTTCCGAAATAAAAAACATCCAATTTCAAATCCGCCTATTAAGGAGTAAATGTTATGGATTCTGGGGATATACAGAAAGATAAGAATTCTGTTGAGATGAGAAAGAGTAAGAGAATTAACTTTTTTTCAAAGATATATTGCATAAAAAGCAGTTATAATGGTGAGACAGAGGAATATGGTGAACCGTATCTTTTAACGCTTCTCAATGTTTCAGCAGGGGGGCTTTGTACTGCATCAGATAAGCTGTTTGAAAAAGGTTCTGTACTGATGCTTAGAATGAAGCTGGAAGAACTAGACTATGATAAAGTAACTGCAAAGGTGATATGGAATATAAAAAAAGGGGATACATACCGTCACGGATTGGAGATTATAAATATATCGGGCAGATTGTACAGACATTTGAACCAGCTTGACAACAGCATTACAACGATAGTATAGAATTCTTAATCAGACAAAAAATTGCAAATTATTATATATTGTATTATAATATGAACGGTAAATTCTAGATAAAGGGAGTAGTAGCATGAGCTTATATGAGAATTGGAGAAGTACGGCATACAATAACGAACAGGATGAAAAGAAACAAAAGAAGTTTTGGGAAGACTATTTCGAAATAGAGAGATCCATTTATGAAAAGCTTCTTTCCAACCCCAAGGAGATTGTTTGTGGGACAGTAAAGGAGCTGGCAGAGAAGTATGAAGAGGATATTCTGCTATTTACAGGCTTCCTTGACGGTATAAACGACAGTCTTGTTAATCCAATGAAGCTTGAGGAAATATATGAATCAAGCAATGTAAAATTGGAGATAGACCTTGAGAAGCTGTATTATAATATGCTGGCAGCAAAAGCCGAATGGCTGTATAATCTTCCTCAGTGGGACAGCATACTTACAGAGGAGAAAAGAAAAGAAATAACTAAGACGCAGAGGCTCTCAGGAACAGTTATAAAGGCTAAGGAGCCGGGAAGGAACGATCCATGCTCCTGCGGAAGCGGGAAGAAATACAAGAAGTGCTGTGGTGCTAACAAATAGTATATTATTATTTAGACTCCCAGAGGTTGATTAACCGATGGGGGTTTTTTATATGTATTCTTTTTCATTATATAAATACAGTTCTTGACGGAGAAAATATATAGTACTACAATGTTATTAACATACTGATAATATCAAAATGGGAATATGTGTTTTGAAAAACAATTTGAGTAAAACTAGGAAAGGAGATACATATGAAAAACAGTGTTTTGATAAATAAGCAGGGCCTTACGGAGAAGGAGTTTTTGTCAACCTATGATGCAGGAAAATATGAAAGACCTTCTGTCACAGTGGATATGCTCGTTTTCACCGTAATGAATGAGATGAAGGAAAGCTATAGGAAGCTGCCGGAAAAGGCATTGAAAATACTTATGGTCAAAAGAGGCAATCATCCGTTTATGGGATACTGGGCGCTTCCAGGTGGCTTTGTAGATATGGGTGAAAGCCTTGATAAGGCCGCATTAAGGGAGCTTAAGGAAGAAACAAATATTGATAATATATATATGGAACAGCTCTATACCTGGGGTGAGGCGGACAGAGACCCAAGAACCAGGGTGATTGGTTGTTCCTATATGTCTCTTGTAGACAGCAATAAACTTAATATTAAGGCTGGAGATGATGCGGAGGATGCTGCATGGTTCAGGGTAAAGTCAAGCATCATAGAGCAGAAAAAGTCTTTAATAGGGAAAGAATATGTGGTACAGGATCAGGTAAAGCTTGTGCTTTGGAATGATACTGAGGAGCACACTGCTATAATTAAGGTTGACAAGACCTTTGACGGGAATGTGGTACGGGTGAGCAGGAAATTAGCCGAATCAAACGGTATAGCTTTTGATCATGCAAAAATAATCGAATACGCTGTGGAAAGGCTAAGAAACAAGATTGAATATACAGACATAGCTTTCAGTTTGATGCCGGAACGCTTTGCTCTTACCGAACTGCAGCAGGTATATGAAATAATACTTGGTAAGAAGCTTATTAAGGCAAACTTCAGGAGAAAGATATCAGACATGGTAGTGGAAACGGATGAATATACAAAGGATGCCGGACATAGACCGTCCAAACTGTTTAAGTATAACGCCAATTGGGTTGAAAAACATTTTGAATAGATTTTTTAAATAAAAAGGAGGAAATAGAAAAAAATGAGTATTTTTAACGGAGAGCGGCTGCAGAAGGAAACCTTCAGAATAGATCGGGAAAGGATGCGCCGGGGCTGGTATTCAGATGCATATTTTTCAAATACAGTAAAAATTTTAAGCGAGCTTTCGAGAGAGAACTATACCTTTGAAGGAAAAAGTGATATAGAAAATATAGATTGCGGAGAAATAAAAAATGGGGATATCAGGGTAGAGATGCAGTTCTTTACCAGAAGAAAACCTTTCAGTATAGTAGCAGGGGTAGATGAAGCGCTGGCTATATTGCAGGAATGTACAGGGTATTTTGATTGCGGGGGGAACTTTGTAAATACTTATGACAGCCTTGAAGTTGAGGCTGTACAGGATGGAACTTTTGCTATGTATGATGGGGACCCGAAGGAGGTTCAGCCTGTATTGAAGGTAAGGGGGAGGTATAGAGATTTTGCAATACTTGAGACCCCGATTCTCGGTGTACTTACTGAAACAACAAGGATAGCTACGAATGTATATAATACCCTGGTAGCTACAAGGGGTAAGGACATTCTGTTCTTCCCGGCAAGGTTTGCTCATTACAAGCTTCAGGCTATGCACGGATATGCTTATTCTTTGGCGGTACAGGCATATAATCAGAAATACAGTAAAAACTCTAAGGCTATGGTCTCAACCGATGATCAGGGAGGCTGGTGGGGAGGCAAAGGGGGAGGCACTATTGCCCATGCATCAATTGCATGTTTTTTAGGAGATACAGCAGAAACAATGATGCAGTTTGCCAGAATTATGCCGGAGAATATTTTACGTATAGCATTGGTTGATTACCATAACGATTGTGTTCAAGAAGTGCTTAAAGTAATGAAGAAAATGTTTGACAAATATATTGAGCTATATAAGGAAGGGAAAATAGAAGAAGCAGCAAGATACAAGCTTTACGCAGTCAGGCCCGATACCTCAAAAAATATGAGGGATGAGTGCATCGAACCTATAGGTGACATAGCGCTGGACTGCGGAGTAAACCCAAGGTTGGTATGGAAGATCAGGAAAGCCATGGATTACGCATACAAGGAATGGAATATTGATGCTCTATATACGGAAATGGCAAGAAAATGGTGTGAAGAAGTAAAGATTGTTGTAACAGGAGGCTTTACCATAGAGAGAGTTCTACAGTTTGAGCAGTTGGGAGTACCAGCGGATATATACGGAATTGGTTCTTCTCTGCTGGATAACAGTAGCGGAAATGGTACAAACAATGATTTTACAGCAGATATCGTGAGATTAGAGATAGCAGGAGCCTGGTATCCTATTGCCAAGATCGGCAGGAAGGCATGTGATAACCCAAATCTGGAGACAATAGAGTAAAACCTTAAAAAATGCCTTAGGGCATTTTTTTATTGCTTATATATGTAAGATGAGGCAGTCTTGGTAATTGTATGTATTTTGCCATGAGGAGAATTTAAAGTGCTTCAGAGGTAAAAATAAAGCTAGCAGACAGTGCCTGTAATTGCTTATTATGTGCAAGTCTTGAGGAATAAAATATAAGTAGGGAGGTGCAGATATTTGGAAGGAGTAAAAAGGCTGACCGGGCGGGTCAAACTGAAGGGCTTTATCCAGTTATTAAGACCAAAGCAGTGGATAAAGAACCTGTTCATATTTGCAGCGCTGCTGTTTTCCAAGAGCTTAGGTAAACCGCTATCTATACTGGCTGCATTCTACGCATTCCTGTGCTTTTGCATTATAGCCTCTACAGTGTATATATTTAATGACATTCTTGATATCGAAAATGACAGGAAACACCCAAGGAAAAGGAAACGGCCTTTGCCCGCAGGGATAATAAGCAAGAGAGAAGCAGAAATATTACTGGCATTTATACTTCCTTCGGCAGCAGCATTTTCTTTTATGCTGAACTATAGCTTCGGTTTGATTGTCATAGTTTACCTGCTTAATAACCTACTATATACCCTATATGTGAAAAACCTTGTTATCCTTGATGTAATGTCTATTGCTATGGGCTTCATACTGAGGGTTGCAGGCGGGGCGATAGCTATCGGTGTAGCGATATCCCCTTGGCTGATATTATGTACCTTCCTGCTGGCGCTTTTCTTAGGCTTCAGTAAGAGGAGGAACGAGCTTCTGATACTTCGGGAGAATGCAGAAAGCCATAGAATGATTCTTGAACACTACTCCCTGGAGTCCATTGATAATATGCTTTCAATCGTAACGGTATCTACATTGATTTCATACAGCCTCTATACATTCTTTGCCACAGAAGATAAACACCAAATGGTGACGATACTATTCGTTCTATATGGGATTTTCAGGTATCAGTATATAATTTATAATAAACAGCTTGGCGAAAGTCCGGAAGAAATTGTACTGAGCGATAGACCACTGCTTATAAACATACTGCTTTGGGTATTGACCAGCATATTAATAATTTATATATAGGAAGTAATACGCGAGCTTGAGGTAAATATTCCTGCCAGAAATACACCTATAAGGATGCAGAGAAAAGGTTCTGCAGCTATTCTGTATCTTGGAGCAAAGTAGAATACCTGAATAATCAGGTTAATATATAAGAAATTTCCAATTATCCAGGCAGGCTCACAAAACAGGATATGGAGGGATCTGGCCGCAATAAGCCGCAGAATGAAAACCACAAGAAGTATTAGAGCGGTCTTCCATAAGAATACAAAAGACATTTGGGGAAGCTTGCAGGTTCTATCCAGATAGAGCCTGGCTTCTGTTATATGAGGGTCTTCGTGATAAAGAAAAAGCTGTTGTTTCAGCTTTAAAAGGCTTATTTCCTTTGGAACATTCCTGCATATATAGGCAAGGCCTTCCTTGTAGCCGGTCTCGTACAGCCTGTTAATATCGGTGTGGGGCTTGACATCTACCCATTGCCCGTTTGCCAAGGGATTATGAGCTATGTAAAAGTTTATGGGACCGTTGGTATCAATAAGTATAAAACGCCCTGTGACCACATAGTTCCGTATAATCCAGGGGGACAGTACGGCAAGCATCACAATAAGCATTAGTGCTCCATCCAGTGCAATAATCTTCAAAGCCCTTCTTATATCAAGTTTTTTGGCTGCTGTGTATAAAAGTGTAAAAACAACCATAACACCAGGCAGCAGGAGAAGCACAGGGCGTGTAAGATTGCCTGTTCCAAGTAAAAGAGAGTATAGCAGCAGGTATTTAATTGAGATATAGTCCTTGTGCTTGCTAAGTTTACAGGGTAACTCGCATTTGAAATACATGAGGGCAAAATAAACGAGTGCGAGGTATATGGTTATGAAAATTGTTTCAACGTATAAATGGTTAGTATATACTACCATCCTTGGGTTCAAGGCCATAAGAAGGCCGGCTGCAAGCCCTGCTTCCTTATGAAAACCGCTGTAGCTTTCTATAGCTTCATTAGCTATACCATAGCAAATCAGACAGGAAGCAGTGGAGAAACCTGCTTGGACTATTCTAATTACAAGAAAATCTTGAGCTGTGCCGAAAAATCTATAGATAAAGCCTGTAAATAAGATATATAAAGGGGGCCAGTAGGCATACCTGGCCCAATGCTCCCCGAAACTGTGGACGTAGTATTCACCTCTTACTACATTAAGGGCATAATGATACATGCTCCAGGCATCTATTTTAAATTCAAAAGGTGTGTATATTATGAACCGGAGTCTTATGTATAGTGCAACTATAAGGATCAGGACAGTATATATAAGGGTTTTCCCTCTTAATATCAAGTGCTTTCCTCCTTTCTCAATATAATACGCGATATATACATTATATTTAATTAATATCAGGACTATTATTCAAATCATTTGTCCTTCCAGAATAGCCTTACAGCATTTTCAGACATGATTCAATATCTGTTTGCCGAAATTTTCATATCTCACCTTTTTATTGACATAAATTTCAAAAATGTCTATACTGTATATATATAGCATTAACGGTATGAACAGTATACACACTATAAACAGAATGCACAATTTTTGATCTTTTTGTGTATATAACCTGCAATAACAGCCAGGACAGAACTTGTCTCACGTTTAATGCCGAATAGAGTGAGGTGTATATATATGGATATAACAGTTAGCAATTCCATACATGAGCCAATATATGAACAGATAGCGAACCAGATAAAAAAGCTGATTATAAACCAGCAGTTAAAACCGGGAGAGACTCTGCCTTCAATTAGGAAACTGGCGGCAGATTTGCATATAAGCGTTATTACAACCAAGAGAGCATACGATGAACTCGAAAATGAAGGCTTTATAGAAACTGTTGTCGGCAAGGGTTGTTTTGTTTCCAAAGAGAATAAGGAGTTTATAAGGGAAAAGAAGATGAGGATGGTTGAAGATAAACTTTCAGAAGTAATAAAGGATAGCAGGGTATTGAACATAGGACTTCAGGGATTGAAGATGATGATCGAGGTTTTGTATAGAGAGGTATAATATTAAAGCAATAATGTGAAAATAATATTTGAGGTGTTAATTTGTTTACTAATTTACTGTTAAAAACCTTCATTAAGGATAATGAAAACATAAGAGATAGAAAAATAAGACAAAAATACGGTTATCTGGGGAGTTTTGTAGGAATAGTTTGCAATATAATGCTCTCAGCATCAAAGTTTGTAATAGGACTTTTAGTTAATAGCATAGCCATTACTGCGGACGCCGTGAACAATCTGTCTGATGCTGCTTCCTCGATAATTGCACTTATTGGCTTTAAGATAACAAATAAACCGGCTGACAGGGAACACCCCTTCGGACATGCAAGGATAGAATACATTTCCGCTATGATTGTTTCTTTCATGGTAATACTTGTAGGTTTTGAGTTTTTCAAAAGTTCCTTTAACAGGATAAGAAATCCGGAAGTGCTTAAGTTTGATTTAATACCCTTTTCTGTACTGGTATTATCTATAGGTGTTAAAGTCTGGCTGAGCAGATTTTACAAGAAGATAGGAAGTACAATCGGCAGCAAGACTATGGAAGCCGCTGCTACAGACAGCCTTAGCGATGTAATCACTACATCGGTAGTCGCCTTTTCATTGCTGAGTTCCTTATGGATATCGTTTCCCATTGACGGGTATATAGGGCTCCTGGTATCTGCGTTCATTATTTATTCGGGGATATCGCTCACAAAAGATACACTTAACCCTCTTTTAGGTGAGGCTCCAGAGCCGGAGTTCATCGCGGAAATAACCGAAAAAACCATGAGGTATGAAGGCATCATAGGGATACATGACATGATAGTCCACAATTATGGACCGGGCAGGTGTGTAGTATCGCTGCATGCTGAAATTCCTGCCAATATGGATATTATGAAAGCTCACGATATAATAGATATTGCAGAGCAGGAGATTTCGGAGGAATTGAGCATACACATGGTAATTCACATGGATCCTATTAGTATTGACGACGAATTAGTGCAAAAAACGCAGCAGCAGGCGCTTAATGTGGTATCTGAACTGTATGAGGGTTTGACCATACATGATTTCAGAATAGTTGGAGGAGACGGACATAAGAATCTCATATTTGATTTGGTAGTGCCTTATGAATATGATGAGAAAAAAGCCAAAGACCTTTCAAAGGAAGTGGCTCAGGCTATAAAAACCAAATACCCCGATTATAATGCCGTTATCTATATCGACAGAGCGTATTCTGTTTTGAATAAATGAATATTGACATTTGCCGCATAAAGTAATATAACTATATTAGAAAATACTAATATGGTTATATTACTTTATGCAGAAATACTATTTTATAATTAGGTAGGTGTTTGCTATGAACGTAGTTACTCAAATTTTTAGCTGGTTGAACAGCCAATTGTTGAAAATGACTTGGCTTTCAGAGCTTGTTCGACTTTTTGTTGAAAAGGTGTTTGGGATTTCGGTAAAAGAAAGATTAGGAGGCAGTATTCATTTTTTCATATATGATACAATAAAGATTTTCATACTGCTGTCAGTACTGATCTTCATAATATCATATATCCAGAGCTATTTTCCTCCGGAAAGGACAAAAAAAATCCTTGGTGGTATCAAAGGTATTAAAGGCAATATTCTTGGAGCGCTGTTAGGGACGATAACACCTTTTTGCAGTTGCTCCAGCATACCTATATTTATAGGTTTTACTTCGGCAGGGTTGCCGCTGGGAGTTACATTTTCGTTTCTAATATCCTCGCCTCTTGTGGATTTGGCGTCATTACTGATATTAATGTCCTTTTTCGGCGCAAAGATTGCGGTGGCTTATGTGGTTGTAGGCCTTATCCTTGCAGTAGCAGGAGGAACAATAATTGATAAATTGAATATGCAGGAGTATATACAAGACTATGTAAGGGGTATTACGAGTACCGATATAGATTATATCAAAATGACTAAGGGAGAAAGAATATCCTATTCAAAAGAACAGGTTAAAGAAATAATTCACAGAGTATGGATGTATATACTGATTGGTGTAGGTATCGGTGCTGCAATTCATAATTGGATTCCACAGTCAATCATAGAAAAAATTATAGGCGATGACAATCCTTTTGCTGTAATACTGGCGGCTTTGGTAGGTATACCAATGTATGCAGATATTTTTGGAACCATTCCGATAGCAGAGGCATTATTCGGAAAAGGAGTAGGTGTGGGTACGGTACTGACTTTTATGATGGGAGTAACAGCTTTGTCACTTCCGTCTATGGTAATGCTCAGCAAGGTTGTGAAGCCCAAGCTGCTGGCTCTTTTTATATCCATAGTTTCTATAGGTATAATAATAATAGGATACTTGTTTAATGCAATTTCATTCATGCTTATTTGATAATGAACTATAGTGAAGGGGAAGGAATACAATGGATTTAGAAAACCTTGAAGTCAATATTTTTAAAGCACTGGCACATCCTATCCGGTTGAAAATCATAAAAAAGCTGAGGGAGAGAGTCTATTGTGTCTGTGAGATGAATATAGATGTAGAATTCAGTCAGTCAAATCTTTCACAGCATTTAAAAATACTTAGGGATGCCGGGATAGTTTATTGTGAAAAGGAAGGTATGCGTATAAATTACTATATAAAAGACCCTGACATACTTAAGATTGTTGATATTGTGGAAGATATGGTGGCAAATAATATTAAGTCACTGAATGCAAAGCTGGATGCTTTGTACTAAGCATCTTACATTAATTAAAGGAGGGAACAATATGATAATTAAGGTTTTAGGCACGGGGTGCGCAAACTGCAAAAAGCTGGAGTCGAATGTAAGGGAAGCTTTAGGCGAACTGGGGATTGATGCAGGAGTGGAGAAGGTAACAGATTTCAAAGACATTCTGGCTTATGGTGTAATGAAGACTCCCGCTCTTGTGGTGGATGAGCAGGTAAAGGTTATGGGAAGAGTGGCAACAAAGGAAGAAATAAAAAAGATAATCCAATAGGAAATTATAGTTATGTGGAAGGTGTAAGGAGGAGGTCAAATTATGTCTAAAAAATGGTATCCGGTAATTAACTATGAGACTTGTGCAGAATGTGGGGCATGCATCGAGAAATGTTCACACGGCGTCTATGATAAGAACGAAACCAAGCCGAAAGTCATTTATCCTGAAGGATGCATCGATGGATGCCGGGGCTGTCAAAAGCTGTGCCCGACTGAATCAATTGAATATGTCGGAGATACAGGTAGTTCTGGAGATTGTGGCTGTGGTTGCAGCGCGAAAAAGAATTGTTGCTAGGCTGCTGCATTTATTAAGCGTCTTATATACTACAAAAAATTGGAAGGTGATTTAGTGAAAGACAAAGAAGATATCAGAGAATCTATACGAAAAAACTATGCGGAGGTTGCATTAAAAGGTTCTGAGGGAGGCTGCTGCGGTGGAGGCTGCAGTTGCAGTTGTGAGCCTGTGAACATCGGTGAGGCATCTATCAAAATTGGTTATACGGAAGATGATCTTTCAAATGTGCCTACTGATGCCAATATGGGATTAGGGTGCGGTAATCCCATTGCTATAGCAGCTCTTATGGAAGGTGAGGCAGTTCTTGACCTTGGAAGCGGAGGGGGGTTCGATTGCTTTCTTGCAAGGAGTAGGGTAGGAGCTACCGGATATGTGATTGGGGTTGACATGACACCCGATATGATTAAGCTCGCAAGGGAAAATGCAGAAAAAAGCGGATATGCCAATGTTGAATTCAGATTGGGAGAAATTGAACATTTACCTGTAGCAGACATATCAGTGAATGTTATAATATCAAATTGCGTAATAAATCTTTCCTTGGATAAAGAGCAGGTATTTAAAGAGGCTTTTAGGGTTCTTAAGCAGGGTGGGAGATTATCCATTTCAGATGTTGTTGCTACAGCGGAATTACCTGAGCATATAAGGCAGGATCTAACAATGCTGACGGGTTGCATCGCCGGGGCTGAATATGTTGAAAATATAAGGACTATGATGCATAATGCGGGTTTTAAAAATATTCGGTTTACACCAAAAGATAACAGCAGAGAGATTATAAATACATGGGCACCTGGCAAGAATATTGAAGACTTTGTTGCTTCTTATATAATAGAGGCAGAAAAGTAGGATATTCTTAAGCATGTAGAGATATTGTTCTAAATCAACTCTTGATTATAACCTAATGGCTGCGGTTTCGGCGGCACAGATGATAATAGGGGGTAAAGCAGATGAATAATGAAAGTGTAGAAAAATCCAAAGCAAAGCTGGTTATAAAAATTATTATACCTATTCTACTTCTGTGCGTTGTGGCGGGTATATGGGTAGTCAAAAATTCACAAAAAAATGTCAGCTCTATAGATGGAGACAATCCTGATTTTGTTTTACATGCAACAGAAAAAATCGATCTTGAAAAGCTAAAGACGTATAATGTTCCTATTGTTATTGATTTTGGTTCTGACTCCTGTGTACCATGTAAAGAGATGGCTCCGGTACTGAAGGAACTGAATGAAGAATTGAGAGGCAAGGCTATTGTTAAATTTGTTGATGTATGGAAATATCAGGCTTTAGGTGAAGACTATCCGATAAGTGTAATACCAACACAGATTCTTATTGATGCGAAGGGTAGACCATACAGTCCAAAAGACCCTGATGCTATGCAGATGAAGCTTTATGTACTAAAGGATACGAATGAGCATGCGTTTACGGCACATGAAGGGGGCATGACCAAAGAACAGCTATTGAGTGTACTGAAAGAGATGGGGTTGAAGTGATGAATACTATTGCTAATCAAGGACTTGAAAGTATCTCAGCCGCTATTTCTGCAAATATGTGGTTAGCGCCTCTCTTAGCTTTACTTGCAGGGATACTTACTTCCATTACTCCCTGTGCGATAACTAGTGTGCCACTTGTGATAGGTTATGTAGGAGGTACGGGACAAAGGGATACAAAAAAAGCTTTTTGGCTTTCGGTAGTGTTTTCTTTAGGTATGGCTCTTACATTTACCATTTTAGGCACAGTTGCTTCTCTTCTTGGGAGACTTATGCAGGGAACAGGTTCCTGGTGGTATATACTTCTTGGCGTACTTATGCTCTTAATGGCTCTGCAAACCTGGGAGATTTATAACTTCATCCCATCTTCCTATGCCGTTAGTAAGAATACTAAACGTGGTTTTTTGGGGGCGTTTTTTGCAGGAGTTTTAGGAGGTTTTTTCTCGTCTCCCTGTGCAACACCTGTTTTAGTTGTATTACTTGCTATAGTAGCAAAGGAAGGAAGCCTTCTGCGGGGAATACTGCTTTTACTGTTATATTCTTTAGGGCATAGTGTTCTAGTGCTGATTGCAGGGACATCTGTGGGTTTTGTGCATAAACTATCATCAAGTGAAAAATATGGTATGGCAAGTAAAATACTGAAAATCCTTATGGGGTTGATGATTATGATGATAGCATTTTATATGTTTTATTTGGGATTTTAGTTAATTCAATGCAAAAAGGTGATAATTTTTATGTATAAATGATTGACAGTGTCAACCATTTATTTTATAATATAGTTGATGATGTCAACTATATTATAAAATAAATGGTAGGATGGTGCAATGAATAAAAACATACCGGATATATACAATTTACTGCAAGAAATAGCTTGGCAATTTGGAAATCATGGGATAAACGGGGAGTGCTGTGGAGATCTCTCGTTTGTTGAGTTCATGGCGTTAAAAAAAGCCCACGAGAACAGTGATCTTTCAATTCAGGAAATAGGAAATGCGTTGAATTTTACTAAAAGCGGGGCAACTAGAATTGTTGACCGCTTGGAAAAAAAAGGGTATGTTGTACGTGTAAATTCGCTGACAGATGGTAGAGTCTGCTGTATTTCGATTACAGTTAAAGGGAAGGAAGCTATTATAAAAATATTGGAGAAATACACTCTCTATCTCGAAGATGTACTAAGAGATCTGGAACCCCAAAATGTCGAACATATTGAAGCTGCATTAGAAATGCTGGTAAAAGCAGTACAAAAGAATAAACCGCTTAATTCAAGCACTGATACTCATGTGGGAGGAGAATGTTTTTGAACACTTTTATAGAGACTGTCAAGTACTTTATAACTATAATGGCGGAACTTACTGTACTGTTTATCGGAATCAGTACAATCATAGCATTAGCATTCACGTACATACAACAGGATAAAATAAAAAAATGGATGTCAGGCAAAGGTATATGGGGTAATATCATGGGAGTAATTTTTGGAGCTGTGACACCTTTTTGTGCATGCTCGACAGTTCCGATGACTCTTGGTTTTCTGCAGGCAGGAGTTCCTTTTGGCACCGTTATGTCATTTGTAATTTCATCACCTTTGATGGACCCTTTGGTATTTTCAATGCTTGCAGCATTTATGGGCTGGAAGGTAGCTGTTGCATTCTTAATTTTGACATCTGTTTTTGCAGTTGTTTTTGGAGCAATCCTTGATAAAATAGGCTGGGCAAATCAAGTCAAAAATGTACGGCTTAAAAGTAGTGGGCATGGACAAAATGAGGAAGTATCAAAAGGATTCAAAAGTAAGCTAATAATGTCCTTTTTGAAAGCCTGTGGAGATTTCAGAGCAGTATTTATCTATATGATAGTTGGTGTTGGCATTGGGGCAGCTATTTATGGATATTTGCCTGAAGACCTTCTGGCGAGAGTTGCAGGACCCGGTAATCCATTTGCTGTTCTGGTTGTTGCATTAATTGGCTTGCCATTATATATCCGCGTAGAATCGGCCATACCGATAGGACTTGCATTAATGGATAAAGGTGCGAGCATGGGTGCTGTAATGGCATTGATTATTAGTGGAGCCGGAGTAGCCATTCCTGAATTAACGATGCTTGCCAGCATATTTAAGAAAAAAATAATTATTGCATTTGTAGTAATAGTATTTATTACGGCTGTGCTATCCGGACTAATTTTTAATATGCTTATATAAACATGTTAAAATATAATTAGTATGAATATTGAAAGGAGATATATATTTATGAGTAATGATGAGAAAAAGGGATTATTTGAACGCCTTATCGGAACTAAAAAGGCTAAAAAAAGCTCATGCTGCTGTAGTTTTGAGATAGAAGAACTGCCGGAAGAAAAGAAAGATAATAAAGATGAGAAAAGTCCAGAAGGTAAGAAAGGCAGCTCTTGCTGTCAATAATAGCAGTACCGCCATTTATTCAAATTATATAAAAAGGGGCTGTGTCTTGTGCAAACTAAAAACACACCCCTTTCCAACCTTCCCTTTCAAACATTTCCCTCTTAAGCCCCCTTTTGACATAATAGTTATCTTATTTCTGTATGATTACCATTTATGCAGTAAACAGGGAAAATATACAAAAATATAGCAAATAATCCCAAACTATGTTAAAATTGTATTTAATATTGAATCGTTTGGGGAGGATACATTATAATGTTGGTTAATACTGAAGACATAGAAGAACTAATGGATAAGGATAAGAAAGGGATATTGCAGGCAGAAAGTATAACTGAATGCGTTAGCGGCATTACTCAAAATATCAGGAGTTATAATACGGAAGGCGGTGAAGATACTCTCTATAAGCTGAAAAGATTATGTAAGAAAAAGACAATGCTGGAAGAAACGGCTGTAATGACAGGAAATATTGGAATGCATCACTTTTACCTGAACGATACAAAAAAAGCAGTGAGACACTTGGACGAGTCTATCGGAATTGCGAGAGCTGAGAACTTATATAATACGTTGGTTAGTTTGCTGTCAGATAAGGGCTTGGTCTGCTTTTATGATTTGAAATATAATATGGCTAAAAAGCTTTTTTTGAAGGCGTTTGAGCTGTTACCTCTTGCAGATAAACTGGACAGGAGAACAATGCATGTGCTGTATTACAGGACTGGCATGCTTTATTGCTATATGAAGGATTATGATAATTCATTATTGCTGCTTAGCAAGGCTTTTGAATACGCAGAAACAGTTGATGAAAAAGGCTGTGTTATACTAAATATCGGAATGAATTATAGAAGGCAAGTTCTTTATAAAGAAGCTCTCAGGGAATACAATAAGGCGCTTGAGCTTTACGGAGAAAACTATGATGTAGAAAAAAGCCACATATATAATAATATTGCTAATGTTTATATGGATATGGAGGAACATAAAACAGCATTGGAAAACATCAATAAAGCATTTGAACTGCTGGTATGCAAGGACATGAGTGCGTTCTTCATATTTTTCCAGACTTATACACAAGTAAAGGTGTTGCAGGGAGAATACAAAAAGGAATTGGAAAAGCTTAAAGAACTGATAAGCCAGGCAAAGGATTTTTTCATATATAAATGCTTTATTATTGATGGAATAAATATAGCTGTAAAAACAAGCAGAGAGGATAAGATAATTTTATTCAGGCTTGCAGAAGAAATTACCATGCTTATTGATAAAATAGGCAGGGGAAACAAAGAATACAAAAAGGAACTCAATAACTTTATGAGCGATATTTGCTTATCCCTCAAGGTTCTGGGTTCAGAATAAAAAGGAGGAGTACCCATGAAAAGAACAGTTATCAGTTTATTACTCACAACCGCCATTATCTGCTCAATTTTTGTAAACGTGTTTGCAACCGATTCCTCAAGACCATACTCAATCGTAAATACTCCTGAGGTTGTGAGCTTACCATAAAAGGTGTAAAGGTTTCTTACCGGTTATGCTGCTATTTAATAGAAAATGCCAAAAGCCGTGCAGAATCATTGATTTTACACGGCCTTACTATATTTCTGGCTGCGGTTTCTCCAGCTTATACCAGAGACACCGCCTGCCGCTGCTCCGTATCAGTTTACACTGTCTTAACTTCAAGTTTAGCATTTTTGTCTTATAAGGATTATAGTTTTTATCAATAGTACGGTATTTAAGCATTGATATTATAAATGCCAGCAGCAAATAAAACATATTGACATGTATAGCTTTAAGACATAATATATGAGTATAAACGAATATAGTAATATTGAGAGGTAAAGAAATGAATTTGCTTAATATAATGAAGGCATTGGGGGATGAAACACGGCTGAGAATACTTAATCTACTGAATGAGGGGGAGCTTTGCGTATGTGAATTGGAGCATTTGCTGGATATCAATCAATCGAATGCATCCAGGCACCTGAACAAGCTGACGGTTGCGGAGCTTATTGTATTTGAGAAAAGAGCATTGTACGTATACTACAATATTAACAAAAAAGTATATGATGAGTTTCCTTTATTACTGGAGCTTATAAATACTGAGCTTAAAAGACTCGAAAAATGCAGGAATGATTTAGAAAGGCTTGAGGCATATAAAGCCAGTGGAATTTCCTGCGAGGAGCTGAAAGAGGGTAAGCTATGTTTCGACAATAATAAGGAGGAGTTATAAATGAGCAATAGTAAAGAAAACAAAAAAAATAGCAACGAGGGTATAGGTTTTTTTTCAAAGTATCTGACAATTTGGGTAGCACTATGTATGGTTTTGGGCGTACTTATAGGGAAGTTTATCCCAGCAGTACCTGCGTTTTTTAACCAGTTTGAGTATGCAAACGTATCAATTCCCGTTGCTATTTTAATATGGGTAATGATTTACCCGATGATGATGAAGGTCAATTTCCAGAGCATTAAAAATGTCGGCAAGCAGCCAAAAGGCTTGTATGTCACATGGGTAACAAATTGGCTGATTAAACCGTTTACCATGTATGCTATAGCATCATTTTTCTTATATACGGTTTTTGGAAATTTCATTACTCCTGATCTTGCAAAGGAATATCTTGCAGGGGCTATACTGCTTGGAGCGGCTCCATGTACTGCAATGGTATTTGTGTGGAGCCATCTGACCAAGGGTGATCCTGCATATACTGTAGTACAAGTGGCTACTAATGATCTTATAATTTTAATTGCTTTTGTGCCTATTGTGAAATTCCTGCTTGGTGTCAGCAATGTATCGGTTCCATTGGATACTCTGATTCTGTCGGTCGTGCTGTTTGTGGTAGTTCCACTAGGTGGCGGTATTTTGACAAGGATGAACGTAACTAAGCGGAAAGGGTTGGAATATTTTGAAAAGCAGTTTTTACCCAAGTTTGATAATGCAACTATTATCGGTTTGCTGCTAACGCTGATACTGCTGTTCTCATTCCAGGGGGAGGTTATTCTGAACAATCCGCTGCACATTGTATTAATAGCTGTGCCGCTTACTATCCAGACCATTTTGATATTCTTTATTGCTTACTTTGCAAGTAAGCTGCTTAAATTGCCCTATGATATTGCAGCACCTGCAGGAATGATTGGCGCATCTAACTTTTTCGAACTGGCGGTTGCAGTTGCAATCTCTTTATTTGGAATGGATTCCCCTGCTGCGCTTGCTACAACGGTGGGGGTATTGACCGAAGTGCCGACGATGCTGATTCTTGTTAAAATAGCAAACAGAACTAAACACTGGTTTGGAAAGAACCGGCAGTAAAGGAGAACGAATATGAGGATAGCAGTAATAGCAGATATACACAGCAATATATTTGCCCTTAATGAAGTACTTCTGGATATAGACACTAGAAATGCAGATTTGATTATATGCATTGGTGATCTGGTGGGCTACGCAACATATCCAAACGAAGTTATTGATACTATCAGAGAAAACAGGATATTAACGATTAAGGGCAATTACGATGAAGCAGTTGGAGAAGAGTTGATGGTCTGTGGTTGTGATTATCCTGACCCAAAGGATTTAGAAAATGCAGGAATATCATTAAATTGGACTATTGGCGAAACAAGGGAGGACAACAAAGAGTTTTTGAAAGGCCTGCCAATGGAAGTTAATATGAGTTTTGAGGGCAAAACAATAAAGTTTGTTCATGGAAGTCCAAGAAAAATAAATGAGTATCTCAAAGAGAATTCAAAAGAAGCTGAAGAAGTTATGGCTGTTTTTAAAGAAGGCATATTGGTTTGTGGACATACCCATGAGCCGTACTACAAAATGTATGGTGATAGGATGCTGGTAAACGCAGGCAGTGTAGGCAAACCCAAAAAAGGTACTCCCAAGGCTAATTATGTGGTAATTGATATAAAAAGCAATACAGTAAAAGTTGAAATCTACGAGGTTGAGTACGAATATGAAAAGACTGCTAAGGCAATAGAAGAAAACGGCTTGCCGCAAGAATTTGCAGACATTATTAGGACTGGAAAGGTTTAAATCATGTATAGAGAAACTTAACTTGTACCGAAAAAAATACAGCAATTATAAACCAATAGAAATGGGGGCGGTTGCAGTGAAATATATACTGGCACTAGACCAGGGGACAACAAGTTCCAGGGCAATTGTATTCGATAATGATGGTAAAATAATAAGCTTGGCTCAGAAGGAGTTTACCCAGATTTATCCTAAGGCCGGCTGGGTTGAACATGATCCTGTGGAAATCTGGGGTACCCAGATAGGTGTAGCAAGGGAAGCACTGGAGAAATCGGGGATAGCTGCAGACCAGATAGCTGCTATAGGAATAACCAACCAGAGGGAGACTACAGTGGTATGGGATAAAACTACAGGAAAACCGGTATATAATGCAATAGTATGGCAGTGCAGAAGGACGGCCTCCATATGCGATACGCTGAAGAGCGAAGGTCTGGAGGCAGCTGTAAGGCAGAAAACCGGTCTTGTGATAGATGCATACTTCTCAGGAACAAAGGTGAAATGGATACTTGATAATGTCGAGGGAGCCCGTAAAAAGGCTGAAAGGGGAGAACTGCTTTTCGGCACTATTGATACATGGCTTATCTGGAACCTGACAAAAGGCAGAGTTCATGTGACGGATTATTCTAATGCTTCAAGAACAATGCTTTTTAATATCAATACTTTAGAGTGGGATGAAGAGATTCTAAAAGAGCTTAATATTCCAAAATCAATGCTTCCGGAAGTAAAACCATCAAGCTTTATATATGGTTATACAAGCAAGGAGCTCCTAGGAGCTGAGATACCGATTGCAGGAGCCGCTGGAGACCAGCAGGCAGCACTATTCGGCCAGACCTGCTTCGAGCCGGGTATGGCGAAGAATACCTATGGAACCGGCTGCTTCATGCTTATGAATACCGGTGAGAAGCCGGTATACTCTCAAAATGGGCTTCTTACCACAATAGCATGGGGCTTGGACGGAAAGGTGGAGTATGCCCTTGAAGGCAGTATATTCGTAGCCGGTGCTGCAATACAATGGCTGAGGGATGAGCTTGGGATAATTGATACTGCTGCAGCAAGTGAGCAGATGGCTGCTTCTGTCGCCGATACAAACGGCGTATTTGTTGTACCTGCTTTTGTTGGACTTGGTGCGCCATACTGGGATATGTATGCAAGAGGTGCGGTACTAGGTCTAACCCGTGGAGCCAATAAAAATCATTTAGTGAGGGCGGCTCTTGAGTCCATAGCATACCAGACGAGAGATGTGCTTGAAGCAATGCAGGAGGATTCCAAGATAGAGCTAAAATTCCTTAAGGTTGACGGTGGTGCAGCAGCAAACAACTTTCTGATGCAGTTCCAGGCTGGCATACTGGGAGTATCGGTGGACAGACCTGTCGTAATAGAGACCACTGCATTGGGAGCCGCTTACCTTGCAGGTCTGGCAGCAGGCTATTGGGCTGATAAGGAGGAAATTGCAAGGAAGTGGAGCATCGACAAGACTTTTGCTCCGAATATGGAAGAAGAAAGCAGAAGCAAGAAATATGCAGGCTGGAAAAAAGCAGTGAACAGAGCACTTCAGTGGGAGAATGAATAGGGCGTGCATTGGGCATAATATTATAGAACTTGACATAGCAGTATTGCATAATATATAATTATGAATATTAATTTAAGAATATAATAGCATTGAAGAGGACAGTAATAAAGGGTGCAATTTCGAGAGAGACAGTCATTTGGTGAAAGATTGCCATTTGCAGCTTTATGAAGATCACCTCGGAGCTGAGCGGCTGAAAACCAGTAAGCCCTTTCGCAGGCATACGTTACATGCATTGAGTGATGTGTTATTTGTTTTGCATTTACGCATAATCTGGGTGGTACCACGGTATATTATCGTCCCTTTGGCTTTAGCTAAAGGGACTTTTTATTTTAAGTATATACAATTCAGAAAGGATGTTAAATATGGACAAATTCAAGTTTTTATCTGACAAACGTGCAGCAGAAAATGAAAAAAGCATATCGGAATATTGGAGGGAGATTGATCTTCTCCAAAAGAGCATAGAAGAAAGGGAAGGCAAGACGCCGTTCATATTCTATGAAGGACCTCCCACTGCGAACGGCAGGCCGGGCATACACCATGTACTGGCAAGAACACTGAAGGATACAGTGTGCCGCTACAAGACAATGAAGGGTTATCAGGTCAAGAGGAAGGCAGGCTGGGATACCCACGGGCTTCCGGTTGAAATTGAGGTGGAAAAAGAACTTAAGATATCGGGTAAACAGGACATTGAAAAGTACGGTATAAAGGAATTCAACCAGAAATGCCGTGATTCCGTATTCAAATATGTCGGACAGTGGCAGGAAATGACCGAAAAAATGGCATACCTGATAGACATGGATTATCCATATGTAACCTATCATAATGACTATATAGAATCAGTATGGTGGATACTGGACAAATTCTGCAAAGAAGGCTATATCTACGAAGGGTACAAGATTTCCCCATACTGCCCGAGATGCGGTACAGGGCTTGCTTCACATGAGGTGGCTCAAGGCTATAAGGAAATAAAGACAACTACAGTCATAGTTAAATTTAAGAGAAAAGGTGCTGACGAATATTTCCTGGTATGGACAACTACACCCTGGACGTTGCCGTCCAATGTTGCCCTTACGGTTAACCCAAAGGAGACATATCTTAAAGTAAAGCAGAATGATGAAATATACTATGTAGAAAAGACTTTGTCAAAAAAGGTGCTGGGAGAAGAGTTCGAGGTGCTTCAGGAGCTTAAGGGTTCAGAACTTGAACATATGGAATACGAGCAGCTGATGCCTTTTGTAAACGTTGATAAGAAAGCCTTCTATGTAACTGTAGCTGATTATGTCACTACAGAGGATGGCACAGGCATAGTCCATACGGCGCCTGCCTTCGGTGAAGACGACTACAACACAGGAAGAAGATACAACCTTCCGGTATTGCAGCCTGTAAATGAAGCAGGCAAATTCACTGCTACACCCTGGGAAGGACAGTTTGTCATAGATGCGGATCCGGAGATAATCAAATGGCTGGCAGTAGAGGGCAAGCTTTTCAAGAAGGAAAAGATAGATCATAATTACCCGCACTGCTGGAGGTGCAAGACCCCACTTTTATACTATGCAAAACCAAGCTGGTATATCGAAATGACCAAGCTCAGGGATAACCTTGTAGCGAACAACAACGCAGTAAATTGGTTCCCGGATTATATAGGAGAAAAGCGCTTCGGCAACTGGCTTGAAAACGTGAATGACTGGGCGCTTTCCAGAAACAGATACTGGGGTACGCCTCTTAACATCTGGAGGTGCAAGTGTGGACACTTTGAAACTGTAGGCTCCAGAAAAGAGCTTGTTGAAAAAGCAATTGAGAAAATAGATGAGAGTATAGAGCTGCACAGGCCTTATGTGGATGATGTTCACATAAAATGTGAAAAATGCGGCGGCACCATGACAAGAGTAAAGGAAGTAATAGACTGCTGGTTTGACAGCGGGTCAATGCCTTTCGCGCAGCATCATTATCCTTTTGAGAACAAGGAGAACTTTAATGAACTGTTCCCGGCAGATTATATCTGTGAAGCAATAGACCAGACAAGAGGTTGGTTCTATTCGTTGATTGCGATATCAACCTTTGTGATGGGTACATCTCCATACAAAAATGTACTTGTCAGTGGACATTTGGTAGATAAAGAGGGGAGGAAGATGTCAAAATCCCTTGGAAATACCGTAGATCCCTTTGAAATGTTCGATAAGTACGGTGCAGATGCATTGAGATGGTATATGCTGTATGTATCTCCGGTATGGTCTAATACAAAATTCGATGAAGACGGTTTGAAGGATGTACTGAGCAAGTTTTTCGGAACGCTTAAAAATGTCCACACCTTCTTTGCACTATATGCAAATACTGATAGCATAAATCCCAAGGATTTTTTCGTAGAGTATAATGACCGCCCCGAGCTTGACAGATGGATGCTTTCCAAGTACAACAACCTTGTGCGGGAAGTTGATGCTGAGCTTAATGTATATGACCTTACAAAGGCAGTTAGAAAGATACAGAATTTTGTAAATGAGGATCTGTCCAACTGGTATATCAGGCGTTCCAGAAGAAGGTTCTGGGAAACTGAGCTTACAGAAGACAAAAAAGCTGTTTACAACACCTCGTATGAGGTACTGGTAGGAGTATCTAAGCTTATTGCTCCGTTTGCCCCATATCTTTCGGAGGAAATATACAGGAATCTGACCGGAGAGCTGTCTGTGCATGTGGCATATTTCCCTCTGGCGGATGAAAGCCTCATAGATGACAAGCTGGAAGAGAGAATGGACCTTGTAAGGAGCCTGGTAGGCTTGGGCAGAGCTTCAAGGGAGCAGGTAAGAATAAAGGTGCGTCAGCCTATACAGAAGGTATTTATAGATGCAAAATATGAATCGCTGATATCTTACCTTATACCGCTTATTCAGGAAGAGCTCAATGTAAAAGAAGTAATATTCGAGAAGGATTTAAACAGATATATGAACTTCAGTCTCAAGCCGAACTACAAGTTTGCAGGCTCGATACTGGGAGCAAAGATAAAGACCTTTGCGAAGGTGCTGCAGTCCATGGATGCAGCAGTATATGCACCGAAGCTGGAAGCCGGGGATAAAATTTCGGTACAGCTTGATGGTGAGACATTTGAGATAGATAAGGAATACGTAATAATAAGCATAGCAGCAAAGGAAGGCTTTACAGTAACAATGGAAAACAACGTTTTCATAATACTCGATACTACACTTACAAAAGAGCTTATTGAAGAGGGCTATGCAAGGGAATTTATCTCAAAAATACAGCAGATGAGGAAGAACAACAACTATGAAATGATGGACAGAATAGAAATATACTTTGACGGAGACGATGAAATAGCAAATGCAGTTTCCGCATTCAGAGACTACATCATGAAGGAGACCTTGGCCGATAAAATAGAAAGAGTAAAAGATTTGAGCGTTGAAGTTCAAGATCTTAACGGGCATAAGACAGGAATAAAGGTTGAAAAAATATAAAGCATGAATAAAGCCCGGCGGAATAACCGCTGGGCTTAGTTTTTAAGGTTGAGTGTAACGCTGAGCACGCTGTGGAAAAACACTCTATGTAATTTGGCGAAACATCAGCGTTTTTCATGGTGCATTTTCTACTTCACTTAATATACTCTCAAAGGCACTAAGGGAGGTTTTTATAAAAGTAGTTGATGTAATATCAATGGTTACTAAGTTTAAAAGTTCTTCTGGGGAACTGCTGCAACCGCTTTCTAGAAGGGTAATGTAAGCATTGATTACTTGTTTATTATTACTGATTATTTTTTGAAATAGGGTTACTGCTATCAAAAAACCTAAAGCATATTTGTATGTATAGAAACCTAAATAGAGATGAGGAATTTTTGCCCATTCGATATCAGTATACATATCTAACATTATTTCAGCTCCATAGTACTTTCTATTTAAATTGTGGTATAGAGAGCATAATTTGTCTGATGTCAAAGTATTCCCTGATTCAACTTTTTCGTATATTGATTCCTCAAATTCCGCAAGCATTACCTGCCTAAAAACAAAAGTTTTAAACTGGTTAATCATATGATAAAGAATATTTTTCTTTTCTTTTTTATTATTATCATTATTAAGTAGATAATGTAAAACTAATAATTCATTTACTGTTGACGAAACCTCCGAAATAATTGAGTGTGGTTGTGAATATAGATACGATTGTTTATTATTTGAATAATAGGTATGCATGGCATGTCCTATCTCATGTGATAATGTTAATACCCCAGATAGATTATCTGTATAATTTAAAAGAATATAAGGATGTCTAGCATAACAATTCCAAGTATATGCTCCGGAACGTTTACCTTCATTTTCAAAGACATCTATCCAACCAGAGTTGAATATCTCAACTAAATCCTCACAATAACGTTCTCCAAAAACTTTCAAGCTATTTTTAACAATTTCTACAGCTAGTTCATAAGGTATTTTATACTTTGGTGTTTCTGCTGGTATCAAGTCATACATATATATCTTGTCTAATTTGTTAATTCTTTTTAATAAGGCAACATATCTATGCAGTAAACCAGTATTAGCACCAACTATTTCTATTATACTATTATATATTTCCATTGGAACATTTTCATAGTAAAGAGTTTCCTCAAGTTTTGTTTCGAAATTTCTGATTTTAGAATATATTAGATTGGTTTTTGTGTTAGAGTCCAACAAAGAAGCATAAGTATTCTTTAAATTATAATAGGATTTATAATAAGCTTCAAAAGCATTTCTACGTACATTACGATTTGGATTTTCAATGAAACTTAAACAAGTAGAATTTGTTAATTCTACTTTGCTGCCGTATTCATCAGTTATCGTTGGGCATATCATATCTACATTGCTTAATTTATTGAATACATTAAACGGAATGCCTTTAATGTGATGCGTTAAAGCTAAGATTTCTTCCTTTTTAGAAGAGATAACATGAGATTTTTGCTTGATTTTTTCGTACAAGAAACTTTTATAAAAATGTAATTCAGGGTTTTCATTGAGAAAGGAATTCAACTTAGCACTTGAAATACCTAAAATTTCTAATAAGATATAGGATTCGGCATTGGATACAATTGAATGAAGTATATCAACCGTATCGATTAAAGCTTGATTTTTAGGGTTAGTATAGTCTTCTTGATTTTTCATATGTGCATATTCGTAGACTTTTTCATAAACCTCCCACATTTTTGACCTTGTAGCAAGACACTCAACTAAAGTTTTTGATGACTTAGATAATTTTCCTTTATAAGAAAATACACTTTTAGCCAATTCTTTAACTTGTGTGATATCTAATTCCCAACTGAAATTATCTTGATAGATATGTCCAAGCTGCCATTTATATCTTTCAGGAACATCGGATCTTTTCAATTTTTGCTGTTTGTTATACACTTTACCGCCCCTTTAAAATTAAATATTTTATAAATTTTATCAAATGAGAACGAATTATATTGTATCAACATAAAATTAGCTATAATACAACACCGATCTTTATTGATTAGACTGAGAATCATTTAAGCGTAATTTACAATCTAATATTTATTGATGGTAAGAATTTGTTTTAATAATTTACTCATCACAAATTTTTTGGAAGTTTTTGTTACTTTGCAGCATATCAACTTTACATGAAATGTATCTATGCTTATCAAGCCCTGTCTGACTTTACATTATACATAGATAGTGATACATTGACATTCATATGGATATAATTTACTATATTAATAGAAAAATGTAAATATACATAAAAAAAGTAATAAAAAAGTAAACTGTTGAAATATAGCAACAAATGAAATAGTACAGTACTTAAATAAAATTTTTAAATGAGGAGAAGTAATATGAGTAGAATAGCTTTTATATCATGCTTATGGCGAGAAAGATTTATTGAGGAAATTGGAGTATGCTATTTAAAATCAATACTTAAAGAAAAAGGGCATGAAGTAAAAATATTTTATAAGTGGCCTAATGACCAAGAGAAAGTTTTTTATGATGTGGTTGAGTTTAGTCCTGATATTGTGGGATTTTCGCTGTCACACAAACATACAGGGATCAAACCATTACTAACCGGTGCTGATATTATTAAAACAAAACTACCAAATACTCATATAACCTGCGGTGGAGTTTTTGCTACTTTTAATGCACAAAAGATATTAGAAAAGTGTGAGAACCTTGATTCAGTAATGTTGGGAGAAGGGGAACCCATTATAGGGCAATTTGTTGATATCATTGAAACTAATGAGAACCTTCATGAAATTGATGGACTGGTTTACAGGGATAAGGGCGGGATAATAAAAGTTAATCCTAAAACTAAGCTGATTATGGATCTGGATAGTATTAAATTTCCTGACAGGGAGTATATAGATGAATATATGAAAGATACGCCAATGAAGACGATCAATATGGTTGGTTCGAGAGGTTGCCATGGCAAGTGCCATTTTTGCAATGTTCCATCTATGTATTCTGTATATGGAGAGCAAAAAAAATGGCGGGGAAGATCAGTTAAAAATATTGTTGATGAGATTGAATACTTCAATAAGGAAAAGAATGTTTTGATTTTCAATTTTATTGATAGTAGCTTTGAGGATGCTGATCCTATTGAAGATGGCAAAAATAAATTAAGAACGTTTGCAAACGAAATATTAAGGAGAAAATTGAAAATCTTTTTTTCATGTTGCTTTAGAGCAGAGTCATTTAAAGATAATGAAAAGGATAATGAGTTAATAAGCTTACTTGTAAAATCAGGTTTATATAATATATTAATCGGAGTAGAGGCAGGAAATAAGCGAGCATTAGAATCATTTGCAAAGAGGGCAAATGTTGATGATAATCTAAATGTTCTGAAACTATTTACAAAATATCCGGTATTTATATCAAAAGGGTTTATAATGTTTACTCCACATTCGAATTATGAGAATTTGAAAGAAAATTTAGAATTTGCCCACTCCATTAAATTAACTGAAGAGTTAATTTATTTAACTACTATTACTGCAGTATTTGATGGAACTCCATTTGTTAAGGATCTTCAGAACGAAGGACTACTTGATATAAATTATGATTGGGAAAATGAGTACCCATTTAAATGGGTTGATGAAAATGCAAGGCTTTTAGCTTTTGAAATGATGAACATAAGAAAAGAGTTCATGAAGGAGCTTGAGTTTAGTCAATATTTTGGCAGAAGTAATATTATATTAGAAAGAGTTGCTGGAGACAAGATTTACAAAGAAATGCAATATAGAAAATGGAAGACAAATCAGTTAAGAGAGAAAATGGGAGTAAATAGTTATGTTTTTTTTGATAAATGCTTATTACTTCTTAAAGATAAATGGAATCAGGAAAAGTATGAAGATATTAAAACTGAGTACATATATGGGAAATTCGTAGATATTATTGAAGAGATGGATTTAGAAACGAAAAAGTTTAATAGGCTATTGAAACAGAATGGCTTTGAAATAGATTCACTAATCCAAAATTATTTTGCAAAAGAGAGCTGAGAGAAAAATGATTTATATATTTTATTATTACAAGTCAAATAAACTCGGCATTAAGGAAGAATATCAAAGCGCTTATCTTGCTGGATTTCTAAATGAAGTTGCAGAAATAAAACTTATTTCCAGAAATACAAATCTTAAAAAACTTGATAAAATCAACTTTAATGAAAATACCGAAATTGTTTTGATGAAGCCTTATTCATGTCGCTGCTCAGCCTGTATGACCGCATCCTGCCTGCAATCCATGACCGTTAATTTTGCTCATTTATCCTGTCCGGGAATAATCCCAGACAGGATTTTTAGTTACCAGCTGAATTCTTCTTCAATA
>Ga0209467_1000631_pt1 | contig 42734 bp, 36 predicted proteins | sample Higcelwee11metaG_FD_187175 | JGI IMG/M metagenome (GOLD analysis project Ga0209467, IMG submission 187175) | Freshwater pond sediment microbial communities from the University of Edinburgh, under environmental carbon perturbations - High... | ecosystem: Environmental > Aquatic > Freshwater >... | reverse complement strand
ACCTGACGCGACCTTTACGTACTTCGTATCGTCATCGTCTGATTCCAAGGGCGACACAGCCGTGGCGACCGAGGATGCCGCCAATGCGCTGATATCGCAACTGATCAGATACATGGGCGTCAAGGTAACCGTAGAAACATCTGGCCAGGCGAAGGGATCACTCGACTCCTACAGCGCCGAGGTTACCAATGTCGTCAAGCAGTCGGGATCGGGCCGTGTCGCCGGCTTTACCGTGAAGGATCGCTATGTCGTGCGGGACGGCACGCTCGTTACCGTCTATATACTGGCCCAATACGCGACCGCCGACCTGAACAAGGAGAAGGCCCGGATCGCGGCCCTGTTCAAGGAACAGGAAGATGCCGTCGCCAAACCCGAAGCTGCGGGCGACGCGGCCGTAGCTGCAGGCAGACTCTTTGACGCCATCAAGAGCTATGTAGAGGCCGTTGCGGCAGCTTCCGGTTCCGATATCGACAATGCGGACATCAAGCTGGAACGCAACGTCAACAAGGCAAGGGCGGTACTTGGCAAGATAAGCTTCGCACGCGTCGACGCTCCGGCAACTGCCGGGATAGGCAAGGCCTACGCCAGGCCGTTCCAGGCACGCCTGACCTATGGCGAAGGCAGCTCTGCGGTGGGCATTCCAGGTGCCGAGGTCTATGTGACATACCAGCGCAGGCAATCGACCGGTCGTGTCGTGACCAAGACGGAACGAGTACTGACCGACGAGAAAGGCGTTGCGAGCTTTGCCCCGCCCGCGCCCGATTTCGTAGGCAAGGCCACGCTGGGCTTCTCGCTCAACCTTGACTCGGCTCGTGACCTGCTGGACAAGGTCCCGCCCAAGTTCGATGCATATCTGAGCGCCATCCAGGAGGACATGTCCAGGCGCTCGATTTCGTTCGACTATGTGATCACCTCGGAAGCGCGAACCATTCCGACCGGCGTCGTCATCATCGATCTCGGCGATGACGGGAAGCCTGTCGCGACATCGGTGGCCCAGGGTGCCCTGTTCGAGACGCTGGCCAAGGAGAAGTTCAAGGCAGGACTGGCGCCGCTCGATGCGGCACTTGTCAGCTCGATGGCAGACGCGGCCATACTGAAGTCGGCCAAGGCGCAATACGGCACGGGTCTTGCCAGATTCATATACGGAATTGCACGCGTCGATCAGGTCACCAAGGATGGCTCGATGTGGCAGGCTACGGCGCGCATGACGGTACGATGCGTCGAGTTCGCAACCGGCACCGTCCTGTATAGCGTGGAGAAGACCAGCATAGCGGTGGCGGCCGACGAGGCTACCGCACGAAGGTCGGCGATGCTGCAGGTCGCCCGCGAGGCCGTGGCAAAGGATTTGATGGCAAACCTGCCATGAAAAAAGAGCGCCGGCCTGCATGGGCCGGCGCTTTTATTTCAGGAAGCCTTGGGCGACATGGCCTTGCGCAGACAGGTCTCCAGATAGAATCGCGAGGCCCCGTCATCGTGCACACTCTCCAGCGCTCGTTTGAAGTAGAACACGCCTTGTGAATAATCCTTCTGATAGTACGCCAGCATGCCCTGTTCAAAGAACGTGTTCGATCGCATCTTGCGCTCGAACAGTTCCTCGGGCAGACCGTCGAATATCTCGAATGCCGAGACAGGGGCATCCTTGCCCTTGACGCGCACCTTGCCTATGAATCGGTACTTGTACTTGCCAGGATCTTCCAGCTGCATGAACGTCTGCTCGCTGATGACCAGCGGAATGTTGAACGCTTTCGCTATCTGCTGCAGTCGCGATGACAGGTTGACGGCGTCGGAAATGACGGTGCCTTCCATCCTGTCTACAACCCCGACCACGCCGAGCATCAGCTGACCGGTGTGGATGCCGATGCCCATCGATATGGGCCGGTATCCCATATTGGCACGGTGCCCGTTGTATTCCAGTATCTTGCCCTGCATCTCGACGGCGCTCGCAACAGCCTGATCGGCGCCGCTCTGTTCGGCAAACAGGGCCATGATGCCATCACCCATGTACTTGTCCACAAATCCACCATGCTCGTTGATGACCGGAACCACCCGCGACAGATAGGAGTTGATGAATGCAAAACTCTGTTCCGGTGTCAATTGTTCCGACAGTTCCGTAAATGCCCGGATGTCCGAAAAGAAGATGGTCATTTCCTTCTTGACGTGATCTCCGAGTTTCAGGTCGAAGAAATCGGCCTTCTGCAGGTGCTGCAGGAATTCGGTAGGTATGAAGCAATGCATCGATGTGGTCATCCGCGCCGCATAATCATCAAGCGCCGTGTCCTCGGGAGCGGGCTTCGCAAGTTCGACCATTGCGGCAAGCAATACCGCGGCACCCATCAGCGCATCGGCCGCCGACAGCGCTGAAGGCAGATAGTCGCCAAAGCTTGCGGCGATGTCGCTGCCCAGCAGCCGCGCAACCGCCAGACCGGCCGTAGCCGTCCACAGCAGCGCCCAGGGCACGGCACCGCCGACAAGCCGTGATGCGGCAGGCGCGGTCCTGGCAGCCAACGCGAAAAACACCACGGCCGAAAGCGCGTGCAGCGCCAGTACCATCAGCGCGCCTGCCTCTATCAGCGAAGACCATGCCTTCGGGAGCGCCAGCGCAACAAGCCCCGACGCCGCGACGAGCGCACCGACGGCCCACGAGGTTATGCGCCAGGGCTTGCCTGCAAGATGCTCACAGGCGCTATCGGTAACCAGCATCAACAGGACGCGAACAACGCCGATCAGGACCAGCGTCATGGGCACCGGAGGCAACCCGGCAAGCGCACCGAAATACGGCGCCGCGTATGCTGCGCCAGCGGCTGTGTAGTACCAGACAGCGGTTCGGTATACAGGCGAAAGCTTCCTGTAGAAGGCCAGCGCGACGGCAAATGCAACGAGCGCAACCCAGAAGGACAACAATCCCAGAGGGATGCTGCTCGTGGAGCCAACAAACAATGGCTCTACACTTTTGATTATCATGATACAATCATAGTCTCGCAGTCGTTACTTTTCCATACCCGGAATCGGGCCTGAGCAATTGACTCTTTCTTATCGATTTGGTAACGTAGCGGTGTTTATATATCGATATTTATATACCCGAAATCTGCAAGGGGGATACGAGATGCCAGTCGTTCAGATCGAGTTCTCTAGCGAGCTCCAGAGTTTCATACGCGAGTGGAAGGACAAGCCAGGAAGCTTGATCATGATCCTTCACCGTGTACAGCAGGAGTTCAGTTACATCCCGCGGGAAGCCGCGGAACGGCTCGCAAGGGATCTGCACATGCCCTTGGCCAAGATCTATGGCGTGGTCACGTTCTACCACTACTTCAAGACGACCAAGCCGGGAAAACACCGCATGGCGATATGCCTCGGTACGGCCTGCTATCTCAAGGGTGGACAGATGCTTGTCGAGGAAGCCGAGAGCATCCTGGGCATTTCCGGAGCAACGGTCACCGATGACGGACTGTTCTCCATCGATGAGGTACGTTGCGTAGGTTGCTGCGGACTGGCCCCTGTATTGATGGTGGGTGATGAGGTCTTCGGCAAGGTCACCAAGGAACAGGTTCCCGAGATAATCGCCAAGTATAAAAATATCGGCTAGCACCGTGCACTTCGCCGTCTGTGACTTCCTGCTCGATCTGGTACAGAACTCCATCGAGGCCGGCGCCACCGATATCTCGGTGACGATAGCCGAGGAACAGGGCTGGCTTTGGGCGGAGGTTCTGGACAACGGCAAGGGCATGGATGCTGCGGAACTGGAGCGCGCCAAGGATCCGTTCTATACGGACGGACGCAAGCACGCGGGAAGAACGGTCGGACTGGGCATACCGTTCCTGCTCCAGTCGCTCGAGCTGGCTGGCGGAACGTACCGCCTGGATTCGACCCGGGGAGCAGGAACCAGCTTCTCGTTCCGGTTCCCCACCGACGGCATCGATACGCCGCCCTTGGGCGACGTGCCTGGACTGATCGTATCGGCATGGTGCTTTGATGGGCCCTATGAACTGATGGTAACGCGGAGGGCGCCCGATCGTGGCGTCGCGTATGCAATCAAGCGCTCCGAGATGATCGGGGCGGTCGGAGACCTGACAGATGCGGGAGCGCTCGTACTGGCCCGCGAATTTCTGGTTTCGAACGAGGTTACCTCGCTCGAAACCACGTGACGAAAGGAATCAACATGGCAAAGATGACTCTTGAACAGCTGCGCACCCTCCGTGAGGAGAAGAAGGGCGAGATGGTCAGGCGGGATGTAGAAGGCAAGAATATTCAGATCATAGTCGGCATGGGCACATGCGGTATCGCCGCGGGCGCCAAGCTGACGTTCGACGAGATTGTCAAGGCGGTCGATGAAAGTGGCATGAACGCGGACGTCATCATCCGTCAGACCGGATGCATGGGTCTCTGCTACGTGGAGCCAACCGTGGAGATCGTCATGCCGGGCATGCCGGCTACGATCTACGGCAAGGTCGACGCCGCCGTGGCCCGCGAACTCGTCAAGAAGCATGTCGTCGGCAAGACGCTTGTGGAAAATCACATCTACGATCGACCAGCGGTCGATATCGTCAAGAAGTAAGGCGAGGACCAGAACCATGGCATACAAGCACTTCATATTGGTTTGCGGCGGCACCGGATGCGAATCCAGCAAGTCGGACGAGATCTACAAGGAACTTCAGGCCAACGCCGAGGCGATGGGCGTCAAGGACGAGGTGCAGATAGTCAAGACCGGCTGTTTTGGCTTCTGCGAAAAGGGGCCGATCGTCAAGGTCCTGCCATCCGAATCGTTCTATGTCGAAGTCAAGCCCGAGGACGCCAAGGAAATCATCGCGGAGCAGATCATCAAGGGCCGCGAGATCAAGCGCCTGCTCTACAAGGATGAACGCCAGAAGGACCGCATCAAGGTAGAAGACATACAGTTCTATCAGAAGCAGTTCCGCATCGTCCTGCGCAACTGCGGCGTCATCAATCCGGAGAATATTGACGAGTACATAGCGCGCGACGGGTATGCCGCGCTCGAGAAGGTCCTGACATCGATGTCTCCCGAAGACGTCATAGCGGAACTGAAGACTTCCGGACTCCGTGGCCGTGGCGGCGCCGGATTCCCGACCTGGCGCAAGTGGGAGTTCTCCAAGGGCGTCAAGGCCGATCAGAAGTACGTGGTGTGCAACGCCGACGAGGGCGATCCTGGTGCCTACATGGACAGGTCGACCATCGAGGGCGACCCGCATTCCGTAATCGAGGCGATGACGATTTGCGGCTACACCGTGGGCGCCAGCAAGGGCTTCGTCTACATCCGCGCCGAGTATCCCCTGGCCATTGAGCGGCTCAAGATAGGCATTGAGCAGGCGCATGCCTATGGCCTCCTGGGCGACAAGATACTGGGTACGGATTTCTCCTTTGACATCGAGATACGGCTTGGAGCCGGCGCCTTCGTGTGCGGTGAAGAGACGGCGCTGCTGCAATCAATAGAAGGCAACCGCGGCATGCCGGTTCCCCGACCACCCTTCCCAGCGCTCAAGGGCCTCTGGGGCAAGCCGACGGTCATCAACAATGTGGAGACCTGGGCGAGCATTCCGGTAATCATCACCAAGGGAGCCGAGTGGTTTGCAAAGATCGGTACCGAGACCAGCAAGGGCACCAAGGTATTCGCGCTGACCGGCAAGATCAACAATTCGGGCCTCGTAGAAGTGCCGATGGGCACGACGCTCCGTGAGATCATCTTCGACATCGGTGGCGGCATCAGGAACGGCAAGAAGTTCAAGGGCGCCCAGACTGGCGGACCGTCGGGCGGCATCATCACCGAGGAATTCCTCGATGTGCCCATCGATTACGAGAGCCTGACCGCGCTCGGTTCGATGATGGGCTCGGGCGGCCTCATCGTCATGGATGAGGACGACTGCGTCGTCGACGTGTCCAGGTTCTACATGGAGTTCTGCGTCGATGAATCCTGCGGCAAGTGCTCACCGTGCCGCATCGGCACGAACCAGATGCACTCCATCCTGGTCAAGATTACCAAGGGCCAGGGCACGCTCGAGGACCTTGAAAAGCTCGAGAAGATCGGTCTTGCGATGAAGAAGGCTTCGCTCTGCGGTCTCGGCCAGACAGCTCCCAATCCTACGCTGGCGACGATCAAGCGCTTCCGTGAGGAATATCTGGAGCACATCAACGACAGGAAATGCCGTGCAGGCAAGTGCAAGGACCTGGTTGTCTACAGCATCAACAAGGACAAGTGCATTGGTTGCAGCCTCTGCGCGCGGAAATGCCCGGTCAACTGCATCTCGGGCGACAAGACGCAGAAGTTCACGATCAACGCGGCCGCCTGCATCAAGTGCGGCGAGTGCTTCAACGTCTGCAAGTTCGGCGCAGTCAACAAGAAATAACTGAAGGAGTAGGCCGTATGGTCAACGCTACGATAAACAATATTCCAGTTCAGGTGGCCGAGGGTACGACAATCCTCAGCGCCGCTGAAAAGGTAAACGTCAAGATACCGAAGCTCTGCTACAACGATGACCTGCCGCCGTGGGCGGCGTGCGGAATCTGCATTGTAAAGGTAGAGAAGAACCCCAAGATGCTCCGCGCATGCTCGACACCGATCGAGGAAGGCATGCATGTCATAACGCATGACCCGGAGATCGTGCAGGTACGCAAGACCGTTATCGAATTGATCCTGTCTACGCACCCCGATGACTGCCTGCAATGCCCGCGTTCAGGCTCATGCGAGCTGCAGACACTGGCGGCCGAGTTCGGCATCCGCGAACAGCCGTTCGAGAAGCGCCTGCGCGACCTCCCCGTAGACAACTCCACGGGATCGCTGATACTGAATCCCGAGAAGTGCATCCGATGCGGTCGCTGCGTGCAGGTCTGCCAGCAGATGCAGAATGTCTGGGCCATCGAGTTCCTGGGACGCGGCGAGAGCACGCGCATAGCCCCGGCGGCCGACGTACTGCTCGCCGACGGTCCGTGCATCAAGTGCGGCCAGTGCTCGGCGCACTGCCCTGTCGGTGCGATTTATGAGAACGACCAGACCAAGCAGGTCTGGGACGCCCTGATGAAATCTGGCGACGACGCCAAGACCTGCGTCGTGCAGATTGCCCCTGCGGTCCGCGTGGCGCTTGGCGAGGAATTCGGCCTGAAACCGGGCACGGTCATCACCAAGAAGATATACACAGCACTGCGCCGGCTCGGTTTCGATGTCGTATTCGACACCAGCTTCTCTGCCGACCTGACCATCATCGAGGAAGGCACGGAGTTCGTAAAGCGCTTCGTGGACTTCGCCGCCGGCAAGAACAAGAACCTGCTGCCCCAGATTACCTCGTGCTGCCCGGCATGGGTCGACTACATGGAGAAGTACTACGACGACATGATTCCACACTTCTCCACCGCAAAGAGTCCGCAGCAGATGATGGGCGCGATGATCAAGACCTACTGGGCAGGACAGGCCAAGGTCGACCCCAAGAAGATATTCTCGGTAGCGATCATGCCGTGCACCGCCAAGAAGTGCGAGAACCATCGCAACGAGGACATGTATTCCTCGGGCCAGCAGGATGTCGATGTGACGCTGACCACCCGCGAATTGGCCAGGATGATAAAGCAGGCCGGTATCGATCTGGTCAACCTGCCAGACGAGGAAGCCGACAGCCCGATGGGACCGTACGCCGGCGCCGGCGTCATCTTCGGCGCAACCGGTGGCGTCATGGAGGCAGCGCTCCGCTCTGCCTACTTCCTGATCACCAACGAGGACCTGAAGGACGTCAACTTCACCGGCGTGCGCGGCATTTCCGGCATCAAGGAAGCGCGTGTCCACATCAAGGGCACCGAGGTCCGTGTTGCGGTAGCCCACCAGATGGGCAACATAGCAACGGTACTCGACGAGGTCCGCAAGGCCAAGCTCGAGGGCAAGGATCCGCCCTGGCACTTCATCGAGGTGATGGCATGCAGGGGCGGTTGCATCGGCGGCGGCGGCCAGCCATACGGCGCGACGGACTCGGTGCGCCAGCAGCGCATGGCCGGACTCTATAGCGATGACGAGGCAAGCACGTACCGCACGTCGCATCACAACCCGTACATCACCGCCATATACAAGGACTTCCTTGGCGAGCCGAACGGTCACAAGGCGCATCAGCTCCTGCACACCAAGTACCGGAAGCTGGAACTGTACAACAAGTGAGTCGTCCATTCGAGTCGACATATTCCGGCGTGGCCGGAATATGCGGCTCAATGGCTATTGGACAAAAGCGCTTTCTTTTGCCTTCATATGAGTGATTTGCTATATTGAATGGTGCACAAGGAGGCATGTATGCCAAAGAATATGGGTACCGTTGACAGGATCATCAGAATCGTACTGGCCATCGTCGTGGTTGTGCTCTTCACCGCAGGACAGCTCAGCGGAGTCGCCGCGATCATTCTGGGGATTCTGGCTGTCGTCTTCGTAGCAACCAGCGTCGTTGGAACGTGCCCGCTGTACCTGCCGTTCAAGATCGACACGCGCGGCAAGAAGAAGAGCTGAGTCCGGGCTCAAGGTAGAAGACAGAACGTACAGAAGGCGACGGGTCAAGATCCCGTCGCCTCTTCTTATTTCAGCGCCGATATCTTGATGATGATCTCTTCGTCAGGCGTTACATCCTTGAGCGCCTTCATGAGCCCAAGCACGACGTTTTCAAACGTTTCCTTGACGAACGGGTTGAGCGGCACATCCTTGCCGCCATTGGTCACGGTAACCGTACGATCCTTCATAGCGTTTCCTCCCAAAAAATAGTGCTCAATGAACTGGCCGGCCTGATCTGAGCCGAAGACGACGAGGCCAGCGCGCGCGGCGACTTCGGCCATGTCGGCGGCATCGGTTATCAGCACATCGAAGTCGGCCATCGGGCGCTTCAGCCCATCGGCCGTGGCCGCCGGCCCTCCCACAAGCACCCGTATCGCTCCGGGCACCACGCGGCCTTCCACCAGAATGACATCGGCCGCCGGGAATATGGACTGGGCATAGTCGCTGCTCCAGCCGGCGGGTGTCTGTTCGACCCTGATGGTCTCATCGTCGGAGACCAGGGCGGCAACGGCACCCGCAGAGAAGAACCTGGTTGAGTCCTTGCCAGGCAGATTGAAGCTCGACCCATGGTGTACGCACTTGATGGCACCGACCGGCATGCCACGGGCGTCCAGCTCGGTGATGCAGCGCTCTATGAAGCCGGTCTTGCCGGTATTGGACCAGCCAATGAAGCACGCGAAACGAGCACCCATACGTTTATTGTACGTCGGGTGCGTCGCGCCGGGCAAGCGCTTCGGTCGGGCCCAATACCCGGATGGTGGTCTGCGGACCAAATCCCCATCCGCCTTCCCTGATTCCCGGGTTGGCCACCTCGATCAGGTCATAGCGCCGCAACATGAAGAAACCGCCCCGGGTCGCCGCGTCGTCACCATTTCTGGCCGAGAACGGGAACCGCCCGGCCGGACCGCAGAGCAGGTACCGCACGCGCCCGCCCTTGTTCAGCATTGGCGCCGACACGACCCGGTAGGCCCCGGACTTCTCCGAAACTGCAGATGGCGGAGAAACGAGCACCCATGTCATCTTGATCAGTTCCCTGTCGAGCCCAAGCTGCAACGCAAGCTGGCCGACATGTGCTGGCATGTCCCAGGTCGATTCATCATGGCAGGTATGCGTCGGGCCTGCCTGCAGTGCGGGGCAGGCTCCACACCAGGTACATGGGGCCCGCACGTACCAGCCCAAGGCCACCAGGGCGTCGCGTAGCTGTAGCGTGTCACGGCTGGCGGCCAGCGTCGCCGGCTCGATGATCAGGATGCAACCGTCGGGTTCCAGGGATGCGGCCGCCCGCCTGACCAGTGCGAGTCGCCTTTCCAGGCGTTCGGGGCCGGTTCCGATTTCATTCAGGCTGTGGCCGAATACGACCAGGTCAAACAGACCTGGCGGTGTTGCCCCGCTCGATTCCAGTTCGGCGCGAATCACGGTCACGTCCAGGGGCACGGAATCCTGCCGCTGGAGCCCGGCCAGCGCCAGACGCGCCGACTCGAGGGCAGGCGCGGATCGGTCAACGAGCGTCAGGCTACTGGCGCCACGTTCAGCGAATGCCAGTGATACCGAGCCTGGCCCGGCGCCCATGTCCAGTACCGATCGGGGCCGAAGCCCTGTCATCGAACAGATTCGATGCGTCTGAGCCCGGGACACCTCAAGGTAGTAGTTCGAATATGCGGCGAGCATGGCTGGATCGTCCATATAGGCGGTACCGGCCAGCACCCTGTCACCGGTCAGGCCGCGCTGCAGCGACAGGAGCGCGGCCTGCCTGTCGGGAGTGACGGGGTGTCTGTTCATGCTCAGCCTGCCTGCGGCACGGTCGGACGAAGGTCGGGGCCGCCGTCCAGCGGATCGTCACCCTTGATGCCGACAAGGAACAACACGCGGGCCACACCCTCCGGGAGGGCGACATCCAGGGGCTTGCGCTCGCCCGACGTCGCCGGATCGATGCCGGCCAGCTCCGAGCCCATATCGGCCATCACCGGCGGCGCGGCGCCGAAGACCCGGACAAGTTCTTCGTGACCACTGGCAACCCTCACGGCACCGGGAAAGAGCCCATGCTTGCAGACAGAGAACGTGGCCGAACCATGCTTGTTCCTGATACCAGAGAAAGCGAACATGCGGCATATCAGCGGTCGAGCCTCGTATACCGTGCAATGATAGGGAGTGTCGGCTGCGTACAGCGGACAGCCGCGCCGGCCATCGGGCTTCTCTATGGGGCTCAGCCCCGTAGCGGCGATTTCATAGGCCTTGGCGCGATCTTTTCCAGCGAGCCACGCGGCGATATAGGACGCCTCGAGCGGCAGAATATCGGGAACAAAACCCTCGCAACAGAAGCCGCAACCAAAACCGCACGAGACGCCGGAGGCCTCGACAAATTCATTGACGGCCGTATCGGCCCGTCGATACAGATATGCAAGCGCTTCGAGCCGTTCGGCCAGCAGCGATGCGGGTAGAATGCCTGGAATGTCCACGTCTGCAACCCCGTATTATCTAGGGCCACTGTACGCAGGCGCGGGTAGCTTGGTCAAGATAACCGCGCCGCACACGCCATGGCCGTCTTACGAAGAACCAGCCCGACGGCAAAACCGAGCATATCGGTCAGCAGATCGTATCCGTCGCAGGAACGCCCAGGCACAAAGAGCTGGCTGACCTCCGACAGTGCCGCGAACGCGGACACCACAGCGAGCGCCCCAAGCAGTCGCCTGGCTCCGGCAAGCCTGAAATCGAACCCGGCGGCCAGCGCAAGCGCCAGGAACATGCCGCCGTGCACCAGCTTGTCGAAGCCGGGGATCGCCGGCCCGTGAGGCAGGCTGGAGCCCGGCAGGAGGACGGCTATCAGTATGAGGATGACGACGATGATCGTTGTGTAGGGAATTCGGTGCTGCATTGGCTTACTGTGCACCGGACGCGCCCGAGTCGTCCAGACTGCCGGGCGCCGCATCGAGACCAACGGCGGCGGCCCGCGTTGCGGCATCTTTGACGGCGGCGGCGGCGGCGCGGTCAAGGCCCGAGCGGGCCGCTATGTACTCGGGGGCAGCTTCCGCCACGGCTGCCAGCGAGCCGAAGGCCTCCATGATGCGCCGGGCCCTGGCAGGCCCCACGCCCCTGACAGCCTCCAGGATCGGAAAGCCGACGCTTTTGCCGCGCAGGCGCTGGTTCATGCCGGTTGCAAAACGATGGGCCTCGTCGCGTATGGCGACGACCAGCCGCAACCCTGCGGAATCCTTTGAGAGCACGATCGGTTCGCTCGCGCCATGCGGCCAGAGTTCCTCGTTTTCCTTGGCCAGCCCGACCACGGGAATATCGAGCCCGAGCGCATCGAGTATGTCCCACGCGGCATTGACCTGCCCGCGCCCGCCATCGATCAGCACCAGATCCGGCGACTCCGCCTCGTCGTTGGCTACATGGGTGTAGTGCCGCGCCGTGACTTCCCGCATCGCACCAAAGTCGTCGATCGCACCTTCCAGGCTCCTGATCTTGAATATGCGGTAGCCCTTCTTGTTCGGAGCCCCGTTCCTGAATGAGACCAGCGAGGCGACCGTGTGCTTGCCTGACAGCTGTGCTATGTCGAAACCTTCTATCAGTTCAGGCAGCGCCTCGAGGCCAAGCGCCGCCCTGAGCGATTCCAGCGCCTCGACGTCGCCCGCTTCGCGGCGGCGCTTCAGCAGATCCTCGCGGGCGTTGTATTCGGCCATCGCGAGAGCCGCCTCATGACGGTGCTCGTCCGGCGTCGCCAACGAGAAGGCCCGGCCCAGTTCGCTGCGCAGATAGTCGACAACGAGCTCGAGTCCGGTAGCATCCTTGACATAGACCTCGGGCGGCGGCGCCCTGTTGGAGTCATAGTACGCCGACAGGAATTCGGCCACCGCTTCAGGCTCCGAGCCGAAGGTACGCTCCCTGAACAGATCGCGGCCCACGAGGCGACCGCCTCTGGTCTGGAAGACGACGAAATCGACCAGACTGCCATCGACGGCCCAGGCCACATAGTCGCGGTCGCCGGAGGCGAAGTCGACTACCCCCGAATCGCTCTTGAAGGCACCAATGGCCTGGATCGCGTCGCGCAGGCTTGCGGCCTTCTCGAATTGCAGCGAGTTGGCAGCCGTCTCCATTTCCGCCTTCAGCGATTCGACCAAGGCATCGGAATCGCCTGACAGCAACGTTGCCACCCGTTCGACCTGCAGCAGATACTCTTCGCGGGTGGTCTTGCCGGCGCAGGGGGCCGAGCATCGACCAATGTGGTAGTACATGCACGGAGTCTGCCGTTTGCGCATCGTCTTGCAGCGCCGTAGCGGGAAGAGCCGCCTGACCATGTCGAGATACCGGTCGATGACGTCTGCGCTGGGATAGGGCCCAAAATATCGGCTGCCATCATCGATTATGCGCCGCGTTCTGAAAACGCGAGGGAACTCCTCGTTGGTAATCCTGATCGATGGGTAGGTCTTGCCATCCTTCAGATTGATGTTGTAACGAGGCGAGTGCTGCTTGATCAGGTTGTTTTCCAGCAGCAGAGCCTCATATTCGGTTTCAGTCAGTATCCATTCCAGCGCCGTTGCCTTGGAGACGAGCAGCTTCGTCTTGACCTCGCGTTTGCCGGTAAAATACGACGCGAGCCTTGCCTTGAGCGATTTTGCCTTGCCAACATAGATGACAACGCCCTCTGGATCCCTCCAGAGGTATACTCCAGGAGCTTCCGGAGCCTGTTTCGCGATATTCCGCACTGTGTTTGAAGGCCGGGCTTTATTCTCGTCCATAATCTTCGATACTATGATAGTGGGGTTTTGTCGAAAAGTGCTAGCCATCCGGCAACTCCCGCCGCCGAGGTTTGTTGATACAGGGACGAGCCAATTCTTGATGACAGAGGAACAGCGCACCATGCATGACCGTATACAGAGCTATTCAATCCATCACGGCACGGTCCGGATCGCGACGCTGGCGTTTGCGCTGGTGCTGGCCCTCGTCATTCCAGCAGGCGTTTACGCCGACGACGAGCGCGTCATCGATGCAGCCACGGTCGTCAGATCATCGCCATACCAGTGGTTGCACGACGGCACGGAGCGCGTTGATGGGCCCTCCGGCCCCGAGCTGTCGCTGAGCCCGGCTGCAGCAGGGGTGGACCAGAACACGGACATGCTCCTTGCCTTTGACGATGTATCGGCTGGCGGCGGGCCTGTCGAGTCGACCGGGCACTGGTCTGTCAAGACGATGGGCCCCTACGAGCGGTCGGCGGCGGCCCGCTTCGGCGCAGGAGCCGGCGTCTTCAGGGCACCGGCTACCAAGCTGACGCTTGAGCCGGTTTCGAGCACCCTGTTTTCACCTGAACTGCCGATGGGTGACTTCTCCATCGAGTTCTGGCTGAAGCCAACCCGCGCAGACTCGGGCGAGATCATCATGATGTGGAAGGCCACAAGGCGCTCTGGCAAGGCATGGCTTTCACAGCAGGTCTCATGCGTCATACTGCGGAACCGGGTCGTATTCGGTTTCCTCAACTTCTTTGCCAACCCGTCAGGCGCAGAGACAATGGTCAGCTTGCAGGGAGCATCGGTACTCGTACCTGGAGTCTGGTCGCACCACCTCGTCCGGTTCGACTCAGGGACCGGCATGGTCGAGTACTTGATGAATGGCAAGACCGAGGCCGTCGAGTACGCCACCTCGACCAAGAAACAGTCAGGCACCGTGTTCAACCCGATAGCGGGCAGTTCAGGCAAGCTCGACCTGGCGCAGAATTATACCGGCATGATCGACGAGCTACGGCTCTCTTCGACCTTCATAGAACAACCAGGGCTGGCGCGGTATAGACCGGCCGGTGGCACGATCATATCTCCCATTATCGATCTGGGCTCCACGAATTCGGCAATCCACGCGATCGAGGCACAAACCAGGACGCCAGGCGAGTCGGCTATCCATTGGAGCTATCGGACTGCCGATTCATCGGTAGGATGGCAGGACGAGACTCCAGTCTGGATACCGTTCACGCCAGGCATGCAGATTGCCTCGCCTGATGGTACCGTGCCGCGGGGCCGCTACATGCAATTGAAGTTGATGCTCTATCCGGATGCGTCCGGAGAACAGAGCCCATCGGTCGGTGTCATCAAGGTACGCTACCTGCCCGATGAGCCCCCATCACCTCCATCGACAATTCGTGCTACGGGAGGCGACGGCCGCATCACCGTTCGGTGGTCGAGCGTCTCCGAATCCGATGTCCGGGGATATGTGGTATACTATGGTCTTGCGTCGGGGGACTATTTTGGCACTGGCTCGACAGAAGGATCCAGCCCGGTCTTCGTGAAGGGGGCCGGTTCAACGAGCCTTACCCTGAATGGCCTCAAGAACGGCACACTCTACTTCATCGCGGTCGCCGCCTATGACGACGCCACGCCACCCCATATCGGGGAATTTTCGCGCGAGATCAGCGCGCGGCCATCGAGGGTCTCGCCATGACGGAAGCCAGGAAAGGCACCGATAATCTGCTGCGCGCCAAGAACGCGCTTCGACTCCGCGATTTCGAGATGGCCGAGCGATTGGCCAGAAAGCACCTGCTGGAGGATCCAAAATCCAAGACCGCTCGCATGGTGCTCGGCACGGCCTACATGCGGACCAACAAGCCAAACGAGGCATTGGCGGCGTTCTCCAGCGCGGTCGAAGTCGATGCCAAGGATGTGCGGGCGCTTGAAGGCATGGCCGTCGCGTACCTGCGCCTGAACAAGCCGCTCGACGCCCTGGCCGCCCTCGATCAGGCCATTGACATCAATCCCGGCGACGCGGAGTTGCTCTTCAATATGGGCAATGCCCACAAGATGCTCGGCAACCTCCGGGCGGCCGAGATGGCCTTTGCCAAGGCAGTGGAGATCGACAACAAGCATGTCATAGCCTACAACAACCTGGGCAATGTCTATATGGCTATGGGAGACAATGCCAAGGCGGTGCAGACCTTCTGGCGCGGCCTGACCGTCGATCCCAACTATCCGTCGTTCCACTATAACCTGGGCATAGCCTATGAGGCTCTCGGAAAGCCGGCAGACGCGATCACCGAATATGACGCTGCGGTCAAGGGCCGTCCCGGCTGGATCGAAGCGATGACCCGCTATGGCGAATGTCTGGCAAGGAACGGCCAGCAGAAGCGCGCCATCGACATGTTCTCGCAGATCATAGCCATCGATCAGCTGAATGCTCCAGCACGCAACGGCATCGGCCTCGCGTATGCAGAAGCTGGCAAGCCGGATGAGGCGGTCTCCTGGTTCCGCAAGGCTCTGGAAGCGAATCCCAAGTTCCTCACGGCTGCGGTCAACATACAGGACGTACTGGAGAAGACCGGACGCTATGCCGAGGCAATTGGCGAAATCCAGGCGCTGGTCGACCTGATGCCCGACAATGACGGATTGCGCGTACAGCTGGCAAGATTGTACCGGGCGCTCGGCCACCTGGACCTCGCAATGGATGCGATTACCGAGGTACTCCGCCGCTCCCCGAACGACATCGAGGCGCTGAAGATCTACGGCTTGTTGCTGCAGAGCCTCGGCAAGCCTGACAAGGCCAAGGACGTATACAAGAAGATCGTGCGTCTCGATCCCAATCAGGCCAGCTTCAAGGTGGAGCTGGCGCGGCTATACCGCGAATCGGGCGATGCCGATGCCGCCATCAAGGAACTCGAGCAGCACCTGACGGCGCGCCCGCGCGACTACCAGGCCAGGATCGAGCTGGCCCGCGCCCATTCAGACAAGGGCGACCACGCGCACGCGGCGCAGATACTGAACGAGGTGGTTGGCGATCGTCCCGATGACGCGGAGGCATGGCTCGAGCTGTCGGCGGAGTACCAGTCGCTGGGCGAGAAGGACAAGGCCGTCGACGCGGCAGACAAGCTGGTCAATCTGCGCGGCGGACGAGGCCGCCCCGAGGATATCAACGGACTCAATGATTCCATAGGCGCATATGAACAGGCCGTGCGAGCCTATTCGGGCGACATGCGGGAAGCATGGGAACGCAACGTCAAGGTCCTCCGTGATGCCTTGCGGACCGAAGCAAAGGCCCCGGACTCTGTCGAAGGCGGCCAGGACGCGGATGCCGTGTTCAACCTGGGAAATGCCGATACCATACCGGTCGACGAATCCGATGAGTCATTGTACCTCGACGAGCGTGAAGAACCGCTCGATGGCGAGGATCAGATGGAACTCGAGTCTGATGAACAGCCAGAGGATGAAGTCCCCGAACAGGAAGACGACGATGGAGACCATCGCATCGACCCGCTGCTGGACGGGCAGGATCTCTATGGCGATGATCACGGCAGACCCGCGGTACCCGAGGAGGAGGTGCCTCCCCCGCGACCAGAGCCGCAGCAACCGGCGCCCCAGATGCCACAATACCAGCAGCAGCCCCAGATGCCGCAATACCAGCAGCAGCCCCAGATGCCACAGTATCTGGCACCGCCGCAGGTGCCGCAGTACCCGCCGCCTACACAGATGCCACAGTACCAGCCGCCGCCGCAAATGCCGCAGTACCAGCAACCACCGCAGATGCCACAATACCCGCAACAGCCGCAGATGCCGCCGCAGCAGCAGCCTGAGGATGGCGCGCAGCAGCCGCAGGCTGGCGAGCAGCCGGAGGAACCCAAGAGCGGCTATCCTGATCCACTCGACCTCTCGCAGCCTGCGGACGAGGCAGAGGAACCGATCGAGGAAGAACTGGAGCCCGAATTCGCTGACGATTTGAGTATGGACGACGCGGTGCCTGATGAGTTGCCATTCGATGATGCGGCGCTCGACGAGTCGCCTACCGATGAGCCCCTGCCAGAATATATCGACGAGCCTGATTTCGATGAACCCGATGCCGTGATCACCGAAGAAGAGGATGAAGACATCGGTTCCGATGATGAAGCGGAGCCGGAAGCCGAGCCAGAGGCTGAGACCGCATCGGATCCGGACGCAACGCCGGAGCCACAGGAGCCACAGGAGTCGCCGAGGCCGCAGAAGCAGCCAGAGCCCGAGGCGGAGCAGGACGCGATTGATCCATTCGGCGAACAGGCGGCAAAACTCTATGCATACCTCAAGAACCTGTCCGGCGCTCTGCCGCCCGAGAAGCGTGCGGCGATGGACAAGAGTGGTGTCACCGCCAAGCTCGATGCAATCATCGAGGTGGCCGGCAAGAAGCCAGCACGGCCACCGATACCTGCGGAGATCCTGGGCGTGCCGGTTTCGCCTCGTCTTGCCAAGCTGATAGAGTTCATGCGCCGGGAGAAGCAGCATGCCGGAGAGTAACAATATCAGGAAGATCAAGGCCTACATCGTTTCGATGCCCAGCCTGCCAACGACGGTGGCCAAGGTTCTTGAAATTTGTAACAATCCGAAGACTAGCCCCACCGATCTGGACAAGGTCATTTCGCTCGATCCGGTGCTGATGGGCAAGGTTCTAAAGCTGATCAACTCAGCGTACTATGGGTTGCAGAATCAGGTGACCAGCCTGGTGCGCGCCATCATCATGCTTGGCGTCAACACCGTCAAGAATCTCGCGCTCAGCACGGCCATACTCGATCGCCTCGTCGACAAGTCAGGCTTCCGGGCGCTGAATATGGAAGGCTTCTGGCGACATTCGCTCTGTGTCGGAGTGGTGGCCAAGATGCTGGCAAGGAAAAAAGGCGTAGAGTCGCAACGGCTGGACGAGTTTTTCGCTGCAGGCCTCTTGCACGATATAGGCAAGATTCCGCTGAACAATGCGCTCTCCGATGAATACGTCAAGGCGATGGGACTTGCCGATCGGGAACGCATACCCATCTATCTGGCGGAGAAGCGCAGCATCGATATCGACCATGCCGAAGCAGGTTCGATGATAGCGGACGCATGGCACCTCGATGGCCCCATCGCCGACGCCATTCGTTTTCACCACTCGGTGGACGCGTACGAGGGCAAGAATACGGACATCGTGCTCGCGGTCGCCGTCGCCGACTACTATGCCAGCCGCGAAGGCATCGGCTTCTCCGGCTGTCTGTACCCGGAGAAACTGCCGCCCGGTGTATTCGAGCGGCTCGGCGTGCCCAAGGTGTGGCTCGAGGAGATAGACGCCGCCGTCAACGCAGAGATCGACAAGGCGTCAATATTCCTGAAAGTCAAGTCTTGATCGGGGGATCGTCGTGTTCAGTGTAAAGATATGGGGAGACCGCGGATCGATGCCGGTGCCGGGACCAGACACCGTCGTGTTCGGCGGCAACACCTCGTGCATCGAGGTGCGGTGCGGCAAACGGCTCATCGTCATAGACGCGGGCTCGGGCATACGAAGCCTGGGCGACTGGCTGGTACGCAACGAACTCAAAAAGGGCCCGATCGACGCCGATGTCTTCCTGACGCACACGCACTGGGATCATATCATGGGCTTCCCCATGTTTACTCCGATATACGTGCCTGGCACCACCCTGCGCATTCGCGGGCCTGTCAATTTCGAAGATGAAACACTCGAGCAGATCATCGGTTCGCAACTGTCCTACCGGTATTGGCCGGTCAGGCAGGACGAGCTGGCAGCCACGATCACCTACCAGAGCCTCAAGGAGACCGAGGTCGACCTTGGTGACGATGTCGTCATCAAGACGAAGTACCTCAATCATCCTGTGCTGTGCCTGGGCTATCGCATTGAATATGAAGGCAAGTCATTCGCGACAGCCTATGATCATGAACCGTTCACCAATCTGTTCCCGACCGATCCCGCTGATCCCGATTACGATGCGGCGATCGCCGAGGAGGGCACGCGGGCCGCGCGTGAGGAAAACGAGCGTATTGAAACGTTCTATCGCGGCGTGGATCTGCTTATACACGATACGCAATACAGCGCAAAGGAATACAAGGCCGGCAAGCTTGGCTGGGGGCACTCGTCATTCGAATACGCGATCAATGCCGCCAACAGGGCCGACGTCAAACGGTTGCTGCTGTTCCATCATGACCCGAACAGGACCGATACCGAGCTGCAGGAACTGGAGCTCTTCTATCAGGAGAAGGTGCGCGGCAAATCGCACCTGCGCATCGATGCGAGCCGCGAGGGCATGACCATCAATCTATAGCCGGAGAATTTCGCCGCTCTTGACAGCGGTCGCCGTTGAGCGGACAATCCGCGTCTGATGACTGAACTACCAAACCTATCGACACGCCTTCGCGCCGCGCTGTCACGGGGGCTTTCCTCGGGCTTGTCAACGACGCTGTTCCTGATACGTATCATGGTGCCGGTGAGCCTCGCCGTGGCCTTGCTGCAGTGGAGCGGGGCCCTGCTGTGGGGTGCCAGGCTGCTGGCTCCGGCGATGCGCATCATCGGCCTGCCGGGAGAGGCGGCGCTGGTGCTGGTCAGTGCAGCGCTGCTCAACAACTACAGCGCCATTGCGATCATGGGCACGCTGCCGCTGACCCTGCGCGAGATAACGATCCTGGCCGTCATGTCGCTGACCGCCCACAACCTGATTGTGGAGACGGCAGTGATGAAGAAGTCGGGATCCTCTGCCTTCAAGATGGTCGTGCTGCGCATCGGCGGCGCTATCCTGATGGGCTACCTGTTCAACCTGGTCCTGCCGGCCATGGGCGGCGCCGGCGCGACGATTGGCGCCACGGTTTCCAGGACGGAATTCTGGCCCATGCTTGCCGCATGGGCCGTATCGACGCTCAGGCTTGTAGTCAAGATTGTCATACTGGTGCTGTCCATCATGATCGGGCAGCGTCTCCTGGAAGAGTTCCATATCATCGACATGCTATCCCGGTTGATGTCGCCGGTCATGCGCATCTTCGGCCTCTCGGAGAGCACGAGCGTGCTGTGGATAATCATCAATGTCGTGGGATACGCCTATGGCGCCGCTATCATCATGGAACAGGTCAAGGATGGGAAGATGAAGCCGCAGGAAGCCGATCTCTTCAACCACCATGCAGGGCTCTGCCATAGCCTGCTGGAGGACACGCTCCTGTTCATGGCTATCGGAGTCCCCGTGTTCTGGATAACGGTGCCCAGGCTGCTTCTGGCGCTGGTTGTCGTATGGTTCGAGCGTTTCAGGCGTCAGCGTTTCAGGCGGTCATTCAAGGTCGGCACCGTCTAGAGCAGGCGCCAACCCGGTGGATTCATGCGCCCTGGAACAGCAGCCAGCCGGCTATGATTCCGGCAAACGACACGGTGCCGAGAGCCTGCAGCAGCAATGCAAGCGCCAGCAGGCCCAGCACGATGAGGCGAGCGGGCCGTGCGAACGGCCGTTTGCGGACAAGAGGCACGACGACCAGAACTGCCGCTATCGTGGCGATGATGGCCAGTGAAAGCGCCATGGTCGCGACAGGCTGGCTGGCTGCAAATGACTTGATGCCTATGCCCATCCGTGCGGTGACGGCGTTCAGTGCCGTCAGGCGGCCGAGCGCCATCGACAGACCAATGATCACCAGCAGAAGCCCGGAAACGAGGCGCACGGCAAGACCGTGCTTCTTGAACCAGGACCACAACGGAACAAGACGGTCAAAGAAGAGCCCTGCCGCGATGAACGGCACGGCGAGGCCAGCAGAGTACGCGGATAAGAGAGCCACCGACTGAGCTGCGCCTCCGGAGCGCGCCGCCATGAACAGTATCGATGCAAGAATCGGCCCAACGCATGGAGTCCAGCCCGCACCGAACGCCATGCCGACGACGAACGCCCCCAACGCGCTCGTCGGCTTGCTGGTCACGTGAGCGCGTATGTCGGAGTTCAGGAACTTTATGAAGTCAAACATCGTGTTCACGCCCAGTATGGTCACGATGATTCCCGCGATGATCGACACCAGCCTGTTCGACCTGCCAGCCACCAGCATGCCGCCACCAGAGAACAGCAACCCAAGCGCGACGAACACGGCCGAGAAGCCGGCGACGAAGAACAGCGTCCGGTACAAGACGCCAGCCCGCCTGTTGCCGCTGCGGATATCCTGCGAACCGACGCCACTGATGAACGACAGATACCCAGGTATCAGCGGCAGCACGCATGGCGACAGGAACGAGAGCACTCCGGCGCCAAGAGCGACGAAAAGCGAAACCGAACCCATCAGAGGCGCTCCGCCAGTTCCTTGAACAACGTCAGCACTTCGGGTCCGTCATAGGAGCGCGAGCCGACGATACCAGCTATGGCCCGCCCCTGCTTGTCCAGGATGAAGGTAGTCGGGATGCCGCGGCTGGCAAAAGGTGCCGATGCAGAACCATCCTCGTCAAGATACATCGGGTAGGTGTACGGATTGTTCTTGAGGAAATCGGTCACGGTAGCCGGCTTCTCCGACACGCTGATGGCCATGATCTCGAAGGCGGTGCCCTTCATCTTGTCATGAAGCACCTGAATCGAAGGCATTTCCATCTTGCAGGGAGGGCACCAGGTCGCCCAGAAGTTCAGGAGCACCACCTTGCCGGCCAGCGCCGCAGTGCTCGCTTCTGCGCCCTTCAGCGTCTTTACTGAGAACGGCGGAATTGGCTCCGGGGCAGGAAAGACATAGAAGCCAAGCGCCTCGAGTCGATCCGAATACCAGGGCTTGTTTGTCGCTGCGGCTTCAACCAGCTGCTCGCCATCGTCCAGTGGCTTGCCTGCCTGCCCTATGTTTTGCTGCGGGGCCTGCTGGGAAATGCCTGGCTGGGCCGGCTTTGCGCAGGATGACATCGCTATCGCGACTATCACGAGTGCTGTCGTGGCATGCAAGATCTTCATTGGTTCTCCTTATGCGCCTGGCACCATGGTCCCGGTCAGTCCCGGTTGCGAAACCGGCCGAATTTGTCAGGCACATCACAATATACAGAAAATACTATAAAGCCAATCAGGATACAAGTATGGCCATTCCATAGGCGAAAACGCCGATTATAAGTATACTCTTTGTAATTTGCACGCCGCTATTGGCGCGGCACCGAGTTCGGAGGAGATTCAATGCGCATACAGAGCCAGCTCTATGGCCGATACGATGATGACGATGAAGAAGAGGAAAAGGCCCCCAAAGGTCCGGATGCTCTGGCGGAACGCCTGCTGGAGACGAGAACCATACTGCTTTCTGGTCAGGTCAACAAGGAACTGGCCGAACGGGTCGTCCGGCAGCTTCTGCTCCTTGAGGCCAAGTGCGACGATCCCATCAAGATCATGATCGATTCACCGGGAGGCGACGTCGACGCCGGATATGCCATCTTCGATATGGCGCGGTTCGTCAAGCCCGATGTATGGATGATCGGCATGGGGCTGGTCGCCAGCGCAGGCGCCTTGATCCTGCTTGCCGCGCCAAAAGAGCGCCGCATCGCCTTTCCGAATTCGCACTACCTGATACACCAGCCGCTGTCCGGCCTTCGCGGTGTTGCGACCGAGATAGAGATTCACGCACGCGAGCTCGAAAAGACACGCGACCGTCTCAACAAGCTCATCGCCGACGAGACAGGCCAGCCGCTCGAACGCGTTGTCAAGGATACCGACCGCGATTACTGGATGAGCGCCGATGATGCCGTTGCATACGGCCTCGTATCCCGGATCGCCGCAACCAGGGAACAGCTCGGCCTCTGACCTCCGCTCAAGCGCCCATGCACGCGGCCCCGTAAGTGGATTGGAGCCTATGCTCCACGGAATCCGGCGGGGCCGCGCCCCGCTTCCAGGGGAGGCCAGCATGCCCGTTCGCCACGCGGTACCAATTCTACTGATATCGTTGACCCTGACCACCTGCATCGGCTGCCGCTCGGTACCGACGTCAGGCGGCTCGCTCGTCGTCATGTCATACAATCTGCAGACGCTCTTTGATCCGGTTGATCAGGGCGGCGAATATGCCGAATTCAGGGTCTCGACAGGTGCATGGGACGAGAGCCGTTACCGAGCGCGCCTCGCCGCCCTGGCCTCGTCAATAGTATCCGCTGCGGGGCGTGGCAGGCTGGCTGATGGCCCCGATGTCCTGGTCGTTGAGGAAGCCGAAAACCAGAGGGTACTGCGCGATCTGGCAACTGCTGCAGGAGGCTACGAGTACATCATCGACTCTCCTGATGAAGAGGCTGTCGTGGCGTGTGGCGTGCTTTCGCGGTATCCGGTTACTGCGGCGCGGGCGCATCGGATACGTCCCCCCGAAGGAGTCCCGTCTTCGGTACCGCGGTATGCGCTTGAAGTGGAGCTTTCTGTGGAAGGGCACCGGCTGGTGGTCATTGCCACACACTGGAAGAGCAAGCTCGGAGGGGACAAGGAGACCGAGCCCGAGCGGCAGGCTGCGGCGGTGTTCATAAACACGCTGGTCGCATCACGATTGGCCGCCGATCCGGCGCTCGCCCTGGTCGTGGCAGGCGATTTCAATGAGAACCCCGATGAGTACGAGCGGGTCGAGCACGCGTGGCCGACGGCGTTGATGCCTGCAGAGACCGGGACTGGACCGTGGCTGCTCCTGACTGACAGCCACGCAACAGCGAACGCGGCCGGGGACGCATCGGCGACGACCGGGATCGCGCAGCCCGTTCTGTTTTGTCCATGGGACGATGCGGGTGGCTACAGCTATCGTTTCCAGGGTGACCCGGAACGGATTGACCAGCTCCTGATGTCGCCAGCGCTCGTAGCGGATGATTCCGCAGCGTTGCGCTTCGAATCATTCAGCGCCGAACCGCCCCAATTCATCGTCGACGCTTTGGGAACACCGCTCGAATACAACCCCAGGCTCAATTCGGGCTACTCCGATCATCTGCCCATCAGGATACACATAGCCGTTGTCCCATAAGCGGGTGAGCGCAAATTGTTAGGTATTCTTACCATGTCTTTGACAGGGTAGTGCCTTGCGTGGTACAAAGACCGGATATGGAAGCTCGACCGCTGATCGCCCAGAGCGACCAATCGCTGCTACTCGATGCCCACGCCTCTGGTTTTGAGGAGGCGCGCGCAGAGCTATCCGCCTTTGCCACGCTCGAGAAGAGTCCTGAGCACTTCCATACCTACAGACTGGACTCGCTGTCGCTCTGGAACGCAGCCAGCGCCGGACTCAGCGCCGATGCCATCGTCGCTACGATGGAGCGATGGACCCGCTACGATCTGCCACCATCGCTGGGCCAATCGATTCGCGCGACGATGGCGCGTTTCGGCAAGCTGGTGCTGTCGGCAGGCCCGGACGATCATACGTTGCGCCTGTCATGCGAGGATCCATTCGTCCGGGCCGAGCTGGAAGGCTCCAAGCGGCTGGGAAAATACCTGTCGCCCGATGCGGACGGATTCCTGATAGCGCTGACCGAACGCGGCACCGTCAAGCGCGAATTGATCAAGCTGGGCTGGCCGGCATTCGATGAGGCACCACTCGTCGACGGGGCACCCTTCGCGCTGCAACTCAAGGAGAAGCGCTCGAATGGTGCGGCGTTCTCGCTGCGCGCATACCAGCTCGATGCGGTCAAGGCCTTCGTCGGCCTCGGTACCCCTGGCACCGGATACGGCGTTGTCGTCATGCCATGCGGCGCAGGCAAGACGGTGGTCGGTATGGCGGCGATGGCTGCCATTGGTCGCAAGACCCTGATCGTCACGACGAATGTCGCCGCCGTGCACCAGTGGATGGATGAATTGCTCGACAAGACAGACGTCTCGCGGGAAGACCTGGGCGAATACACGGGCGCCACGAAGGACGTCAAGCCGATTACAATAGCGACTTACCAAGTGCTGACCTGGCGGCCCGACAAGAACTCTGAATTTCCCCATTTCGACCTGTTCCGCAAGGAGAAGTGGGGTCTGATCATCTATGACGAGGTGCACCTGCTGCCGGCTCCGGTATTCAGGGTAGTGGCCGAAATTCAGGCGATCCGTCGCCTGGGCCTGACCGCGACGCTGATCAGGGAAGATGGCTTGCAGGAAGACGTCTTCAGTCTGATCGGTCCGAAGCGCTACGATGTGCCATGGAAGGAACTCGAGGCAAAGGGCTTCATCGCCGAGGCGTTCTGCCGCGAGATCCGGGTCCCGATGGACGACCATGACCGCCTTCGCTATGTATCCTGCGGTACCAGGGAACGGCATCGGGTAGCGGCCGAGAACCCGATCAAGGCACGCATCGTCAGGGAACTTCTGGACAACCACTCGGAAGACCTGGTCATGGTGATCGGGCAGTTTCTTGACCAGTTGCATGCCCTGGCCAAGGAATTGCACGCGCCCCTGATAACGGGAGCCACGCCCAATCCCGAGCGGGAGCGGATCTATGCCGATTTCAGGGCTGGCAGGGTCAAGGTGATCGTCGTGTCGCGGGTAGCCAACTTCGCCATCGACCTGCCGGACGCCTCCGTCGCCATTCAGGTCTCCGGTACGTTTGGGTCGCGCCAGGAAGAGGCGCAACGCCTGGGCCGTGTGCTCCGGCCGAAAGAAAAGAATTCATACTTCTACTCGATCGTTTCCCGCTATACTATTGAAGAAGAATATGCGGACAACAGGCGCCGCTTTCTGACGGAACAAGGCTATCGATATACCATCGAAGCCTGGGAGGAGTCCGAATGGGCCCCGATGAACTGAGTCGATGGCGCGACGGCCTGATAGTCGATCGTGAGGATACCCTGATCGGAGCGGCCAAGCGTTGGCTCGGTCCGGTTAAGACTCCGTTCAACAAGCATGAACTGATTGCCAGGCTCGAAGCGTTCCTGCGCAAGGCCTCTACAGCCGACGCCATCGTCGGGCTGATGGATCGAGTCGACCGACGACTGGTGGCGCTGGTGCTCTACTCGGGGCGGCGCCCTGGTGACGGTGTGCCGGCATCGCACCTGGTTGCGCTCGCAGCGGACGAACGTTCGGGAGAAGGTGCCGCCGCAAGGCGTATCCGCAGCCTGCGGGATCGCCTGATTCTGTTTGAGTATCGCGACGCGCGCGGCATGGACATGCTCGCCATAGCGCCACCCCTGCTTGTCAAAATTGAGGCCGCACTCGAGCCATCGGATGCTCTGACCATAATCCACCCCGCAGCGGAGCCCGATTCCCCCGATCCCTTCGCCAATTTCTGCGCGGTTGTCTCGGCATGCTCACACGCCAAGCCGGCATTCAAGGGCCGACGGGAGCCGAGCAAGAAGGTTCTCGAAATTCTCGCCTCGGCCTCGCCGATGCTCGCCGCCGATCGAGACAAGCTCAATGCAACGATCGGTGTGCTTGAATCCGCCGGCATCTTCAGGCAGGGCGACGAGGGAAGGCCCGTCGTCGACCCCCGCCGGTTCGTTGAATTGTGCGAAGCGGCCGGAGCCGCCGCACCGCTGGCGATCGCGGCAAGCACGCTGGTCTCCGATTCCGTTGGTCCGGAGCTTGCGCCAGGATTGCTGCGGGCGGCCCTCGAGGCTCTGCCACGAGCTGCGGCGGTCGGTGCGGTCGACATCAGGCGCATCGTCGCGATGGCCGTCATGCGGCATATCCTTGCACACAGCGCTACAGGCGGCGCGGCGACCGTTGCCGCGCTATCACCGAGGCTGAACGATCTGATCGAGGAGATCATGTCCCTGCTCGGGGCTCTTGGTGCGGTGATTGCCGGTTCCGATGGGCTGGTGCGTTCCACGCCTGCCATAGATTATTTGCTGGCCAAGCGGCAACAGGTTGCGCGCTGCGTCGTCGTCGAAGAATCGCATGAACTGAAAATTTTGCCAGAGGCGGGGCCGGGAACACGGGCCTTCGTCTCCTCGGTCGCACGGCTCGAGCGCACAGGGCTGGTCTGGTCGGCGGTGCTTGACAAATCTGCGGCCAAGGCCGGATATGCGTATGGTTTCAGGGCATCCGAGTTGCGGCTGCGCCTCGAGGAGCTCTCGGGCGCTCCCTTGCCGCAGAGTGTCGCTTTTTCGCTCGACGCATGGGAATCGGAGGCGAGGTCGGCCAGGGTTCGGGTTGGTGTCGTGGTTGCGCTCGATGGCCACCTGTCAGGCGTCCTTGAGCATTCGCCAAAGGCCGCCGGCATCGTTCTGGAACGGCTTGCAGAAGGCGTGTACATGCTCGCAGCGCGCAATGCTACCGAGGCAGAGCACATGCTGAGGAGCGCCGGCATCGATGTTGACATCAGGCCATCAACGCCCTCGCTCGACGACGAAACGACGTCGCACGCCCTGTGGAGTGCGGCTGGTTCCGCCCTCCTGTCCGATACTTCGGCCCCGGCACTTGCGTTCCTGCCACAGCGGACTACACTGATAGCAACGGATCCTCCGTTGGTAGCTACCCTCCTGGCGCGGCTCGAGGAGCTCGAACTGCCGCCGGACGAGAAGGCGGACCTTGCCGACAGAATAAAGTCGAGGCTCGTGCTCGACGAGGATCAGTTGCGCCGACCAAGCGCAGATGGCGATGGGCTGGTCATCGGCGCCATGGATTATCCAGGCAAGCTCAGGCTGATCGAACGAGCGATGAAGGAAGGTTCGACCATCGATATCGCCTATACCGATGATCAAGGAGTGCAGACCAGCGCCGTCGGGGTGCCGCGGGAAGTGCGCCGGTCAACGGACGGCACGATGATCACGGTCTATGTCGGCGGCGGAGTCACCGCAGTCATACCAGCGAGCACCGTGGGCAAGGTGCGGCTACTAAGAAACAGCATATTTGGAGAACAGCATGAGCATGAATAAGGATTATGACGCCGGGCAGCTGAAGCTGGCCGTTCTGATAGACGCCGACAACACACAGGCGCCCATCACCGAGGGTCTTCTGGCCGAAGTAGCCAAGTATGGCGTGGCCAGCGTCAAGCGCATCTACGGCGACTGGACGACAAACAACCTCAAACACTGGAAGGAGCGGCTCCTGGAATATGCCATCCAGCCGATCCAGCAATTCTCATATACGACAGGCAAGAACGCTACGGACAGCGCGATGATCATCGACGCGATGGACCTGTTGTATACGGAGAAGCTCGACGGGTTCTGCATCGTGTCGAGCGATTCGGATTTTACGCGGCTCGCGGCACGGATGCGCGAGGCGGGCAAGCTGGTGCTTGGCTTCGGCGAGCGCAAGACACCCAAGCCCTTTGTCGCCGCCTGCGATAAATTCATCTATACAGAAATTCTGCGCGAGCCGGTGGAAGAGGAAACATCGTCAAAGGACGAGCCCAAGCGAAAGCCAGCAGCACAGGATCTGAAGATAGACAAGAAGCTCAAGGCCCTGCTCGGCGATGCCGTCGAAGACTCGGCCGACGAGTCAGGCTGGGCGTACCTCGGGCCGGTCGGGCAGTATGTTGCCAACCGCCAGCCAGATTTCGATCCGCGCAATTACGGGTACCGGAAGCTCGCCGAGCTGATCAAGTCGTGCGGCTGGTTTGATGTTGAAGAGCGCTCCAGCCCCACAGACACCGGCAAGCAGATATACATACGCAAGCGCCCGGGACGCTGATGCGGTAAGCGCCCCGAGTAGGCGCCTCAGTAGAAGGCCGGTAACAGATCGATGACAACGCACTCCAGGTAGCCAAGGTCGATTTCTGCCATGCGCCTCGCCTGAATCCCAATGCCAACGGAGTCGGGGAGCCTGTATGCCCGGCCTTCAAGATCGCCCCATGACTGGTCTATCGGTATCTGGATGCAGCCCGGAGCCTGGCCTTCGGCCGTCTCCAGCGATACGACGGCGATCAGGAGGCGCGAGTGGCTTTCGCCATGCATCTGCCACCACGCATATCCGGACTCGACATGGCGCGCGTCAATGATTGCCGTATCGATGAATGGCCTTAATCCGGCGTAAAGCCGCTCTATCGAGGCATAGCCTGCGGCGAAGCCGGCATCGTCTGCCCAATCAAGGCCCCGTACGGAGAGCCCGGCTTCGTACAGCCCGGTCGAGCCATCCTGAAAGCCCATGGTCTCGAACATCGGCCTGCGCCCGGCGCCCACCGACAGAAACCGCGCTACGCCATGCCTGAGACGCATCCGCTCGGCACCCATCACGCGCCACATGGAAGACCCCCAGAGACGTGGCGCTCCCGACTCTGGCACATCGACGGCAAAGCACACGGATGCCGGCCTCGATTCGCGCGGACGCGCTGACAGGGAATCATACAGCGTGAGCGCGTCCTGGATGAGTGGAGCGTCTATCCTGCGCAACGCATCGCTGCCGATGGTAAGATCGAATCCGAGCGCGGCGTACTCGTCGATCTCGGCCGCCTTGCGGGCCGCAACTGCGGCGACGCCTGGTGCGCCTTCACGGGAGGCCTCGATAGCCGCGCTGACCACCTCGCGGGTCGGCCTGTCCGACAGTGGAATACTGCCGTCCTCGTCATGGCTCTCCTCGAAAATCCGGTCAACGGTGTTGTACCGTATGAAATCGAAACCGAACGAATCGCGCCAATAGGTGAAGGCATGCGCGTAGTAATCGAACGCATCCTGGTTGCGATGAACGGGCGCGGTCGGCTCCGCATTCGGCGGTATGTCGTCATAGAACGCGAACGGGGCGACCACACCATAGGCGTCGGCGCCGACATCGAGGCCATTCTCGTCGCGATACGCGAAGACCGGAAAATCATCGCTGCGGTCGTAGCGCAGGAACGATGGTATGCCGACTCCATTCCTGGCATTTGCCGGCACGGGCCACAGGCCATGATCGGCGCACAGGCGTATCGCCGAGTAGTAGGCCTTGTCCTTGGCCAGCAGCACTTCCGGTGCATCGTCCTCGTGTTTCCTGAAGGTCGAGACGCCGTAATCCAGCCTGGCGACAGCCGCGAGTGCCGCGACGGCCTCCGCATCGCGCAGGCGGTCTTCGCGGCGGTACGGAAACGACGGATCGGCATGCGCAAGGCCGGTCCTGCTGTCATCGAGGGCGACCCAGCGGAACAACTGGGGGCGCTCCATCGCGATGCGGCTGAATTGTGCAACATAGGGCAACAGCTCGTATCCCACGGTCTTGCCAAGAAGCCTGCACGCGGCTATCAAGGCGCGGAGCTGGTTGGCCGGACTGATTCCCGCCGCGGCCAGGTCCGAGTCGACGAGTGACATATCAACAGTCGTCATTGTCTCCGGGGCATAGAGCAGATCGAACTGCACCGGATGAAAAGGTGCCAGCAGGATTGCGCCCGATGTGATGGCAGGAAGCAACTTGGCTGCATGGACAAAGGTGCCGTGAACCGAATCGATGGCGCAGGCACGTACATTGACCCAGCACAGGTCGGATGACAGAATCCATGAGGGGCTCGGATCCGTAGCATGGGGACGAGCAGGCGAGCGCTCGCGCTCCAGCTTTGCATACAGAGCCGCCATCACGCGGTCGCTCGCCCTGAGCAGGGATGTCTGGGTCCTGGCTATCGGCACACCATCGAGAATCTCGGCAAGCAGCTGCTCGGCATATGCTCTATCGTCATGATCGGGTGCCAGCACCCGCTCTATTTCGTTCCAGATCGGCATGGCTCCACTATAACCCCCGAGATCGGGAACTGGGAAGCGAATCCGCTCGATGTTTGCCATCTGGCCCACGATATGGATTTCTGGAGTTCTTCTGATATGCCTTGTACGCCGCACAGGCCTCATAGTACCCGTCCGGTCCGCGGAATGTGGACAGTTCGTCGCAACGATACAACTCAAGCAGCGTGGGGAACAGCGCATTGTCCAGTACGCCACCGAGGCTCGATGGCGGCAGACGCGGCAGTGCCGCTGGAAGCATGTGGTACCGGACCAGAAATGCTATGCCTTCTATCAAGGGTCGCGGGTAGCCGAGCCGCCGCATGAAGTTCCTCGCCGTCTGCTCGCCCAGCTCGGAATGTTGGTCGAACCGATGGCCACCGGAGGCGACTGCGCCGGGCTTGCCGGTGTCATGGAGGAGCAATCCAAGCGACAGCACCAGATCAGGGTTCTTGCGATGGGCAAAGGTCTCCATCGTGTGGCGCCATGCATCGCCCTCGGGGTGGAATTCCTTGGAATGGGTTACGCCTATCAGATCAGCCAGCTCGGGCCAGTATTCCCGAATAAAGCCCGAGCCTTCCAGCAACTCCAGCCCCTTGTCAGGATGCGCGCCGGTAAGCACCATATCCAGAAGGTCCCGCTGATACTCGGCGCCCAGATCATGGGGCGGAGCGGGCATGCACGAGCTGCCGGGGCGATAGGCATAGCGCGAAGCCAGAATTGCTGCCTCGAAAATGACGAGCTCGGGTGCCGCCTGTTCCGGTACCATCACCTCATCGGACAGGTGTTCGTAGACACCACCTCTGGCATCGTAGGCATTCTTGCCGGGCAGACGGCTCAGTCTGGTCTGCACGAACGCTGTCCGGGGGCCGCCATCCAGGCATCGGTAGCGGATCCGTGTGCCGGCGGCATCATTGTCTGCTATGGCATCGGCGTACGGCAGGCCTGGAAAGCCAAGGTTGTCCACCTCCTTGGCCAGGTCGACAAGATCACCATCAAAGAGGTCGAAGCGTATCGGAGCCGACACGACACCAAAATAGGCATCGAGCGCGGAAAATGAGCAATCCACGGAGACCTCCGTTTCCGGATACGCTGAACGGTGAAGGTGCTAGCGAGCCGCCGGGACTGGAGCGTCGTACAGTTCGTCGGCCGCGGGAAGGGACACTCGCAGGTCCCTGAGGAATTCGGGGCCGTCACCCATGTCCTCATAGGCGTCGCAGGAGTCGAGACTTCTGCGCGCAACCGTGCAGTATTTATATATTTTCTCTTCGCCGAGCTTCTTGCGCCACTTGCCGGCATCGCACCGGACTCGGAGATAGTAGTGGCCGGCGCCGGCAGGGGCGGGGACAAGTTTGCAATGGATGCAGTTCGCGCAGAAGATCCTGGTTTCGCGTTCGGCTTCCATGTCCATTGCCACCTTTCGACTGATCATAGTATATAATGATCTCGGCGCGGTCAAGGCGCGCTGGACCTGTTCAATCCACCTATTCTGGATATCGGAGCAATTGATGATCGCCACAATACTGAACGCACTGGCCATAGTCGTCGGCACCATCGTAGGTCTGTTTGCGCGCAAGAGCTTCTCGGAGCGGGCGCGGGACAGCGTATACAACGCGACCGGGGTCATATCGCTGGTCATTGGCTTCAACATGGCAATCAAGACGGAGCATGTGCTGTCGCTGGCACTGAGCATCATCATCGGTGGCCTCGTTGGTTCGGCTCTCGACATAGAAGGCGCAATCTATAGGCTGGGCGAATGGCTCAGACGGCGGTTTTCGCGCGGCCCGGCGACGTCCGAAGAGGCACCGGGCACCGGCTTTGCCTACGGCTTCCTGAACGCCAGCGTGCTGTTCTGCGTTGGCGCAATGGCCATCGTCGGCTCGTTCAGGGCGGGCACCGAGGGCAATTACGACCTGCTCCTTACCAAGAGCGTGATGGACGGCTTCATAGCCATCATGTTTGCCGGCGCCATGGGCATGGGTGTTGGATTCTCGGCTCTTTCTGTGCTGCTCTACCAGGGTGCCCTGACGCTCGCTTCATCCTGGGTAAAGCCATATGTTACCCCGGCGATGATAGGCGAGCTTTCCGCCGTCGGCGGAGCGATGGTCGTCATGATTGGCATCAACCTCTTGGGCCTCAAGAAGATACGCACCGGGGACTTTCTGCCGTCTCTGGTCATTATCGTTGCGCTGTCGTTGGTATTCAGGTATATTCCTATATTGTAGCCTGTCGCACATGGGGGAATCTGTGTCCGAGTCCGTTATTCTGATCGTGGAAGATGAGTCACTCGTCGGGATGGAGCTCAAGGAAACCCTTGAGAAATACGGATATCGCATTCCTGCCCTGATAAAGAGGGGCGAGGATGTCCCCGAGGCGATCATCATACACAAGCCCGACCTGATCCTGATGGATATACGCCTGAAGGGATTTCAGGATGGCATCGAGACGGCCTACCTGGTCGGTGGCGAGTTCGAGGTGCCGTTCGTATTCCTGTCTGCCTATTCCGATGACGAGACATTGTCGAGGGCGCTAGGGACGCGCGCGTACGGATATCTGGTCAAACCGTTCGACGAGAAGACGCTCCGGACGACGATAGAACTGGCTCTGAGGCGCTCCAAGGAATTCAGGGAGCGAGATCACGACAACTGGTACCGTGGTATCCTGGAGCACTTTCCAAGGGCCATATTCCTTACCGATGTCTATGGCCGCATCACGTTTGCCAACAATGCCGCCAGAACCGCCTTCGAAGCCCAGGAGGGCGGGAAGGTCGGTACGGCGATTCATCTGCTGTTTGCCGAGCCGGCACAGGTTACCGAACTACTTGGAGCCGCTGGAGCACTCAAGCCGGCACAGCCGGCGGCAGAACGTGTGATGCACCTCAAGACGGGTGCAGGCTCCGTCAGGCTCGAGGTGGGGCCGATCCGGAACGGCGACGACCATGCCACCGGCTTCGTTGTCCTGAGCGGAGCCGCCTGATCATTCCGGCATCATCACGTAGACGTGCTCCTTGTCGGGAACCAGCAATTCCGTAGCAAGCGGAACCAGAACAGAGGCGTCGGCAAACGTCACGGCTTGCTTGGCCCTGCCGATGACCTCCAGATCCATCCCATTGGAAACGGCATTGCCCAGCTTGTTTACCCAGAAGTCATTGGTCCTGAGCCTGCCGTCGTAGTCGCGCTGGGCCGCTGCCTTGATCTGGCTGATATACAGCGTATCAAAGGTGCCACCCACGAGCGTGGCGACCTCCGCATTGACCTTGGCAACCATCTCGGTGGCTCGCTTGGGGTCGGTATCAAACTGCACAATCAGCGAATATTGCTCGACGGGGCTCTTCGAGAAAGCGGCCTTGGTCGAGACGACATACGTACCGCCAAGGTCTTCGCGCAAGGAGTCAAGCAAGCGGTTGTTCAAGGCCTGTGCCAGCAGGCCCAATGATGCCTCCCTCTGCCATGACCATGGTGCCGCGCCGGCCCAGACCATGCGGACGCTTGCTCGCGGTTCTTTGGCCAGCGCATAGTCGACCCTTGAACCTCCGACCTTGGGTACCAATGGATCGATCCAGGACGGCTCGACCTTGGTTCCAGCCGGGATGGCGCCCAGGTGTTTCGCAACCAGCGCCTTGGTCGCTTCGATATCAAAGTCCCCGACGAGTATGTAGGTGAAATCGGCGGCATTGCCCAGGGCCCCGAGCACGAGAGCACGCGTGGCCTCGAAGTCTATGGCCCTGATCCTGGCCGCATCGAGAGGCTGGGCACGGGCATTGCCATCAAACAGGTCCGCGCTCCAGGAAGATTCGAATCGATACGATGGATCACGAACATAGGGCCCGACTTGATCGGGCAGATGGTTGCGCGCCGCGTTGAAGGCCCCGGCATCACGGCCAGGCTCTGCGGCGGTCAGATACACCAGCCTAAGCAGCGATTCCAGGTCGGTCTTCGTCGCTTTGCCAGCCATCACATCGCCATCCTCGCCAATGGTCCACTGCAGGCCGGCATTGAGCGAGGCTGTCAGCTCATCGATGCGGGTCGCACTCATCGAGCCAAGCCCTGCCGCAGACATGAGGTCGGGGGCGAACACGGCGGTCGTCTGCAAGGCCGGTGGCAGGGCCGTATAGCCGCCCGGCGACCACGCCAGAAAGCTGATGGAGCCGCGATCATAGCTTGTCGGCTTGAGCAACACGGTCGCCCCGTTTGACAGGGTCAGCTCGGTCACCGAGTTTGACATGTGCCGCTCTGCAACGATCGATCCGGGGGCTGGCAGGGCATCGAACAGCCCGCCTTCGTCGCCCGAGGCCGCCGGTGGTGCCAGTTGCGCGGTTCGCGCGCCGCGCAGCACGGCCTCGAACGCGGGCTCGGTCAGGGCACCAGTTCCGGGACCTGTCTTCGCGCGGACCGCTACGAAGCCTTCATCATCGGCCAGAATGGTCTTCGCCGCATCGTTCAGCTGGTCAATGGTCAGTGCATCGAGGGCGTCCTTGATGTAGACGCGCTCGTTGACCACGCCAGGCACGGGTTCACCGTACATGAAGTTGCGGACATATTCCTCGGCAAAACTGCCGCTCTTCAGGTCCTGGTCTTCGACGTCGAGCGTACCCAGCCAGCGGCGATAGGTGTCAACCGTCCGCCTGAACTCGCTTTCGGTAAAACCATGGCGACGTATGCGTTCCACCTCTGCCGCAAGCCCGCCAAACGCATCAAGCTCGTGCCCGTCCGCCGCGGACAGCGTGAATGAATACAGGCGTGTCCGGCCATAGAAGTAATCATCATCAAAATAGGCGTCACGCCAGGGCGCCTGTCCCGTTCTGGTCAGGTCAGACAGGCGGAGTCGTATGGCCTCGGCGGCGATCCGCCCCTTGAGCAGTCTCGCATAATCGCTGATGACCGTTTCCGGTATGTATGGGACTATCTTGCGATAGGTAATGATCGAACGTTCGAAGTTGTCGTCGAAAGAGGCGACGAATCCCAGATTCGTCGTAGGCTTGACCGGGAAGGTCGGTCGCGGCCGCACGGTACCATCGTTCGACGGGAACGAGAATTCCCGCTCTATCTTGGCTGCGACGGTGTCGACATTGATGTCGCCGACGACGATGACGGCCATGCGGTCCGGCCGGTAGTGCTCCTGGTAGAACGCCTTGAGCCTTTCGGCAGTCGCATTCTGGATCGAGGCTTCATAGCCGATGGGCTCGCGGTCGGCATGGGCGGAGTCCGCCAGCAAGCCCCGTATCTCCCGAACGCGCGCCGTTTCGTCCGGTCCGAGTCCCAGACGACGCTCTTCCAGAATGACACCCTTCTCCTTCTCGACCTCCACCGGCTCGAATGTTACGGCGGTGGCCCATTCCTTGAGCACCTTGAGTCCGGTATCCAGGAAGGCAGGATCATTGAGGGGCATCTGCAGGGTGTATAGCGTCTCTTCCCGCGTCGTATGCGCGTTTATCTCGGCGCCGAAATCCATGCCTATAGACCTGAGATACTTGACCAGGTCATTCTCCGGGAAGCTGGCCGTACCGTTAAAGGCCATGTGCTCGATGAAGTGAGCATATCCCGACTGGTCATCACGCTCATTCGTCGATCCGGAATTTATTATCAGGAACATGACGACGCGCCCGCCCGGATTGCCATTGCGCCGCACATAATAGGTAAGACCATTCGGCAGGGTCTTCTTTGTCAGCTCGGGAGCCAGCGGCAGTGTGTCGTTCGCAGCATAGGCGGATCCGCCGGGCAGCAGCGTCGATGAGGCCCGTGGTGGCGGGGCGCCTACGCATGAAAGGAATGAAATGGACAGGATCGCTATCGGGGCCAGAAAGCCCCATCGGCTACGTTTCATGAAGACTCCTTCGAATGGGGTGCCATTTGCGGGCACACGGTATCCACTATATCGCAAAGGCGATGAAGGAGCCAACGTTACATCGGTACAAGTAGCAGGGAATCTGAACGATTCTTCGGATCGTGGAATACAGAATCGCGCCTAGCGTTTGGGAGGCCGCGACCAGGTGTTGTTGTGCCCGCTCGAAAACACCTCGCCTTCGATGACTGCACCCCGGAGATCGGCATTGTTGCCGGTGATGTACACATTACCACGGATTCGTAGCTGGCGTATGACGCATCCATTGCCTTCAATCCGCACGTCACCTTCGATTACGGTCTGCCACGTGCCGCGTCCGGTTATGGTTACCTGATTTGCATCGATCGTGAAATTGCCGCGGAAGGTGCCAGAGTCCAGATGCACCGAGCTGTTGTTCTGGAAATTGCCGACAGTCACATAGGGCGCAGGCAATCTGTGGGCTGGCCCCTCACCGCCAAAGGCTATCGTGAGGGAGGAGAGCGATTCACAACCGCTCAGCGTGACAAGAAGTACCAGTAGCGCGAGGAGCATTCGTACGTTTTTTCTTGTATTCATACCTATACAGTACTGACAAATGGGGCAGGAATACTGCGATCCCTGAAATTAAGCCGAAGTGTCAGCCACAGGCATATGAGCGCGCGCCATCAACACGTCACATCTTCGGCCCGTTCCTGTGCTTCGAGAGCAGCCCGCATGGCCTCGAAGGCATGTTCCTGCGATAGTGCGGTTTCGGTTCCATCCAGGCAATCACGGATGAACCTTCCAAAGAACACGAATCCAACCTTCCCGGTGACTTCGTATTTGTGTTCTCCAGCCTTGTCGACAACATACACATGGTCACCGTCGGGCGAGGTGGCGACGTCTATGTACTTGCGTATCTCGATTGTGCCCTCGGTGCCGATGACGAATACTCTGCCATCACCCCACGCGCCCAATCCATCGGGTGTGAACCAGTCGACACGGAAGTAGCATGTGGCCCCGTTGTCGGCAACGAGGTTGCCGTCTCCGTAGTCATGGAAATTCGGTTTGTCACGATTTGCATAGTTGGCCAGCGTGCTGTGCAAGACGCGGATCGAGGTGGCTCCACTGTAGGACAAGAACTGCTCGACCTGGTGGCTGCCCAGATCGGTTATTATTCCACCATTCAGGTCCTTCTCGAAGAACCAGTCCGGCCTCGACGCCCGGTTCAACCGGTGCGGCGCAAGGATGGTCACGTGCACCACCCGGCCTATCGCGCCCTCTTCAATCAATTGCCCTGCAAAGACGGCGCCCTCCACATGCAGGCGTTCACCAAAATAGATGGCATACTTCAGACCTGTTCTCGCGCACGCCGCCCTGGCCAATTCCAGCTCATCGAAGGTGAGCATCCCCGGTTTGTCGACGAAATAGTGTTTTCCCTTCCCGATCACCCTGATGCCCAAGGTAGCTCTATCACATGGCCGTATGGCGCTCGCAACCAGGAGACAGAACCTGTCGTCCAGTATGTCCTCTTCACTTTTGACAGCGATTGCCTGTGGATACCGTTGCACGAAGGCTGCAACTTTTGAAGCATCCTTGTCGTATACCTTTGTCAGAGTCGCGCCAGCTTCCAGAAGACCGTTGCACATCGCATAGATGTGCCCATGATCAAGACCGATGACAGCAAAAGGAAACTCGCCTGCTTTGCAGACCGGCTCGGGTCTGGTCTGCGACACCGGCGCATAATTCATGCCATCGCTCTTTTGCATCACAGCGTGCCACCTACCGATATGCCGCTGTCGGCGTAGCTCGCGATGCTTGCGGTCTTATGATGGAATCGGGTCGCAATCGTCATGATCCCTTCCTTCGTGTAGAATGAATCTTTCTGTGTCATCGGCAGGCTCACGGGCACTCCAGTAAAGGCACTCTGATACACGGCGGATATGAACTCTATCGTTCTGCGCCCGTCCTCCCCGCCAACGAGTGGATCAGTGCCGTGCTCGATGGCGCTCACCATATCATCGATCTGCCCTCTGTGTTCGGCATGGGCCGGTTGCGGCAATCCGGCAAACAGGGCTTCCAGCTCGAGCCGCTTTGGCTCATCGGCCTCGGGATAGCCGTTGTCCATCTGTCTGCTCACGGATATCTTGTGCGGTATCTCGATGGAACCGTTGACGCCATCGATTATGAAACGCTGTTCCTCACCATGGTGCAGCAGCGAAGCGATCAGTGTGCCTACTGCCCCGCTTTTGAACTGGACGGTAGTAATCGACACGTCCTCGACCTCGCTGTTGCCGTGGTTGCTGTTTCCGACGATGGCGCGCACCTCCCGAACCTCGCCCATCAGCCACAGCAGCAGATCGATATGGTGTACCGCATGGATGAACGTGCAGCCGCCGCCTTCCTTTTCCCAGGTTCCGCGCCACCAGAGATCATAGTACTTGCTACCGCGCCACCACAGCGAGCTGGCCTGGGCAACCAGCAATGTTCCAAGTGCGCCTGTATCGAGCAGGAGCTTGGTGCGCATGATGTCCGGCTTGAACCGGTTCTGTGCGACGATGGATAGCTTGGCCCTGCCCTGCTCCTGGGCCGCGAGCATACGGTCGCATTCATCGAGCGTCGGCGCCATCGGCTTCTCGCAGAGCACGTGCTTACCCGCCAGCAGAAAGTCGACCGTAACATCGCAATGCAGTGCCGGGGGCAGACAGATCGATACGAGCTGAATATCCGGCCTGTGGAGCAGGTCGTGGTAGTCTGCCACCGCCTCGCAATCCAGGTTGTACTTGTCGGCCTTCTGCCGCGCCTTCTCCGGGAGTATGTCGACGACGGCCCTGATCGCGCAGCGATCACCCAGACCGAGGTACGCCTCGATATGGTAGCCGGCAATATCGCCGGTTCCTATGATCGCTATGCCTATCATGGGCGGCCCGCCAATTTCTTGATGAAACGCAGCAATCCGGTTTGCGATATGATCATGAAGGCAATGATAATGAGGAACACGACACATATCGGCCGTGAAAGCATAGGCGCGAGTCGGCCATTCGATATAATCAGCGCGCGGCGCAGGTTGGAATCGGCCATCGGCCCCAGAATTACGCCGAGCAGGAACGGTGCAGATGGAATGCCCGTCGCACGAAGCAACAGCCCGACGATTCCGAATATGAACATCATGCGCACATCGAAATCGTTGTGGTTTATCAGAAATGCCCCGATGACGCAGAGCACATAGATGATGGGCATCAGAATCTTCTTGTTGATGCCAAGGATCTTGACCGAAAATTTCGCGATGCCAAGCGCCAGGAACCACATGGCCAGAGCCGAAAACACCAGGTATATGGCGATCTGGTAGACAAACTGTGGGCTCTCGCCCATCAAGAGCGGGCCTGGCCTGAAGCCGTGCATCAGAAAGGCCGCGAGCAGGACAGCGGCCGGCGCCGAGCCCGGCACGGCCAAAGACATTACCGGTATGATGGCGCCACCAATGCACGCGTTGTTGCCCGTCTCTGCTGAAATGACTCCCAGTTCGTTGCCCTTGCCGAAGCTGTCCGGGTCCTTGCTGTTCGATTTGCTGGCCCAATATGAAAGCCAGCCGCCAACGTCCTCACCGACTCCGGGAATGATGCCAACGCCGACACCGATCAGTGCCGAGCGCACTATGGCAACCCAGTGCTTCCGTACCTTGCGGAATCCATCCTTCATCCTGAACGATGTCATCTGCAGCACCTTCGCATCGACCTGGGTAAACGACTGTACAATCTCCGGAAAGCCAAACAAGCCAATCATCACGGGTATGAGCTGGATGCCGCTCATCAGGTTGACGTTGCCGAACGAGAAGCGCGGATACGCATTGACCGTATCCATGCCGACCATGGCGACGAGCAGGCCCAGTATGCCGCTTATCCAGCCTTTCAGCACGTTGCCATTCGATGTGAGGCTGCCGCAAATCATGATGCCAAAGACGGCAAGCAGGAAGAACTCCCACGAGGTGAACTTCAGTGCAAAGCCTGTCAGCAGCGGCGTCAGGGTCAATACGCATACCACACTGAACAGTGTGCCAAGCGCAGAGACGGTGGTGGCCAGGAATATCGCGTGCCCCGCCTCACCGCGCTTGGCCATCGGAAAGCCGTCGAGAGCGGTGGCTGCGGACGCCGGCGTTCCCGGTATGTTAAGCAGGATTGCGGATTGGCATCCGCCGGATATAGCGCCGACATAGATGCCGATAAGCGCAATCAGTGCCGGGCTGGTAGGAAAGCCGTAGGTCAGGCCAGTCAGGAGCGCAATGGCCATCGTCGCGCTCAGTCCAGGCAGTATGCCCATGATGAGACCCGCGAGCGTCGACACAATCAGGACCAACAGGTTGAACGGCTGGAAAACCGAGGCGGTCGCAGCCAGTATATATTCCAGAGCCATGTAAAGACCTCCTCCCGTTCAGGGCAGCTGTACTCGAAAGCCAACCTGGAAAAAGACGACGATGACAGCAACCGTGCACGCGGAAATCAGGAGTCCCTTCAGAAGTCTGGTCGCCTTGAGATACGCCATGATGCCGACCAGAAAGATGAATGACGAGAGCCAGAACGGAACCAGCCTGAAGAGCACGAACGAATAGACAAACATGATACCCATGCCGATCAATGAAATTGCGGCATCCTTGCTGTGCAGTCTCCCGCGGCCCCACGCCTTCAACTCGACCATTCTGGCACCAAGACCGCCATCCTTGAGGCTTGCGACCAAGAGCAGCAGGCTGCAACCGGTCAGGGCGATGCCCAGCATGACAGGCAGGAATCCCGGTGCATCGTAATAGACGCCTCCGACATCCTTGTTGATGCCGACCCCGGCAACGAACACATAGATTCCCAACACAATCATCACGCAGGAGGCCATGAAATCGAAAAGTTTCTTGGTTTGCATCGAAAAACCATCCCTTGTGGCGCGCCGATCCCATGGACCGGCGCGAGTTGAGCCTTACTTTCTCTTGATGTCGAATTTCTCCGGAGAAATCTTCGCCACTCCGGCGTCGAAGAGGATCCAGCTTACGGTTGATGCAAGATTCTCGACATACTTCTGGGAGGCTTCCCTGCCCATCGCATTAACGACAAAGCCCTTGCTCTTGGTGAAATCGAGGAAGCTCTGGCTCTTGACCGCTTCATTGAAGGCGGCATCGAGAACGGCGAGCTTCGCAGGAGACAGGCCCTTGGGAATCGCTATACCGGTGGTCTCGCCCATCGGCAGGTATGCCTTGGCGGCAGGAAGAAGCTTGCCGATGCTCGGGATGAGCGGTCCGCCGGCAATCTGGATATCATCCTTTGCAAAGCAGGCGAGGGCACGGAGTTTTCCGGCCTTGATCATGTCTTCGGTCTCGACGAGCAGCTGCGTCGTGAAATCGACTTCGCCCGACAGCAGGCCTACGATCGCCGGAGCTCCGCCCGGATACGAGACATGCTTGTACTCGATCTTGGCGGCCGCCCTGAGCACTTCAGCGCCGATGTGGCCGCCGCTGCCTGGCCCTGCGGTGCCATCGGTCACCTGACCCGGCCTGGCCCTGAGGTCAGCAAGCAGGTCGTCCAGTGTCTTGTAGGGAGAGTCGGCCCTGACAGCTATGACATTTGGCGTAAAGGTGGCAAGCCATATATCCCACTCGCGGAATGTCTTGGTTGTCGTGCCGAGCACCGGCATCGACGAGAAGGCGAGCATGCCGTTGGCCAGCATGGTGTAGCCATCAACCTGGGCTCCGGCAACTATGTTCGAACCCGTGGCACCACCGGCTCCCGGCGTATTGGTAACCGTGATTGCAACGCCCAGCTTGTTGCCCATCGGGGAAGCCAGCGCTCGGGCGGTCAGGTCAGTCGATCCACCAGGATTGTACGGTACCGTCAGTGAGATGTCGCGAGTCGGATACGCCTCTTCCTTGTCTCCCATCGCGAACGCCGACATCGCCGGAATCGCCAGGAGCGCGATCGCCACAGCGATGATCACGAACGTTTTTCTGTCAAAGATCATGTTGCCTCTCCTTATCGCCTATCGCATATACAGTGTCGCCCTCAACGAGGGTACATTCCTGTATTATGTGTCTGACGGGAACCTTGCCGTCCCCGTTGATGACCTCGAGCAAGAGATTTGCCGCCTTGCAGCCCAGTTCATAGTCGCCTTGATCCACGTGGGTAAAATTGTTCCGGCCGGCGCTCGCCCACTC
>Ga0209467_1000630_pt1 | contig 42871 bp, 35 predicted proteins | sample Higcelwee11metaG_FD_187175 | JGI IMG/M metagenome (GOLD analysis project Ga0209467, IMG submission 187175) | Freshwater pond sediment microbial communities from the University of Edinburgh, under environmental carbon perturbations - High... | ecosystem: Environmental > Aquatic > Freshwater >... | reverse complement strand
CCGGATGCCGACTATTCGGTCAGAAACGTGGTGGGCGTGGTCGGCGCCGCCCCGGACCTGGCCAAGCAGGTCGTGCACATGCGTTACAAGGTGCAGATGGCCCTGGAAAAGTTCGCCGGAAAGGTCATCCACCCCATCGCCGCCGTGCCTGGCGGCTACTCCCGTCCCATGCTTGAGGAAGAGCGCAAGGAACTCCTGGCCGTGGTCAAGGAAGCCCTGGATTTCAGCGTCTTTTCGCTCAATTTCGCCAAAGAGAACGTGTTCCCCAAATACCTGGACGTGATCAACACCGTTGGCGTGTTCCCGTCCGGGTATCTGGGCACCGTGCGCCCCAGCGACGGAGCCCTTGAGTTCCACGACGGCGAACTGCGCATGATGGATATGAACGGCAACTATGAGCAGTTCAAGTACCACGAATATCAGGACTACATCGCCGAGCATGTGGAGCCTTGGACGTATCTCAAGTTCCCGTACATGAAAAAGGCCGGCAAAATCAGCCTGGACGAGACCAACCCCGTGGGCGTCTACCGGGTCAACTGCCTGGCGCGCATCAACGTGTGCGACAAGATGGCCACGCCCCTGGCCCAGAAGGAACTGGAGATCTTCCGTTCCGCCTTCGGCCGTCCGGCCCACCAGACGCTTCTGTACAACTATGCCCGGTTGATCGAGCTCATCCAGTGCTGCGAACGCGCCGAAGAGCTTTTGAATGATCCGGAGATCACCAGCCGCGAGGTGCGTCACCAGAAGATCGAACCCCGGGCCGGAGAGGGCGTGGGCTGCCTTGAGGCCCCGCGCGGCACGCTGATCCACCACTACAAGACCGACGACAACGGTCTGGTGACCATGGCCAACCTGGTGGTGGCCACGGGACACAACAACGCGGGCATGAACCTGGGCGTCAAGCAGGCCGCCAAGGCCCTGATCAAGGACGGCAAATACGACCAGGGGGTGCTCAATACCATTGAGATGACGATACGAGCATATGACCCGTGAATGAGCTGCGCCACCCACCGCCTGGACGGCGGTATCGCTCTCGAAGGCCGTATCTACGACAGCAAGGGCAAGCTCCTGGATACCTTGCGTAACTACTAAGAGGTTCGACACGCGGCGCCAACTGCCGTACAAAAGGCCGTCGCCCCTGGCGACGGCCTTTTTTCACTTTAACATCAGGAAGGAAACCACGTGGATTGGTCGCTCATGTTCGAGAAGCGGGTGATGGTTTTCGGATGCGGCAACACCCTCAGGGGGGACGACGGCCTGGGACCGGCCGTGGTCAACATGCTGGAAGAGCAGGGCGGGTTGCCCGACGATGTGGGCCTTTTGGACATCGGCACCTCCATCCGGCAGGTGCTCCTGGACATGCTGCTCATGGACCCCAAACCGGGCCGGATCATCGTGGTGGACGCGGTCACCGAGCCCAGCCGCAACGCCGGCGAGTTCTGGGAGATCGACGTGGACATGATGACGCCGAAAAAGATCAAGGATTTTTCCCTGCACCAGTTTCCCTCGGTCAATCTCCTCAAAGACATCAAGGAACAGACCGGGACCGACGTGCATATCCTGGTGGTGCAGACGGGCTACATCCCGGAGGAGATCACCGACCAACTGACGCCCGAGGTGGCGGCGGCCCTGCCCAAGGTGGCGGCCCGGGTCCGGGAGCTGTGCCTTTTGCCGTGATTCGACATTGAGTTACGCGCGCACAAATGGAAAAGGGCCTGGAGGATGTCCAGGCCCTCGATATCGGCAGTGCCGTCCGGGCGGGCCTGCGGCCCAACGCCCGCCGGATGGCCTTTCTCCGGCCTGACTGGCCGCCCCATGGCCAGCGCCCGGCGCGTCTGGGACTCAATCCACGCCCAGCACCACGGAAAAGGCCTTGAACATGGCCCAGATGGGGTCGCCGACGGCAATGCCCAGGCGCTTCACGGACTCGTCGGTGATCAGGGCGCAGACCTCCGTCTGCTCATCCACGGCCACCACCACCTCGGCGGCGATGGCCCCCTCGTTGATGCGCAGCACCTTGCCGTGCAACCGGTTGCGCATGCTGCTGACCGGGGCGTCGTCGTCCTTGACCAGGATCACCAGCGGGGCCTTGATGCTGGCCGTCACCAGGACGCCTTCCCGGATCTCGAGTTTCTCCAGGCTCTCGTTGGTGATGACCGAGACCAGTTCATGTCCCCGGGGGGTGATAAGCGTCACCTCGGACAGGATCGTTCCGGTGCGGACCTTGGACACCTGGCCGGTGAAGGTGTTGCGGGCGCTGGTTTTCATCCTGGCCTCCTTGTGGATGTAATAGCTCACGAGGGTCTGGATGTCTTCCCGGGTGAAGCTCAGGTAATGGGCGGTCAGGTTCACGGAACCATGCCCCAGGATGGTCTGGACGACGGTTAAGGGCACGCCGCCCCGCAAAAGCTCAACGGCCCGGGAGTGGCGCAGGATGCGCGGGTTGCAGAGTTCCTTGGGCAGGCCGCATTCCTGGCCCCGTTCGTAGAATTTTCGCCGGACGTAGCCGCCGTCCATGTGCAAGACCGTCCCGCGCAGGGACAAAAACGCGGGATCGTCGAAACACCGCGCCAATTCATCGGCCACCGCCTGGGGCAGTTTGACTTCCCGGGGCAGGACATCGCCCTCCTTCGCGCCTCCGAAACGGACCACCCCTGTCCGCCAATCGATATCGACGCGGTCGTCAAGGGCCAGCACCTCGCCGAGCTTGGCCCCGCAATGACGCAGAAGCAGAAATATCACCCACACCCGCCCCCTGGAAAGGCGCACGTCGGGTCGCTTGGCGCGATCCTTCCAGGCCGTGAACGCGGCTGTGAGCGCGCCCAATTGATCGGATTCGAGATGCTTGACGTCGCCGGGGACGGAAAAGATTTTGGCCGGACAGGGCCGTCCCTGGGCCATGGTCGCGGCGGTAGGACATGGACCGGCGGCCCGGGCCGCCTTTTTGGTGTGCGTTGTAACCATCCCTGTGCTGTCTCCTGAGGTCGTCTGGCGGCGACACGGCCGTTACTATCACGGAAATAAGTAGCGTCATGACAGTCATGATTCTATGCCCAACGTAACACCAAATTTCCTTTCGGCACACCATAAATTTAACTATCACGCATTCATAAAGTCCAGTGACCTTCTTGCCTGACCATTCGATACGATTTAGAAAAATCCAGGAATTTTGCACAACCAGATACACGGAGAGATGCTTTTGCAGTAATCCGCAGGGAGCTTCGCGGTTACGGCATAGGCCTTTGTGTCCCGATACGGAAGCATGATGTGTGGGCTGCATTTCATAACTCGTGCGGTGAAGAGATCGCCATAAACGCACGTTGGAGTCACTTTTATGGGAATCATCTTTGCCTTTGCAGCGGCGATATTGGTCTTGTACCTTCTCGAAGTGCATTGGCATCCCCATGCGGCATCCCATGAAGGGGAGAGCGGCATGGGGGGCGTCGGCCGCTTCGATCCGGTCAGCGGAAAGGAATTCTTCGGGCGGCTGTTGCCCCTGTTCCTTGGTGCGGCGGCCTGCCCCATGGTGTTCAAATCCGCTGCCGCCGGGGCGTCGCTGGCTGTCGCCGCCCTTGTCTTGTTGCTCGCCTTCGGCGCAAAGAGAGACTGATGCAGCAGATCGTCTACCGACCCATCGGGATACTGCACACCCCGTTTCACAGCGTTCGCGGCATGCCCATCCAGCCTGTGGGGGCCATCGGCGTCGTCGGCCGTCTGGAGGTGTATCCAGAATTCGAAGAGGGCCTGCGCGACCTGGACGGCTTTTCCCATGTCATCATGCTTTACCATCTTCATAAAATTCAGGGGCATGCCCTTTCCGTGCGGCCATTTTTGGACACCTCCGAGCGGGGCATCTTCGCCACCCGTTCCCCCCGGCGGCCCAATCCCATCGGGATCTCCGTGCTTCGGGTGCTGTCCGTGACCGGAAACATGGTGGAGCTTGAAAACGTGGACATGCTGGATCAGACCCCGGTCCTGGATATCAAGCCCTACGTGGCGGATTTCGATGTCTGGGACGCGGATCGTTTCGGCTGGTTCGACGGGGTCTCGGGAAACGCCGTCCGGGTGCGTAGCGACGGTCGCTTCGAGTCCGCGCCGTCCTGCGAATAACGCACAAGGGGAGGGGAGATGGCTGTTTTCGTCTGCGTGCATGGGGCGTTTCAGGGCGGCTGGGTCTGGAGCAAGACGGCTGCGGCCTTGCGCGAGGCGGGCCACGCCGTCTTCACGCCCACCCTGACCGGCATGGGGGAACGGGTGCATGTGCGCGGCAGGCACATGGGCCTTGAGACCTACGTCCAGGATGTGGAAAACGTCATCCTGTACGAACAACTCTCGGATGTCATCCTGGTCTCCCACAGCTATTCGGGCATGATCATCCCGGCCGTGTGCGAACGGACGCCGGGACGCGTGAGCCGTCTGGTCTTCGTGGATGCGGTGCTGCCCGAACCCGGGCTGTCCTTCGCCGAGATTGCGGGACCGGAGTTCGTCAGGGTCTTAAGCTCCCATTGCAACGGCGCCGAGGTGCGGCCCTGGCCCATGCCCATGTTCGGTCTTCCCGAGGGCGAAAAGAGCCGTTCGTTCGTCGAACGCCTGGCGCCCATCCCGTCCGCCGCCTTTCGGGACGCCTCGACCGCCCCCCGGGAAAGCGCCTGGCCTGCCCCCTATTTCATCCGCTGCACCAAGACCAAAAATCCCCTGTTGGCTCGCATGGCCGCCCATGCCCGGGAGCGCGGCTTCGGCTATGCGGAGATCAGTTCGGATCACAATCCCATGACCACCGAGCCCCTTCGTCTGGCCAAGGCCCTGTGCGAAACGATTGAGGACTGACCGTCCCCGGGAACCCGGGCGGGGCTGGGCGCAGAAACCTGCCGGACGATTCACCATTCAACCCACACGGAGATCCATGATGGCACGTTTTCTCGCTACGTTGCTTTTTGTCGCGCTTATGGCCCAAAACGCCCTGGCCGGGCCGCTTCTGGTGGCCGCCGGGGCCGGATATAAAAAACTCGTGGATGAGGCCGCCACAGCCTACGAGGCCAAAACAGGCCAGAAGGTGGAGTTGCTCTACGGCAACATGGGCCAGATATTTGGGCAGTTGAAGGGGGGAGGCGGCATCGACATCATCCTCGGGGATAAAAGCTATCTGAGCGCCTCGGGCGTGGACTTCGATTCCTATGTCGAGATCGGACAAGGCCATCTGGTGGTGGCCTACGCCAAGGGGGCGACCCTGTCCGCCCCGCAGGACATCGCCAAGCCGGAGATCAAAAAACTGGCCATGCCCGACCCGGCCAAGGCCATTTATGGCAAGGCCGCCACGGAATATCTGGAGAAAAGCGGCCTGGCCGACAAGGTCAAGGACAAGCTCCTGGTGGTGGGCACGGTTCCCCAGGTCACGGCCTATCTGGTCAGCGGCGAAGTGGACGCCGGATTCATCAACGTCACGGACGCAAAGGGCGTGGCGGACAAGATCGGCGGCATGGTCCTGGTGGACCAGTCCCTGTATTCGCCCATCCGCATCGTGGCCGGAATCCTCAAGGAGACCAAGGAGAAGCCCGAGGTGAAGGCCTTTGCGGCCTTTTTGGCCTCGGAGGACGCCAAAAAACTGGCCGCCGCACATGGTCTGTAAGGCGTGTGTGCCGGACCCGGCCTGAGCGGAGTCCGGCCCCCCATGCCCATTGCGGAATTCCTGTCCGATCCCGGGGTACGCGGTCCCCTGGCGTTGACCCTGCGGGTCTGCCTGGTGAGCGTACCCCTTTTTTTGACGTTGGGCGTCGGGCTCGGCTACTACCTTGGCCGGTCGCGTTCGTCCCTGGCTGCGGCGGCGGATTTCATCGTGTCCCTGCCCATGGTCTTTCCGCCCATCGCCACGGGATTCGGGCTGCTGCTTCTTTTCGGCAGCCGGGGGGTGATCGGCCCGGCCGTCCGCGACACCTTCGGGGTGGAGATCGTGTTCGGATTCACGGGGGTGGCCATGGCCGCCGTGGTGTCCGGGCTGCCGCTCATGGTCAAGCCGGTGCAGGCGGCCGTTAGCGGGGAGATGACCCGGTACATGGAGGCGGCCCGGGTTCTGGGCAAGAGCGAGTTCGAGATTTTTTTTTGGGTCGTGTTGCCGCTTATCCGCAAAAACATCCTGGCCGGGCTGTTTTTATCCTGGACGCGCTCCATCGGCGAGGTGGGGGTGACGCTCATGCTTGGCGGCAACATCGTGGGCCGCACCAACACCGTCTCCCTGGAGATCTACAATTCGGTGTTTACCGGCGACTACGAGCGGGCGGCCTTTCTGGCCGGGATTCTGGGACTGGCGTCGCTTCTGGCCATGTTCACGCTCCGTCGCCTGTCCGCCGCCTGAGCCGCCGCCATCACGGTCGGCTGCCCAGGTTACGGCCGGAATGTTCCCGGCCGAGAATCAACCCGGCCGCGCGGCCGGGTTGCGGAGGACTCCCGTCCCAGGCGGGTCGAAACGCGCACCGAAAACCTGCCGAAACCCGTTGCGGCGACGGCCGTCCTACTTGAACCGATCCGCCACGTTGTCGTCGATCCAGTGCTGGTCCCACCATTCCACGGGCGACACCTCCACGCCATGGACGATGACCCCGAAGTGCAGGTGGTCGCCGCCCGCCAGTCCCGTGGCCCCGGTGTTGCCCAGGATGTCCCCGCGCTTGACCATGTCCCCGACCTTCACCGTGATCTGGCTCAGATGGGAATAGATGGTCTGAATCCCCATGCCGTGGTCCAAAATCACAGCCTGCCCGTAGATGCCGAAAAAATCGGCCAGGATCACCTTGCCGCCAGCGGCGGCCGGAACCTGGGCATTGGCCAAAGAGGCCAGATCCTGGCCCATGTGGATCTGTTTGTCGATTTCGCGCCCCTGGTACATGTAGGTGCGGCGATCGCCGAAAGCGGCCATGGGGGCGGCGTTGGGCAGGCGCATAAAGGCTTTTCTGTCCCAGAACATCTCGGGGGAGGTCTTGGTTCCCAATTCGTGCAGGGTTTTGGCGTTTTCCCGGCGCATTTCGTTGTTGACCTTGATATAGATCTCAACCAGATCCTTCATCCCCGGATACGCCGCGAAATACTGGGGCATCTTGGACTGGAGGAATCCATCGGTCACGTTCATGGTGTCGGCCTTGAACTTGCGGGGGATGACCTGATGGCGGATGTCCATGATCCGTTCATTTCCGGCCAGATCCACAGCCCGCAGCCGGGGCTTGAAATCGCCCGGCTCCAGGGCCAGGGGAAAGGGGAAAAAGCACACGTAACGGCCATTGGCGATCTTAAATCCCGGAGAGAAGACGTCTCCGACCAACACTCCTGAGGATTCCGGCTCCTCGGACACCGAATAGGCGATGCAGCCCACACCGCCCTGGCGCACATTGTGGGCCTGGCTCAGGATGCCCACCACGGGCGGCGTGGAATCCAGGGACAGGGTCTTGTGCAAAAGCGCGGCGTTCCCCGCTCCGAACCCCTGGATGGAGTTGTCCGTGGCCATAATGTCGAGATCGAAGGGGCCGTCCTTGAGTCCCGCGCTTTCCAGGGTGAACGTCTCGGCGGCCTGGGGCGGGGCGGGGGAATAGGCCTTGTCCAGTATCGTGATCTTCTTGTCGCCCTGGCTCACGATGACGCTTAACGCCCGGACGCCCGACCCCGAATCCGTCGCCTCCACCGTGTATTCCCGTTTCGGAGAGACGCTTGGGGTGTCGGGACGCAGGGTCACATGAGGCGCTTCGCCGTCCGTCAGAAAGAAATATCCCGCTGCGCCCCCCAGGGCCAGACAGACGAGGATGGTCAGGAAAAACAATTTTTTCATGGATGCTGTCCTTTTTGCTGTCCGTCAGCATAGCGGGATGCGCCAGCGAATTCAAGTTGCCCAAACGGCTGCGGCAGGGGCGGTGAATCCCTCCCTGGAATGCGCCCGGCCCCGCTATGGCGTCGCTCCATCCTTGCTTGCGGATAGGGAAAAGGGTACTCGTTTTCCCCATGGGAAAAGGCTTTACGGCCAGGGGACGTCCGTTCGTACGGCACGGTCCCGCCATGAACGGACAGATCCCGCTGGAGACCTATGCGCACATCCCCCTTGACGATCCTGTTGTATGTCGTGGTCTGCCTCACGTCCTTCTCCGTTACGGGGCATGTGGGGACGGCCTTTGCCCAAACCGGAGGGCCCGCTGCCGCGCCTGCCACAGATGAAAGCCCCGCCTCCCTGTCGGCCCGGGAAAAAAAGGCCCTGGACCATGAAACCCAGGAGGCCGAAACTTGGCAAACGATCCTGGCTGGAATCGAGAAGGATCTGGATCTGCGCATCCGGCAGACCGAGACCTTGCGCACCATTCTGCCCGCCATGAAAGTCGAGTTGGGCGACGCCCTGGCCAAGGCCGACAATCGCCTGGACCAGCTCTTGCTCTTGCGCGGCGTGGCCGGGGAGACCCCGTGGGCCTACCGCAGCATCCTCATCCAGTTGCGGGAGCTTGAGCGTTATGTGGAACTGAAGCGGTCTCCCCTGGACGACCGGCAGGCCAGGCTGGCCCAGGCCAAAAAAGACTATTCCTCCATACGGGCCATTCGGAAAAAAGGCCTGACCCTGGACTATGCCGCCGGGACGAGCGACAGCTTAAACGCCCCCCTGGCCCGGTTTCGCGAGTTCAAAAAAGACCTGGACGAGATCAAGGCCGATGTCGATGCCGCCCTGACCCAGGCCGACCAGTTGCAGGCGGGAATCACCCAGGTGCATGATCAGATCCAGACGGGATTTATCGATGCCCTGAAACGCTACTATTTTTCCCAGTCGGACACGCTGTTGACCCTGGAAGGGTGGCAATCCCTGAACGACGATATGGAGGAATGGGCCGAGGCCTTTCCCCGCTTCGTCGGCCCCCTGGTGGGATGGGTGCGCTGGACATCGTTTTTCTCTTATATGGCGGGCTTTTTCCTCCTCTTGTGCCTGGCTGCGGCCGTGGTGAAATCCCTGCGCGCCAAGGCCGTGCACCCCGGCAAGATGTCTCTTGAAACGGTTTCAGATGCGTCGCTCGCCACGCAAGGAGAAACGTCTCAAGAAACGGTTCAAGAAGCAGATGGCGGCCGCCTCGAAACGGATGCCGTCGTCGGGGAGGCTCTCCCCGCGCCGCCGTCCGTCCCGGACCTGACGCAGCGCCTCGGCCGCCTGCTGGTCTTTCTGGGGCTGTCCCTTTATCTGGCCGACCAGTTGACGCTTTTTACCAACAATCAGTTCGTCGCCCTGGGGTGGGTGGTGCTGATCGCCTTCGGGGTCATGCTCGTACTGTCGGGCCGGATAGCCCTTGCCCAAGCGTCGGGCACGCCGCCGCTGGTGCGCCGACCCATTTTCGTCTTTTTCCTGCTCTTCGCCCTGGGAGCGTTGCTGCAGGCCCTCAACATCCCCGCCACGGGCGTGGGGCTGGTGTGGAGTCTGGCCGCGCTGTGGGCCTCCATCCGTCTGTACCGCCTGCGTTCCCAGGCTGGAAACGCCTCGCGGCTGCGCAACCTGTCGGCCCAGGCCGGATATCTCATGGCCCTCATGGTCGTGGCCGGGCTGGCCGGTTTTGGCCCGCAAAGCCTGATTGCCACCCAGGCCATCTTCATGCTGCTCCTGACCCTTGGGGTTTCCCGCCTGCTGCATCAGGCGGTCGTGTCGTTTGCGACGTCCAGGGGAGGGGGGGCGCGGCCGGGGCTTGGCCTGCCCTTCGCCCAGACGATCATCTATGCCTTGTATATTTTCTGGGTGCTGCATTACATGGGCGGGCCAGGGTTTGCCGACTACGTCATGGATCTTTCCCTGACCATCGGCGTGGCGACCATCACCCCCCACGCCGTGGTGAGCCTGGTGGTGGCCTTTTTCCTGGCCAAAGTGCTCTTGTCCTGGCTTGGCTCCCTGTTCTCCATGCCCCAGCTTGGGGGCAGGAAGATGGAGCCGGGACTGAGCCACGCCCTGAAAAACATCAGTTCCTATCTGGTCTGGCTGGGGTTTATGCTGCTCACCCTGTATTTGTTCGGGGTGTCCCTGCACGCCCTGGCCTGGATCGCCAGCGGCCTGTCCGTGGGCATCGGCTTTGGCTTAAAAGACATCGTCAACAACTTCGTCAGCGGCCTGATCATCATGTTCGGGGGATCGATCAAAAAGGGCGACATCATCCAGCAGGGCAAGAACTTGGGCGAGGTGGAGAGCGTCTCCATCCGCAACACCATCATCCGCACCCTGGACAACACCATGGTCATCATCCCCAATTCCAGCTTTCTGCGCGGGGAGATCGTCAACTTAAGCTACCACGACACCACCATGCGCCTGACCATCCCCGTGGCCGTGGCCCCGGGGGCCAAGATCAAGAAGGTGCGCAAGCTGCTTCTGGAGGTGGCCAAGGAAAACGAGGCCGTACTCAAAAAGCCAAAGCCCGAGGTCAACATCCGTCAGTTCGGCCGTTTCGGCGTGGAGTTCGACCTCTACATCTGGATCGACGACTTCATGAAGAAATTCAAGACGGAGTCGGATATCTTGTCCGAGATCGACAGAAGGTTCCAGGAAAACAAGATCATGATGGCCTTCCAAGGGGTCAAGGTCAAATACAAGCCCAAGGGCACCGAGGAGATGCAGTTGGAGGACGCCCGGGCGGCCCTGAAGGAGAAGCGCGGCGAGACCTTCAAGCTGGTCCGGCAAACGCGTCGGATACACTCCAGGCGCAAATGGAATCTTTCCCGGGTCACGGTGCGGCTGCCGGAATAGCCCGGCAACGGCCGCCACAGATAAAGCCACATACAACGCCAGGAGCATCGCCCCATGCGTCATGTTTTCGCCTCCGCCGTTCTCGCCGTTATTTGTTTGGGCGCGCCGCTTTCGGCCGTGGCCCAGACGCCGCCCCAGTCCGCACCGGAAACCGCCCCTCCGGTTGCCGCCAGCCTGAAGGTGGGAACCATGCAGGCGCCGCCGTTTTCGTATAAAAACGACCAGGGAGAATGGGAGGGCGTAAGCATCGACCTGTGGCAGGGCATGGCCGACGAGATGGGATATGATTTTACGCTTGAAGAATTTGACGAGAAGTCCCTGTTGCAGGCCGTGGAGCATGGCCGGATCGATGCGGCGGTCACCGCCCTGTCCATCACCCCGGACTCGGAACGTCACATGGATTTCACACATCCCTATTATCTGGGCGGACTGGGGATCGCGATTCCGAACCGGCCCGTGGGCAACATTTTCCTGCACGTCGTGGACGAGCTCATTTCCCCCCAGTTTTTGATCTACGTGGGCCTTATGGGCGTTTTGCTGATGATCAGCGGCCTGGTGGTGTGGTGGATCGAGCGGCGCTTGAATCCCGACCAATTCGGACGCGGCCCGAAGGGCATTGTGGACGGCATGTGGTGGTCCGCCGTGACCATGACCACCGTGGGGTATGGCGATGCCGCGCCCAAGAGCGTTGCGGGCAGGCTCTTGGGCATGGCCTGGATGTTCGCCTCGGTGGTGCTGGTGTCCGTTTTTACGGCCAGCGTGACCACCTCCCTGACCGTGGGGCGTATCGCGGGCAAGGTCAGCGGCCCGGCCGATCTGCCGACGGCCGCCGTGGGCTGCGTCTCCCATGGGACGGCTGAAGGCTATCTGCGCCATATTCACGCCAGGCCGCGACAATATGCGGATATCCACGCCGCCCTGGCCGCCTTGGCGGCGGGGGATCTGGACGCCGTGGTGGATGATCGGCCCTTTTTGCTGCACACGGTGCGGGAAGGATATTCTCATAAAGCGACGGTTCTGGACGCACACTTCGATCCTTCGCTGTACGGGTTTGCCTTTCCCCTGGGCAGCGCCTTGCGCAAGCCGACCAACGTGATCCTGCTGCGTTTGCGTTTGGACCGGGACTACTGGAAAAAGCTGACCGGCCCGTATCTTGGGGAATAGGGAAGGCGCCGCCATGCCGGGCGGCGGAGGCGGTCGATTGGCTGGCCTTCCATTCCTGTCCATGGGGCCGAGCCATGGGGCTTGCCCCAAATTGTCAAAAAGATTAAGGTCTCTGCGCGAAGAGGAAAACACATGTCTGCGCGTCGTGCTGCGACGTCTGAAGGAGTGCAATGAAAAGCCGCCCCCTGTCCGGACGAGTTCCTGTTTATCGTGTGGCGCTCATCATGGCCGTGTGTTGTCTGTTCTTTTCCGGATGTGAAAAGAAGCCCGAGCAGAAGGCGGCCCTGCAACCCGTCGACGTCACGGTGCTTCAGATCGCCCCGACGAGCGCGCCGCTCAACGTCGACGGCATCGGCCATGTCTATGCCTATAATACCATCAAGGTCCGGCCCCAGGTCACGGGCTACATCAAAGAAACCTATTTCGTCGAAGGGCAGGAGGTGAAGGCCGGAGACATGCTGGTGCTCATCGACCCGGCCCCGTTTCAGGCCAAGGTGGACGAGGCCAAGGCCACGCTTTTGCGCGACAAGGCCACGGCCGACCAGAACCGCCGGGACTGGGTGCGGTATAAAGATCTGGTGGAGAAGGCGGTCATCAGCCAGGAAGACTACGAGAAAAAACGTACGGACTATCAGCAGGCCAAGGAACAGGTCCGGATGGACGAAGCCAACCTGGCCGACGCGGAAATAAGCCTGTCCTGGTGCTCCATCACCTCTCCCGTGGACGGCATATGCAGCCTCCAGCAGATCAAGACCGGCAACCTGGTGGAGGAAAACAAGGACACCATCCTCACCGTCAACCAGATTCGCCCCATCAACGTCCAGATTTCCGTGGCGGAAAAGGATTTGCCCGATCTGCGCTCCCATGCCGCCAACAGCCAGCTTCCCGTCAAGGCCACCTTTCCCGGCAAGGATGCCCCGGCCAGCACCGGCGTGCTCACGGTCATCAACAACGCCGTGGACACCACCACCGGCATGATCACCGTCCAGGCGGAATTCTCAAACGAGAACAAGGCGCTATGGCCCGGCCAGTTTGTGGAGGCCGCCGTGGTCCTGACCGTCCAGTCGGACAAGATACTTGTCCCGTCGGACGCCCTCATAGAAACCCAGGACGGCATCTCGGCCTTCGTGGTCAGCCCGCAAAAGACCGTGGAGATGCGCAAGGTCAAGGCCGGCCGCAAAATCGGAACACAGACCGTGATCGAATCGGGCATAAGCCCCGGCGACACGCTCATCACCTCGGGACAGATCAAGCTTTTCCCCGGGGCGCCGGTGAACGTCATCACCGACAAGAAATACGACGATGGGCCGGTTCCCCCGGCGGCGGCGACCACGCAAGGGCAGGGGACGGCCGCTGGCGGAGGGCAGGGCGCACCCGACAAGGATCGGCAGGGCTCCTAACACCACAAGGATCACGGGCATGACCGATCTTTTCATCAAGCGTCCGGTAGCCACCACGCTGCTCATGGCGGCCCTCGTCTTTTTCGGCGTGGTTTCCTATTTTTCGCTGCCTGTCAGCGAAATGCCCAACATCGACTTCCCGACCATCCAGGTCACCGCGACCCTGCCGGGCGCGGACCCGGAAACCATGGCCTCGGCCGTGGCCACTCCGCTTGAGCGGCAGTTCTCGTCCATCTCGGGGCTGCAATCCATGAGCTCGGTCAACGCCCTGGGCTCCACCACCATCACCCTGCAGTTCGATCTTTCCCGAAATCTCGACGGCGCGGGCACGGACGTTTTGACCTACATCAACGCCGCCCAGGGCAGCCTTCCCAACACCCTGCCCAGCCCCCCGACCTTTCAGAAGGTCAACCCGGCGGACATGCCCATTGTCTATATCCGCATCGCCAGCGACTCCATGCCCCTTTACAAGGTCACGGACTACGCCAAGACCTTCATCAGCCAGCGCATCTCCATGATCAACGGCGTGGCCCAGGTGTCCATCTACGGCGACCAGACCTACGCCCCCCGGGTCCAGATCAATCCCGACAAGCTGGCGGCCCTGGGCATCGGCATCGATGAGGTCGCCGACGCCTTCTCCTCGGAAACCGTGATGTTGCCTACGGGATCCCTGTACGGCACGGAGAAGCTCTACACCATCAAGACCAAGGGCCAGTTGCACACGGCGGCGGCCTACAACCGCCAGATCATCACCTACCGCAACGGCCAGCCCATCCGCCTGGCCGATGTGGGAAGGGCCATCGATTCCACCATCAACGACAAAAACGCCGCGTATTTCAACCAGGACCAAGGCATCATCATCGCCGTCAAAAGGCAGGCAGGGACCAACACCATCGAGGTGGTCAAGGACATCATGACGCTTTTACCCCAGATCGAGGCCACCCTGCCGCCCTCGATCACCGTCGAGGTGCTCTACGACCGTTCTGTTTCCATCGATGACTCCATCGTCGACGTGCAGTTCACGCTGCTTTTGTCCGTGGCCCTGGTGGTGGTGGTCATCTTCTTCTTCCTCAAAAACATCCCGGCCACCCTCATTGCGGCCATGGCCCTGCCCTCGTCCATCATCGGCACCCTGGCGGTCATGCAGATTCTCGGGTTTTCCCTGGACAACCTGTCCATGATGGCGCTTATCCTGGCCGTCGGGTTCGTTGTGGACGACGCCATCGTCATGATCGAGAACGTGGTGCGCCACATGGAAATGGGCAAAAAGGTCATGCAGGCCTCCCTGGACGGTGCCCGGCAGATCGGCTTCACCATCATCTCCATGACCCTGTCCCTGTCCGTGGTGTTCATTCCCATCATGTTCATGGCCGGCATCCTGGGCCGGGTGCTCAATGAGATGGCCGTGACCATCACCGTGGCCATTTTGGTCTCCGGTTTCGTCACCCTGTCTTTGACGCCCATGCTGTGCAGCCGGTTTTTGACCGGAAAGATGAACGAATCCCAGGGATTGTTCAAGCTCGTGGAGCGGGGATACGAGAAAACCCTGCATATCGCCCTGCGGTTCCGGGCCCTGGTGCTCGTGGCCTCCATCGGGGTCTTGGCCCTGACCATGTGGCTTTTCACCGTGGTGCCCACGGGATTCATACCGGCCACGGATTCGGGCATGTTCTACCTGTTCGCCATGGCCGAGCAGAGCGCCTCCTTCGACACCATGAAGGAGCGGCTTTTGCGGCTCAACCGGGTCATCGCCGCCGACCCCGATATTTTCAAAATGATCGGCGTCATCGGCGTGGGCGGCCCTGTCACCTCCATGAACAACGCCGCCGGGTTCCCGCTGCTCAAACCCCTGAAGGAACGCAAGGCCAGCGCCCAGGAGATCATCGACCGCCTGCGCCCCAAGGTGGCCCAGATACCGGATCTTATGATCTTCATGTACAATCCGCCCTCCATCCAGATCGGCGGCAAGCAGACCAAGGCCCTTTATCAGTTCACCTTGTTGTCCCCCAACACCTCGGAACTCTATCCTCTGGCCCGCAAGATGGAAGGGCTCATGCGCAAGCTGCCGGAACTGGCCGACGTGAACACCGACATGCAGATCAATGGCCCGCAGATATTCGTGGATATCGACCGCGACAAGGCCAAGACCTTAGGGGTCACGGCCCAAAGCCTGGAAACGGCGCTCATGACCGCCTATGCGGCCAGACAGGTGACCAACCTCTACGCCAATACCGACACCTACAAGGTCATCGTGGAGGTGCAGCCGGAATTCCAGCGCCGCCCGGACCTCATGAACAAGCTTTACGTGCGTACCAGCCAGGCCGACGACACCACCGGCGACATGAAGCTCGTGCCCCTAAACGGCATGGTCAGCATGCGCGAAGGCGTGGGCCCCCTGGTGGTCAATCATACCGGCCAGCTCACCTCGGTGACCATCTCCTTCAACACGGCAGGCGTCTATTCCCTGGGACAGGCGGTCACAGCCATCACCGACCTGGCCAAAAAGGAACTGCCGCCCACCATCAGCTATTTCTTTGAAGGACAGGCCACGGCCTTCCAGGAATCCCTGAACAGCGTGCCCTTCCTGCTGCTTTTGGCCATCATGGTCATCTACATCATCCTGGGCGTCCTCTACGAAAGCTTCATCCACCCCCTGACCGTGCTTTCGGGCCTGCCCTCGGCGGCCCTGGGCGGCTTGGTGACGCTTCTGTTTTTCGGACGTCCCTTGGATCTGTACGGCTTCGTGGGCATCATCATGCTCATCGGCATCGTCAAGAAAAATTCCATCATGGTCATCGACTTCGCCATTGAGGCCGAGAAAGAGGGCAAGACCCCCTTCGATGCCGTGTTCGCGGGCTGCGTGGTGCGTTTTCGGCCCATCATGATGACCACCGTGGCGGCCATCGCGGGCATCATGCCCATCGCCCTGGGCTACGGCGCCGGCGGCGACGCCAGGCAGCCCGTGGGCCTGGTGGTGGCGGGCGGGCTTGTCATCTCCCAGATCGTCACCCTGTATCTGACCCCGGTGTTTTATACCTATATGGACCAGCTCCAGCACTGGTTGACCAAGCGCTCGGAGAACCACGCCGACGCTTCATGATGCGCCTGGATGCCGCCAAAACCGCCAGCGTGCTGCCCTTTGACCGGCTGGCCGACGCCCTGGCCGAGGTCTTGATCCTCAAGCGGCGGGGCGGGGTTTCGGCCCCGCCCCGGCTGCACATGCCCCTGCCCGGAGGCGTGCTGCTGGTCATGCCCGCCACGGACCACCATTTGCTCATGGTCAAACGCATCACCGTGCATTCCGGCAATCCCGGCCGGGACTTGCCCGCCATCCAGGGCGAGGTCACGGTGTCCGACGCCGCCACGGGAAACCCCCTCTTCGAGTTGCACGGCCCCACGGTGACCGCTAGGCGCACGGCGGCCCTGAGCCTTCTGGCGGCGCGTCTTCTGGCCCCGCATCCGCAGGGGCCGCTGGTGGTCGTGGGGGCGGGGGTGCAGGCCGGGACGCACGCCTTGGCCTTTCATGAAGGCCTGGGGGTGAAGTCCTGTGTCGTGTCCTCGCGCACGGCGGCCAAGGCCGAAACCCTGGCCCGATCCTTGCGACAGGCGGGCCTTAACGCAAGGGCCATGGATGCCCGGGAGCTTCCCGGCGTACTTGCCGCATCCCCGCTTGTGGTCACGGCCACCACGGCCACGGAGCCGGTTGTGCCGGACAGGGTTGCAGACGACGCCTTCCTGGCCGCCGTGGGGTCGTTTTCCCCCCGGGCGGCCGAGATTCCGGCCGGTCTGGTTCGCCGGGCGCAGGTCTATGTGGACGATCTGAAGGCGGCGCAGGAGGAGGCGGGCGACCTCATCCGGGCCGGGGTGGACTTCGGGGGCATCACGCCCTTGGAGGATGTGGCGGATGGCGCGGCCGAACGCCCGAAAGCGGGCGGGGGGCCGGTGCTTTTTAAAAGCGTGGGGCACGCCCTGTTCGATCTGGCCGCCGCCCGGCTGGCCATGACCTTTCTGTAGGCGGCTTCGTCCGCATCCTTAGCGAAATTCCTGGGAGACTGCGGCCCGCGCGCCGTCCGGAAATTGCCTTCCGGTCGGCCCGGCCGCGTGTATGTTCAGACGGCCTGGGGCTTGGCCGTGCGGTCCAGCCGCCAGACCACGATCCCCAGGGCCAGCGCCGCCATGGCCAGAAAAAACAGGACCGCGTTGGTATGGCAAAAGGCCGCCACCAACTGGCCGGGAGGCACCCGGGTCATGTCCGCCCGCGTGGGCATGGCCGACATGCCGGCGATAGAGGCGGTGAATATGGCGCCGGTCAGGGGCATGCCCGTGGACTGGCCGAACACCCGGGTATAGTTGAGCAGCCCCGAGGCCACGCCCAGCCGCTCACGCGGCACGGCGCCCATGATGGCGCTGTTGTTGGGAACCTGGAACAGCCCGATGCCGATGCCCACGGGACAGTTGCGCAGGACGAATTCCCACCAGGGGGCGTCCTGGGTCAGCCCGGTCATGGCCAGATAGCCGATGCCCACCATGGCCAGCCCCAGGATGCTCAATCCCCGCGATCCGAAGCGGTCGGAGAGGGAGCCGGACAGCATAGCGAACACGCCCATGCACACGGGCAGGACCATCATGATCAGCCCAACCTCCCAGGTGGCGCGCCCTTGGGCCATCTGCAGGAAAAAAGGCACGATGAACCCGCCGGACAGGGAGATGAACACCAGTACCGACATGAGCAGGTTCAGGGAAAAGCGCAGGTTTCGAAAAAGGGACAAATCGATCATGGGCTGGGCCGTGCGTCGCTCAACCATAAGAAATCCCGCGAATCCGATCACGGAGAAACCCAGCAGGGACAGGGCGCCTGTCTGGTCGAAGCCCGTCTTCTGGCCCAGGGTCATGCCCAGACAATAGCAGCCCAGCGTCACGGCGGCGATGACCGCGCCGGGCACGTCGAAGCGTTGCCTGGCCTGGGAGGGGGGCAGGGCGGGCATGTATTTGGCCACAATGCGCATGGCCAAAAGCCCGATGGGCACATTGACCAGGAAGATCCAGCGCCATCCGGCCAGATCGATGAGGATTCCCCCCACCGATGGTCCCAGGGCCAGCCCCATGGACACCGTGGCCCCCACAAAGCCGATGGCCCGGCCGCGTGTGCCGGGCGGGGCGATCTCGGTGACGATGGCGATGCCCAGGGCCTGGCTCATGGCCGCGCCCACGCCTTGCAGGGCCCGGAAGGCGATCAGCCAATGGGCGTTTGGGGCCAGCCCGCACAAAAGCGATGCGGCGGTGAAGATGACCAGGCCGGTTGCGAAGATGCGCTTTTTGCCCATCATGTCCCCGAGCCGGGAGATGAGCAGCAGCAGGCAGGCGATGGCCACCACGTAGCTTAAGATCACCCACTGGATGGTGGCGAAATCCACCCCGAGGCTTGCAGCCAGGGTGGGAAGCGACACGTTGACGATGCTCATGTCCAGGGTGGCCATGAGCACCATCATGTTCACCCCGAGCATGGACAGGGCCACGGAGGAGCCGAAGGCGGATTCCGGGACGGACGAGGCGTTTTCTGGCATGGAGAGTCCTTGGCGCGCCGGGTTTTCCGGAGGCGCGCAGAGCCGTCATTTCTATAGTGATGCCGCCTGGGCCGCAAAGCTTTTTTTGAGGGCCGTTCGGGGAAAGGCTGGTGGCGCACGACCTGCCAACGCTGCGGCGCGGTCCTTGCCTGGGGCATGGCCCGGCGTGTAGAGGTGGGGCATGGAGGATACGCCGTTATGGACAGCATGGTGATTGACGTTCGGTTCCCCGGTGGAAAAAAGGTTCTGGCGGACTTCGGCGATGTGGTTCTCGCGACGGACCAGCCGGTCACAAGCGGCGGAGAGGGGAGCGCCCCCCAGCCGTCGCAGATGTTTTTCGGGGCCGTGGCCGCCTGCTCCGGCTATTATGCCCTGGCCTTTTGCCAAAACCGGTCCATCGACACCACCGGCCTGTCCCTGTCGGTGCGTTGCCAGCCCGACGAGCGCACCAAGCTCGTGGGCACGGTGGAGATGGAGCTGACCCTTCCCGAGGGATTTCCGGAAAAATACCGCGAGGCCATTGTCCGGGCCGTTGAGGCCTGCTGGGTGAAAAAACACTTCGAGCATCCGCCGCTTTTTTCCGTGCGCACCCGCTGATTCCCGGCCTCGCCGCCGGGCCGTGGTCCCGGCTGTCGGGATCGCCAGGGGCGCGTCGGGGAGCCTCTCTCCAACCTCCCTGCCACACAGCAAAAGGCCGCCTCCCCCGCGCATCGGGGAAGACGGCCTTTATCGTGCGGGGTATCGTGAGTTACAGGCGCTCGTACCCGTCGTTCAGCGTCGCTGCCGGGCGGACGCCGGAACCGGCGGATGATCCGGCGATGGACTTGGATGTCCGGCCCGTCAGGTGGGCCCGGCTGACCCGGAAAAAGGAGATGGTGGCCTGGAGTTGCTCGGACTGACCGGCCAGTTCCTCCGAGGTGGAGGCCATCTCCTCGCTGGCCGAGGCGTTTTGCTGCACCACCTGGTCGAGTTGGCTGACGGCCTTGCTGATTTGTTCCGCCCCGGCGTTCTGCTCGACCCCGGACGCGGCGATCTCGTCCACCAGTTCGGCCGTGCGTTTGATATCCGGGATGAGCCGGGAGAACATCATTCCGACTTCTTCGGCGACATCCACGCTTGTTCCGGACAATTCCCCGATCTCGGCTGCGGCCGCGCCGCTGCGTTCGGCCAGCTTCCTGACCTCGGCGGCCACTACGGCGAAGCCCTTGCCGTGTTCCCCGGCCCGCGCGGCTTCGATGGCTGCATTAAGGGCCAACAGATTGGTCTGGCGGGCGATTTCCTGGATGATGGATATTTTTTCGGCGATGTTTTTCATGGCCGCCACGGCCTTGCTCACGGCCTCTCCCCCCTGTTCGGCGTCGGAGGCGGCCTTGAGCGCGATCTGACGGGTCTTTTGGGCGCTGTCCATGTTCTGGCGCACATTGGCCGTCATCTCTTCCATGGAGGACGAAATTTCCTCCACCCCGGCGGCCTGTTCGCTGGCCCCCTGGGAGAGATGCTGGGCCGAGGCCGACAGCTCCTCGCTGCCCGAGGCCACGTTTTCCGTGGCCGATTGCACGTCGGCCACCACCTCGCGCAGTTTTTCCACCATGTCGTTTAAGGATTTGGCCAGCACTCCGACTTCGTCCTTCTGATCAATGGCCAGGTTGGTGGTGAAATCGCCCTCGGCCATGGCCTGGGCGAAGGTCACCCCTTTTTGCACCGGGCCGGTGATGGCCCGGGTGATGACCACGGTCACCAGGATGCCCAGGAGCAGGGCCGCCCCAAGCCCGATGGAGGTCGTGGAGATGGCCGTGTCCAGGGCCGCCAGGGCCTCGGAGGCCATGGCCGTGGTGCTTTTTTCCGCCAGGGCGGCCCGGTCGGCGGCCCGGTCCAGCACCCCGGAATAGGTGGCGATGCGTTCCTGGATAAGCGGGGCCACGGCCTTTTGCTCGGTGAGGATGTCGCCCACGGCTTTGCGGAAGACCTCGGCCGCCGCCGTCACCGCCGCCAGTTGCTTAAGGTTGGCCTCCTGCCGGGTGACTTGCCTGAGTTCGTCCGCAAGCTGGATGACCTTGCCCGTCTGGATGCCGCAGGCCTCCAGGGCGGCGCTGTTGCTTGTGGCCTGGGCCTCCCAGGCGTTGGCCCGGATGTTCTCGCCGGCCATGAGGATGGCCATGCCCCGGTCGATGCGGTCCTGGCGGATCTTGAGTTCCTCCGCCGGGTCGTTGGCCGTGATCTGGCGAAGCATGGCGCTTTGCTGTTCTTTCAGGTAGGCCCCGATGCTGTCGGCAAAGCTCCGCGCCGCCTTGATCAGGGCTTCCCGGGCGGCCTTGGTGCGCTCCACGCTCTGCTGCGTCTTCTCGACGGCGACCTCATAGGCGTCCATGGATGCGGAAATCTCCCGCAACACCTTGCCAAAAGAGTCGACATCGCCGGAACCAGACGTGTCCTTGAGGCCGGAGAGGCCATTTTGCATGGCCTGACGGGCCAGGTCCATTTCCTTGCGGCCTTTTTCCAGCCATTCGGGCTGGAGATTCAGGCTATATCCAAGATTGTAATACCCGGCCTGACGTTGATGGCGTTCGATGATCCCGGACAGCGACCACTCGGGAACATTGGTCTGGGCCAGAACATGGTTCTGGGTCCGGACGCCGCCCATGGAGACAATGGATACAGCGCCCACGGCCATGGCGATGGCCAGGACCAGGGAAAATCCCAGGCCGATCTTGCCGGCTAACTTCAAATTCTTGAACATGAGTCATTCCTTTTGGCGGTGTCTGAGCCGACATGCAGCACCTTGGCCATGACCATCTGCCGGGAACGTTGAGCCTCCCTTCCCTTGCGGCGTCGCAGGAGGTCAAAGGCGGTGCTGCGTTTTCCAGGACACTCCCGATCCGAGCAACACGAAGCGGTTCGGGGTGTGCCTGAGGTTCGAACCAATCAGCCATACGCGCCTCCCGAGGTATCGAAAGCCCTGCGGCGACGTCAATGGGAATCCTCCACGACCGGTCGCGATACCGCATTCGGCGGTGGCCGGTTTCAGACACATTTCCAGGTAATAGCTCGGCATTGTTATTAAATACGAACTTGTATCGCCTTTCCAGGGTTTCTTTTTCCGCCCATGCATTGGTCATGGCTTTGTCTCCAGGCCGCCCTGCGTTTGTAACACACTCCTGCCAGTTCTTTGTATCCATCAAACCGCAACGCAAAGGAGACGGGGATGCAACGCCGCACGCACGCACTGGCAGGCATGATCCTGGGGTTTGCCGTGGCCCTGACCCTGGTGGTTTCAGGTCTGGCCCGGGCCGGGGAGATCCTGGTCTACACCGCCCTGGAGGACGACGAATATCCGGGCTACCTGGAACTGTTCAAAAAGGACCACCCGGACATCACGGTCAAGGTGGTGCGCGATTCCACAGGCATCGTCACGGCCAAGCTTCTGGCCGAAAAGGACAACCCCCAGGCCGACGTGGTGTGGGGAACGGCGGCCACCAGCCTTCTGGTGTGCGACCAAAACGGCATGCTGGAAGGCTATGCCCCGAAAAACCTGGACAAAGTGGCCAGCCAGTTCCGCGATGCGGCCAATCCTCCCCACTGGGTGGGAATCAAGGCCTGGGAAACCGGCTTTTGCGTGAATACCGTGGAATCCGAAAAGCTGAAGCTGCCCATCCCGGCCTCCATGGCCGATCTGGTCAAACCCGAATACAAGGGCAAGATCGTCATGCCCAATCCGGCCTCCTCGGGGACGGGCTTTTTGACCGTCTCGGCCGTGCTCCAGACCATGGGCGAAGAAAAGGGCTGGCAATTTTTGGACAAGCTGCACGACAACATCGCCCAGTACACCCATTCCGGCTCCAAGCCCTGCAAAATGGCCGGGGCCGGGGAATATCCCATCGGCATCTCCTTCGGTTACCGGGGCATCATCCAGAAGCAGAAGGGCGAGCCCGTGCAGACCGTATTTCCCGCCGACGGCTGCGGCTGGGACGTGGAGGCCAACGCCCTGGTCAAGAAGGCGGCCGTCAAGCCCGAAGCCAAGGTCTTTTTGGATTGGGCCCTGGGGGCCGACGTCATGAAGATGTACGCCAAGGTCTACCCCCTGACCGCCTATCCCACGGGCGTGGCCATCCCCGAGGGCTACCCGGCCGATCCCTTCAAGATCCTGGTGAAAAACGACTTCCAGTGGGCGGCCAAGAATCGTGAACGCATCCTGGCCGAGTGGACCAAGCGCTACGGAAGCAAAAGCGAAGCCAAATAGGCCTTTCGATCCCGTCGCCTCTCCCCATCACGGGCGCGATCCGGTCTGTTCCGCCGAATCGCGCCCCCGAGGACATCATGCCCCAGCGTGCCCCAGGCAAAGACGAGCCGTATCTGTTGGTGGAAAACGTCACCAAGCGTTTCGGAAATTTTTACGCCCTGCGCGAGGTGGGCCTGGCGGCCTCGGCCGGGGAATTCGTGTGCATCCTGGGCCCCAGCGGCTGCGGCAAGACCACCATGCTGCGGGTGGTGGCCGGGCTCGAATCCCATGAGGCCGGTCGGGTGGTCCTGGCCGGGCGCGACGTCACCGGGTTGCCCGTGTCCCGGCGCAATGTGGGTATCGTGTTCCAGTCCTACGCCCTGTTTCCCAACCTGACCGCCGCAGAAAACGTGGGGTATGGCCTCAAAAGCCGCAATGCCGCCAAAGGGGCCCGGCATGACCGGGTCAAGGAGTTGCTGCGGCTGGTGGGGCTGACGGGCCTTGGCGACGTCTATCCGGCCAGGCTTTCGGGCGGCCAGCAGCAGCGGGTGGCCCTGGCCCGGGCCATGGCCCTGTCCCCCAGGCTGCTTCTCCTGGACGAGCCCCTGTCCGCCCTGGACGCCAAGGTGCGCATCATGCTGCGCGGTGAGATACGCGCCTTGCAGCGGCGTCTGGGGGTGACCACGGTGATGGTCACCCATGACCAGGAGGAGGCCCTGACCATGGCTGACCGCATCCTGGTCATGCACCAGGGCATGGTGGTCCAGGACGGCTCCCCCCGGGACATCTATGATGCCCCGGCCACGCCCTTTGTGGCCTCGTTTATCGGCTCCATGAATTTCATCTCCGGCGGCAAACGCCATCCCGACGGCACCGTGTTCCTGGGCAACCGCTCCATCCGGGGGGCAAGCGGCCCGAGGATCGCCCGGGGAGCGGGGGATTCGGGAGAGGTGACCCTGGCCATCCGGCCGGAAGACGTGACCCTGGCCCCGCGCCAGGCAACCGGGCCGGAACTGTGGCCGGGCAAGACCCGCCATCTGGAATTTCGCGGCGGGGTCTACCGGGTGGGACTGAGCCTGTTCGTCGGCGGCGGAGAGCGCGGCATGATTGCCGATGTCTCGGCCGAAACCGTGCGCCGGATGGAACTGCACGAGGACATGGGGATCTCGGTGGAGTTGTGCCCGGATCGCATGCATGTCTACAGCCAGGCTCCCCATGTCGCGGAGGTGGCATGAGCCCCCGGATTGCGGCGCTTCGGCGGGCATGTACGGACTTCGACGCCATGCGGGCGCTTCGGGCCGGGCTGTTGCTCCTTTTGTGCCTGTGGCTGACCGTGGCCGTGCTGTTTCCCCTGGCCACCCTGGCGGTGAAAAGCCTGACCACCCCGGACGGGGCGTTTGCCGGATTCAACAATTTCATCCGCTACTTCAATACGCCCTCGTTGGCCGTCTCCTTCGGCAACAGCCTGTTCGTGTCCATGGCCACCACCCTTGCGGCCGTGAGCCTGGGATTCGCCTATGCCTACGCCCTGACCCGCACGGCCATCCCGGCCAAGGGATTTTTCCTCACCGTGGCCATGATGCCGCTTTTCGCCCCGACGCTTTTAAACGGCATCGTCCTGGTCTACCTGTTCGGGAAAAAAGGGCTCGTCACCACCGGTCTTTTCGGACTTTTGCCGTTTACCCTGGACATCGGCCTGTATGGCGCCGTGGGCATCATCCTGGCCGAGGCGCTTTTCGTCTTTCCCCAGGCCGTGCTCATCCTGACCATGGCCCTCTCCATGACCGACGCCAGGCTTTATGAGGCCGCCCATTCCCTCGGGGCGTCGCCCGCCCGGGTGTTTTTCACCGTGACCCTGCCCGGGGTGCGCTACGGGTTGGTCAGCGCCTGTTTCGTGGGGTTTATCCTGAGTTTCACGGATTTCGGCGCGCCAAAGGTGGTGGGGGGCTTTTTCAACGTCCTGGCCACGGACATCTACAAGCAGGTCATCGGGCAGCAGAATTTCGTCATGGGGGCCACGGTCAGCATGATCCTGCTGTTCCCGACCGTTCTGGCCTTTCTGGCCGACCGGGTGAGCCGCCGAAAACAGTCGTCCATGATCGGGGCCCGCAGCGTGCCCCTGGTTCCCCGGCCCGATCCCGTTCGCGACCGGCCCTTTTTCCTTTTCTGCCTGCTGGCGGCCCTGGCCGTGATTTCCTTTTTCCTGGTGGCGGTCTTTGCCTCCCTGATAAAGATCTGGCCCTACGATTTAAGCCTGACCCTGGCCCACTACGACTTTTCCGGCGCCGGCGGCGGGGGCTACCGGGCTTTTTTCAACAGCCTGAAAATGTCAGCCATCTCGGCTGTGGCGGGCACGATCGCGACCTTTTCCGCCGCCTATCTCATTGAGAAATCCCCGGGCATGCGAACCGTCCGGCAAACGGCCTCCTTTTTGTGCATCGTTCCCCTGGCCCTGCCCGGGCTGGTCATCGGCCTGTCCTACATCTTTTTTTTCAACGCCCCGGCCTTCGACCTCTTTGGGCTGCGCATCCCCAACCCGGCGAACGCCCTGTACGCCACCATGGGCATCCTGGTTCTGTCCAATGTGGTGCATTTTTTCACCGTGGGCTACCTCACGGCCGCTACGGCCCTGGGGCAACTCGACCGGGAATTCGAATCCGTGTCCGAGTCCATGGGCGTGCCCTTTTACCGCACCTTCCTGCGGGTCACGGCCCCCGTGTGCCTGCCCGCCATCCTGGAAATCGGGCTGTATTTCTTCGTCAATTCCATGGCCACGGTCTCGGCGGTCATCTTTCTCTATTCGGCGGACATCCCCCTGGCCGCCGTGGCCGTGGCCAACATGGACGACGCCGGGGATATCGCCCCGGCCTGCGCCATGTCCGTTTTGATCGTGGCGGCCAACGTGGCCGTGCGCATTCTCTACGGGTTGGCGACCAAACGGTTGCGGCGACGCACCCAGACATGGGCCGGGAAGGGATAAGTTGTCGCCCTGAAGCGGTGTCCGGATGACGGCCGCCTTTGGAACGGACGTCAGCCCCGGCGTGGAAAAGCACGCGGCGCCGTGATATGCCGCCCAGACGGATCATCGCGCCGCGATGATCCAAAAGGAGAATCGATACCGTGGACATGTTCATTCGCAACACCGCCTATACGGGGCCTGTCAGGGCGGTCATCCTGGACTGGGCCGGAACGGCCGTGGACTTCGGCTGCATGGGCCCCGTGGCCGTCTTCATCGAGGTATTCGCCCGCCGAGGGGTGGCGGTGACCGTGCCCGAGGCCCGCGCCCCCATGGGGCTCATGAAAAAAGACCACATCCGGGCCGTGTGCCGCATGGCTTCCGTGGCCTCCAGATGGCGCGAGGCCTTCGGCCGCGACCCGGATGAGTCCGACGTGGAGGGCATGTACGCCGAGACCGAGCCGCTCATGGTGGAGATGATCTCCCGGCACGCCGAACCCGTGCCCGGCCTTGTGGAGGCCGTGGCGACGTTTCGGGATATGGGGCTGCGCATCGGGTCCACCACGGGCTACACCCGGCCCATGATGGAGGCGCTCATGCCCCTGGCGCGCGAGCGCGGCTATGCGCCGGATTTCATGGTTTGTCCCACGGACGCCCCGGCCGGGCGGCCCTCTCCCTTCATGTGCTGGCTAAACGCCGTGGCCCTGGAGGTCTATCCTCTGGAGGCCGTGGTCAAGATCGGGGACACGGTCAGCGACATCCAGGAAGGCCTCAATGCCGGGATGTGGACCGTGGGCCTGACGGAGCAGGGCAACGAGATGGGCTTTCCCGAGGCCGAGCTTTCCACCATGGACCCGGCAATGTTCCGCAAGCGCCTGGAGGCGGCCGAGAATCGCCTGGTGAACGCCGGGACGCATTTTCTGGCCCGGCGCATCGGCGACTGCCCGGCTGTTGTCGAGGAGATCGGCTCCCGCCTGGCCTTGGGGGATCGCCCGTGATCCAGGCTGACGGACTTCCGGGGGATGCGGAGACGCGATCTGCTCCGTCGCCGTTGTTCCCCGGGGACACGGCTTTTGAACAGGCCGAAAAGACCGAGGGGGACGTGAACCTGTCTCCCCGGCGCACGGCGTTTGTGGCCGCCGAACACAACCAGGACACCCGGGACTGGCTGGCCCGGGACCAGGCCGTCTTTTTTAGGCAAAGCCTGTCCACCCCCTGCCTCAACGTCCTGTCCGGGGCGCACGGCGCCTGGCTGACGGACCTTGGCGGCCGGCGCATCCTCGATTTCCATGGCAACAGCGTTCACCACCTCGGCCACGGCCATCCGGCCGTGGTCCAGGCTATCCGCCGCCAGATGGATGAACTGCCGTTTTGCCCCCGGCGGTATGCCAACGCCCCGGCCGTGGAACTGGCCGAGCTTCTCTGCGCCCATTCCCCCTGCGGGCCGTCCAAGGCGCTCTTCGCCCCGGGAGGAACCACCGCCGTGGGTATGGCCCTGAAGCTGGCGCGGGCGGCCACGGGACGATTCAAGACCGTGTCCATGTGGGATTCCTTTCACGGCGCGTCCCTGGACGCCATCTCCGTTGGCGGCGAGGCCCTGTTCCGCAAGGGTGCGGGACCGCTTTTGCCCGGGGCCGTCCATGTGCCCCCGGCCGATCCCGGCCGGTGCCTCTTTCGCCCCGATGGGGACTGCGCCTCCTGCGGACTGCGCTGCGCCGCGTATATCGACTACGTCATGGAGCACGAGGGGGACGTGGGGGCCCTGGTGGCCGAACCGGTACGGGCCACCACCGTGGTCCTGCCGCCGCCGGGATACTGGCAGGCCGTGCGGGATATCTGCGACCGGCACGGGGCGCTTTTGGTCTTCGACGAAACAGCGGTGGGGCTTGGGCGCACGGGGCGGCTTTTCGCCTGCGAGCATTTCGAGGCCCGGCCGGACATGGTGGTCCTGGGCAAGGCCCTGGGCGGCGGGATCATGCCCCTGGCGGCGCTTCTGGCCCGGGCCGATCTCGACGTGTCCCCGGACAAGGCCCTTGGCCACTATACCCACGAAAAAAATCCCGTGGCCTGCGCCGCCGGTCTGGCGGCCCTGCGGGTGATCTTGGACGAGGATCTTCCGGGCCGGGCCGCGACATTGGGCAGACGCCTTCTGGGCGACCTCAAAACCATGGGCGCGCGGTACACGGCGGCAGGGTCGGCTCGCGGCCTGGGGCTGGCCCTGGCCCTGGAGGTCGACTGTCCGGGCGGTGATGCGGACGCGGCTTTGGCCATCGCCGACCGGGTGCTTTACGAGTGTCTGGCGCGGGGCGTAAGCTTCAAGGTGTCCGGGGGAAACGTGCTCACCCTGACCCCGCCTCTGACCATCTCCAATGAGGACGCGGACCTGGCGTTTTCCGTTCTGGATGCCGCCCTGGACACCGCAACTGACTGCAACGCCTGACGAAAGGATCACTCGATGGACTCCAGACTTCTTCCGGACAATCCCTATCTGCTTCTGACCCCCGGCCCCCTGTCCACCTCCAAGGGGGTCAAGGCGGCCATGTTCCGCGACTGGTGTACCTGGGACGACGACTACAACGCCCTGGTGCAGGATATCCGGTCGCAGTTGGTGCGCTTGGCCGGAGGCGGGGAGGAACTGACCGCCGTACTCATGCAGGGCAGCGGCACGTTTTGCGTGGAATCGGTCATCGGCACGGCCGTTCCCCGGGAGGGCAAGCTTCTGGTTTTGTCCAACGGCGCTTACGGCGCGCGCATCGGGGATATCGCCCGCAGGCTGGGCATCCCCTTGACCCTGATGGATTTCGGGGAGCTGGAACCGCCGCGTCCCGGGGACGTGGCCCAGGCCCTGGAGGCCGATCCGGCCATTACCCATGTGGCCGTGGTGCATTGCGAGACCACTACGGGCATGCAAAACCCGGTTGGCGACATCGGGCGGGTGGTCAAGGACGCAGGCAAGGTCTTCATCGTCGACGCCATGAGTTCCTTTGGCGGCATTCCCATGACCATGGCCGATATCGGTGCGGATTTTCTGATTTCCAGCGCCAACAAGTGCATTGAGGGCGTGCCGGGGTTCGGCTTCGTGGTGGCCGGACGGGAGGAGATGGAGCGCCTAGGCGGTCGGGCGCGTTCCCTGAGCCTCGACCTCTACGGGCAGTGGAAGGAAATGGAGGACAAGGGCGGCAAATGGCGATACACCTCGCCGACCCATGTGGTGCGGGCCTTTGCCCGGGCCCTGGAAGAACTCGACGCCGAGGGGGGAGTGGCGGCCCGGAATGCCCGGTATGGAAACAACCACCATATCCTGGTCTCGGGCATGAACCGCCTGGGTTTCGAATGCCTCCTGCCTCCGGCCTATCGGTCCCCGATCATCACCTCGTTTCTCTGCCCGGCCTGGCCCGGCTTCACCTTCAAGCGCCTGTACGAGGCCCTCAAAAAGCGGGGCTTCGTCATCTATCCCGGCAAGGTCTCGGCCGCCGACACCTTTCGCATCGGCAGCATCGGCCAGGTCTTTCCCGAGGATATGGAGCGGCTGGTGGAGGCCGTGTCCATGTCCGGATTGGCGGAATAACCTCCGACGCCGGACACGGCGCGGCCGCCTCAATGCCGCAGAGAGCGAAAAAGGCGCGGGCTCTTGGGATCGTCCCCACAGCCCGCGCCTTGTCATGATGGTGTGCGCCGCGTCTAGTCCTGGGTTTTGAGATCCTCAACCAGCTCTTGAAGCTCCCGGGCCTGCATGGACAGCTCCTGGATGGCCCGGGCGGATTCCCCCATGACCTGGCTGGTTTCCGAGGAGATGCGGTTGATCTCCTCGATGCTGCGATTGATCTCCTCACTGGCCGAGGACTGTTGTTCGGCGGCCGTGGCGATGGAGCGCACCTGGTCGGCGGCGGAGTCCACAAGACGGACGATCTCGGTTAAGGCATCGCCGGATTTTCCGGCCAGCACCGTGGCGTTCTCCACGGCCTTGGAGGCGTCGTCGGTATTTTGGATGTTCGTCCGGGCCCCGGCCTGGATGGCGGTGATGGCCTGGCTGACTTCCTGGGTGGCGTTCATGGTCTTTTCGGCCAGCTTGCGCACCTCGTCGGCCACCACGGCGAAGCCGCGCCCGGCCTCGCCCGCCCGGGCGGCCTCGATGGCGGCGTTTAAGGCCAACAGGTTGGTCTGATCGGCGATGTCCTCAATGACGTTCATGATCTTGCTGATCTCCTCGGCCTGCTTGCCGAGGCTGCCCATATTCGCCTTGAGGGTGGTGGCCTGGGTCTGCACCTGGGAGATGGCCCCGATGACCTGCTGCACCACGGAGGAACCGTTTTCGGCCATCTGCCGGGCTGCGTCGGAACTTTCCGAGGCCTGGCCGGCGTTTTTGGCCACCTCAAGAACCGTGGCGTTCATCTCTTCCATGGCGGTGGCCGTTTCTCCGGCCCGTTCCCGTTGCAGTTCCGCCCCGCGTCCGGCCTGTTCCACCTGGGCCGACAGCTCTTCCGAGGCCGTGGTCAGGCGCTCCACCACCACATCGATCTGGGAGGCGGCCTGGAGCATGCCGTCGCGCTTGGCTACCTCGGCCTGTTTTTTGGCCTCGGTGGCCTCTTCGGTGGCCTTCTGGCTCTTAACGGCCAGGGTCTCGGCTTGCTTGGTCTTTTCTTCGGATTCGAGGATCTTGGCCTTGAGATTGTCCAGCATCTTGCGCAGGGCGGCGGCCAGGGTGCCGATCTCGTCCTTGTTTTTTACATCCAGGGTTTCGCCAAGGTTGCCTTCGGACACGGACACCGCAAACGATGTGGCCTGACCCAGGGGGCGCGACAGGGAACGGGCGAAGAACACGCCGGCCGCAATCATGATCAGGGCCACAATGCCGGTCACGGTCAACACCGCCGTGACGATTTCCGACTCCACGGTTTCGATGAGCGTCCGATCCGCGCCGATGAAAAACATGCCCTTGGTCTTGCCGTCGGCGTCGATCAGGGGCCAATAGGCCGTGTCGTAGTCCCGGCCCAAGATGACATTGCGGGAGATGAAAGGTTGGGATTTCTGGAGCACGGTCTCGATGACCTTGGGGTTATCCATTTTCGTGCCCACGGCCCGTTTCCCGTCGCGGATGATGGTGGTGGACAGGCGGGTGTCCATCTCGAAGATGGTGCATTCCACACCGATACGTTTCTTGATGCTGTCCACAAAACTGTGGGAGCCCAGATCGATGCCCGGGGTGATGACCCCGACGATCTTGCCCTCGTAGCGCACCGGACATCCCGCCCGCAGGGAGAACTTCACCGCCGTGCCGGGTTCCACTCCCACGCTGGCCTGCCCCTGGAGGGCCTTTTTTACGTTGGTTTGATTCAGGATGCTGTCTCCGGCCTTGTCCGAGTGTCCCCTGGCCAGCACCTTGCCGTCCTTGTCCGAAATGGTCACGAATTCGACCATGGTCCGGTCCATGAGATCCTTGGCGGCTTTCTTCAGGAGGGCTCCGTCCCCTTCGGCCATAGCCTTGGCAACGGCGGGATTCTCAGCCAGCAAGGCGCCCCCGGTCTGGAGAAACTGCCGCAGATCCTCCACCTCATGGTCCACGCTTTTCTGGAATTTCTGGATGGTTCTGGAGGCTTCCTTGTCAAAACCTTCAACGACAAAGTGGTTTACGGTGAAAAAAATTGACCCGGAGAGCAATACGATGGTGATACAGATCATACCCACCAGTTTCCAGAAAATGGAAATTTTCATGAGGCCTCCATAACTATGTAAGAAATTTCACAAATTCCGTGCTTGTGGTGTTTCTCCGTCCATGCCCCGCAAGGTGAAGTCTTTCAGTAAGATAGGATACAACGATATCAGGAGAAATATCCGATGTGCAAGGGATATTCGAGTACGTCTGCTTTGGCCGGAAATCTCCAGTCTGGATCAGGAATGCGGGCATACTGCGAAGTTCTTCAAAGAATACGGAGGGATTTGAAGCAAGAGGAGCTGTGCGGCGAAAGGCGGGACGGCAAAAAAACAGAAAATCTATCGCATATCGCAACCCAAGATAACTTTCGGAAAGACCGTAGCCAAAGAGGCGGCATGGTTACGGCCATCCGTAGCGGGTTTCCGTGACGGAATGCATCCGAAAATATTCCTGAAACACGGAGGGAAGCGTTCGCTTTCCCTTCGTCGGATTGGGCAGGAGACATCGTCTGGAACCGGCCGTGGCGGCGATCCGGCCGGAGGGTCGCCGCCGGGATCCGATCAATAGAAGAGGCAGCCGCCGGTATAGCCCCTGCTTTTCATGCATTGGTCCGTCTGTTCGGACACGGTGCGAAAGAGGTTGTCGGGGTAGGGCGGGGTGTTGGCCGTCAAGGATGCCTGGCTGTAGCAGTCCGAATAGTCGCCGTTGAGTTGGGCGAGGGACTTGTCCGGGGCGCGATAGGGCGGCTTTGTGCATCCGACCATGAGAAAGGCCGCGCAAAGAAAAACGAGAATCAGATGGCGTTGCATGAAACCTCCCGTTCCGGGAAAGGATACGTCGTTATGGAGCCCGGCGCCGCCGGGCATGTCACAGGTCGCGCGGGCGATCCTCTCCTGTCGGCGCGCTTGATTTGCACAGCCAGGACCGCCACACTCCGCATGATTGGCCTCTAGCACAGTCCGGAAGGGATGTCATGCCCGCAGGCGCCGGGAGAGGGGCGGCAGGCGAACCGCAACCCGCCCGGGACGGTGCGGGGAGGGGAACGTGACGCCGGTTTCCGCCGGACGGGGTTTGCGCGAGACGGTATTTTGTTATGTTAATTTTGAAATAATTGACTTTTTTCGTCATGTGCGAGTAGACATATGTCATGAAAACCATAAAAGCCTTCCTCATCCTGTTGGCCCTTGGCATGTTGTTCGGAGTCACCCCGTGTCTGGCTGGTGACGGCACGCTCAAACCCCTGATGTTGGCCACCACCACGTCCACGGCCGAAACCGGCCTTCTGGACAAGATCGTGGATGTGTTCGCCAAGGAAAAGGGCATCGAACTGAAGTACGTGGCCGTGGGCACGGGCAAGGCCCTGGAGATCGCCAAGAACTGCGACGCGGACGTGGTTCTGGTCCATGCCCCGGACGCGGAAAAGGCCTTTGTGGCTGCAGGCAATGGTTTGGACCGCAAGGAAGTCATGTACAACGACTTCGTGCTGGTGGGCCCCAAGGCCGATCCGGCCAAGGCTGCGGGCAAGGACATCCGGGCCGCCCTGACCCGCATCCATGGAGACAAGGCGCTTTTCATCAGCCGTGGCGACAATTCCGGCACGCACATGCTGGAGAAGAAATTGCTCAAGGAACTCAAGATCGAACCCGCCGTCTCGGAATCCTATTTGGAGAGCGGCCAGGGCATGTCCGCCACGGTGCTCATGGCGGCCGAGAAGGGCGGCTACACCCTGTGCGACCGGGCCTCCTGGAAGTTTTTTTCCGCCAACCAGGGCGACAAGAACCCTCTGACCATCCTGGTCGAGGGCGATCCGGCGCTGCTGAACCGGTACAGCGTGATGCGCGTCAATCCGGAAAAATGCACCAAGACCGATCCGGCCCTGGCCCAGGTGTTTCTGGACTGGTGGTTCACCCCCCAGGCCAAGGAAATGATCAACGGGCACACCAAAAACGGCTCCACCCTGTACGTGTACGGTCCCGCCCCCCAATAACCGCAGCCTTCCAGCGCAACCTCGGGCCGACACCCGATATCGCCGCCGTATCCGCGCCTGCACAGGCCGGATGCGGCGGCGCCATTTTGATCCGCACGGCGGGCCTGTCGCCGCAGGGCGCAAAACGTCGGAGGCTGGTTGGGACCAGGGCGGAGATGCGGCGGGAGGGGAATAATCCATCCGTCAGGGCGGACGGGGACGCATGCAGCGCATTGGCGGGAGGCGGCGAACCGCCGTACCCTCGGCTTCAGGCTTTCGGCCCTGACCTCGGGTCGCGCGGCGCTAGCAGTTATTCATAGGGATAGGTCGAACCGACGAATTCCTTGGACCGGGGATTGGGAAACTTGCCTTCGGCGGTAAGTTTCTTGATCCCGGCCGACTTGTCGGAATATGTCGTGTGCAGCAGTTCGTGGGACGTGTGCCCCAGGGGCTCGTGCAGGAAGTCCTTGTAGAGGGTCTTGACCTGGGCGTTGTCCTGGGAGGCGCGCACCTTGAACTTGGCGTCCGCCCCATAGACCCCGTTGATGCGGTCCATCATGTACTCTTTGAGCTGCTTGCCGGCGGCCACGGCCTTTCCGGTCAGACGCAGTCCGATGAGCACGCTTCCGGAGGCGATGCAGGCCGTCTTGAGGAAACCGCGCCGGGTGAGTTGGAGAATGGACATGGCGTTCCCTCCTTATGCTTTGTTGGCGTTGAACATGGCCAAACGATTTTGCAGCGAGGCGTGGAAGGTGGTCACGCGACGATCCATGGCCTCAAGCACGCCGGGCATGATGGGCTGGCCGCCGCCCATGACGCAGCCGCCGGGGCAGGACATGAACTCAATGAAGTGGTATGGGGACTTTCCGGCCTTGACCTCTTCGCAGATGGCCGCGAAGCGCTTGGCCCCGTGCACCACGGCCACCTTGACCACGGTTCCGTTCAGGTCGACCGAGGCCTCCTTGAAGCCGTTTAAGCCGCGAACGCCCTTGAAGTCCCAGCTCTCGGGCTTTTTCTTCATCACGGCCTCGTAGGCGAAGCGCAGGGCCGCTTCCATGACGCCGCCGGTCACGCCGAAGATGGTGGCGCCGCCGGTGGACTCGCCCATGATGGCGTCGCGCTTGCCGTCAGCGGCCTTGGGCAGGTCGAAGCCCGCTTTCTTCAGCATATACGCCAGTTCGCGGGTGGTGATGGTGGCGTCGATGTCCTTGTGTCCGCTGGCCTTGAACTCGGGGCGCATGCCCTCGTACTTCTTGGCCGTGCAGGGCATGATCGACACGGTATAGACCTTGGCCGGGTCGTACTTGGCCGCTTTCGCTCCATAGGTCTTGGACAGGGGGCCGCACATGGCGATAGGCGACTTGCAGGTGGAGAGATGCGGGATCAACTCCGGATAGTAGGTCTCGACATACTTGATCCAGGCCGGACAGCAGGAGGTGAACTGGGGAAGCGGCAGGTCCGACTTCTTGGTCAACCGGGCCAGAAGCTCGCTGCCTTCCTCCCAGATGGTCACGTCGGCGGTGTACTCGTTGTCCCAGACGTGGTCGAAGCCGATCTTTTTCAGGCCTTCGAGCATCTTCTCCGTGGTCACCGAGCCCAGGGGCTGGCCGAAGCAGTCGCCCAGGCCGTAGCGCACGGCCGGAGCGGGCATGGCGATGACCTTGACGTTCGGATCCTTGATCTTGGCCTCGATCTCCGGAATCCAGGACTGGGTTTCGTAGATGGCCGACACCGGGCAATGGGTCAGGCACTGGCCGCAGTTGATGCAGGCCGCCTGATCGGGAATCTTGTGCGGTTCGCCGGTTTCCCCAAAAATGGCGCCGGTGGGGCAGTAGCTCATGCAGGTGTCGCAGCCGATGCATTTTGTCTCATCGACCTGGACGAAGAAGAGCTTGTCCGGATCGGCCTTGGCATCCGGAACCTGGTTTTCGTAGAAGATTTTCTCGATTTCGATCCTGCTCATGAGATTCCTCCATGTTTCGTGGTCAAAAGGTGTTTCAGACAACATGGCAACATAATGCTGTGCGGCTCCTCCTTTGTTTTGACCAGCGTGGTGGTCGTGTCACCCTCGGGCTGTTTATGGTTTCTTCGTGCGAAACGGCACGGTTTCGCGGGCCTCAGATGCCTCCATGCATGACCGCCTCCTCCTGGGGAGTGCGCCGCCTGACCTCCCGGGCCTTTTCGAAGGCCGCCCGGGCCGCCGGAAAAGGCTCAAGGACGCGGGGCAGCACCCCCTGGAGAAAGGAGATGGCCAGACCGTAGTTGGTCATGGGCACATCCTGGCGGATACAATGGTAAAGCCGGGACAGCATGGCCTTGCGGTTGACGACGCAGGCCCCGCAGTGGATGACCAGGGCATAGGGCGAAAGGTCTTCGGGATAGGCGGCCCCGGCCTTCACCTCCACCTGAATGGCCCCGCCTGCATATTGCCGCAGCCATCTGGGGATCTTCACCCGGCCGATGTCGTCGGCCAGGGGGTGGTGGGTGCAGGCCTCGGCGATGAGCACCCGGTCCCCGGGCCGCAGGCGGTCGATGGCCGCCGCGCCCTCGGCCAGTCTGGCCAGATCGCCCTTGAAGCGGGCCATGAGGATGGAAAAGGTGGTCATGGGAACATCAGCGGGCGTGTCCCCGGCGGTTTTGAGCACCACCTGGGAGTCGCACACCACCAGGGCCGGTTTGTGCGTGAGTTGCTCCAGGGCGTCGCGCAGTTCGCGTTCCTTGACCACCATGGCCCGGGCGTCGCTGTCCAGGATGTCCCGGATGGCCTGGACCTGGGGCAGGATGAGCCGCCCCTTGGGCGCGCCCAGATCGATGGGCACAACCAGTACGGCCAGTTCTCCGGCCCGCAGCAAATCGCCCACCAGGCGCGGTTCCGCGAACCAGTCGTCCGGGGCCAGACGCACCAGGATCTCCTTGAGGGCCAGAAGCCCCAGACCTTGTGCGGCCGAGACCGGGATGACCAGCGGGGCGGGATTGCAGCAGGCCGCGATGTGATCCAAAAATTCCGGTGTCGGCGGGCTGTGGTCGATCTTGTTCACCACCACGGCGAAGGGGGTGTCGCGTTCCGAGAGCATGGCCGCAATGCGCACCTCGTCATCCCCGAACACCCCGGACTCGGTGACCAAAAGGGCCACGTCCACGCGGTCCAGGGTCTTTTCCGTCCGCTTGACGCGAAGCTCCCCCAGCGCGCCCGCATCGTCCAGGCCCGCCGTGTCGATAAAGACCACCGGCCCCAGGGGGGAAAGCTCCTGGGCCTTCTCCACCGGATCGGTGGTGGTGCCGGGCGTGTCCGAGACGATGGACACGGGCTGGCCGGTTATGGCGTTGACAAGCGAGGATTTGCCCACATTGCGGCGTCCGAAGACGCCGATGTGCAGGCGAAGTCCTTTCGGGGCATCGTGCATGGTTTATTGAGACCTCCGTCCCTGATACGCGTGCGACCGGCCTGCCGGATCACGGCCGTGGCCGATTTGAGGCCCACGGCCTCCTTGTGGTCGTAGATGCGGTAATGCTCCCGGCAGGCGCTGGGGGTGAAATTGGGCATGATGACGTTGGCCCCGGCCCGAAGGGCCAAAAGCTGGCCGCGCCCGGGGTCCAGGGAGGCCAGGGCCGTGGTGGCGGGCAGATTGATCGTGGGGCAGGCCAGCCGCAAAAGGGCCACCACGCGCAGGCTGATGTCCTTGTCGCCGTGGGGGGCCGAGGACAGGGGGGTGTCGGCCTGGGGCAGAAACGGTCCAGCCCCGCACATGTCCACGCCAAGCTCACGCACCAGGGCGATGTCGTCGGCCAGGGTTTGGGCGCTCTGTCCCGGCAGGCCCACGATGAACCCGGAACCGATCTCATAGCCCAGCTCTTTGAGATAGCGCAGGGCGGCCAGCCGTTCCTTCAGATGTTTCCCGGGATGCAGCCGGTCGTAGAGGGCCGCGTCCGCCGTCTCGTGCTTCATGAGGTAGCGGTCGGCGCCGACGTCGCGCCACAGTTCGTAGTCCGGAAACGGCCGCTCCCCCAGGCTCAGGGTGACCTTGATGTCGGCCTGGTCCTTGATGCGGGCGATGATGTCCGCAATGCTCCCGGCGGGATAGTCCAGGTCGTCGCCCGATTGCAGCACCACCGTGCCCACGCCGAGGGAGGCCGTGCGCAGGGCGGCCGCCACCACCTCGTCCGGGGTCATGCGGTAGCGGGTGATGTCCGTATTGGCCCGGCGCAGGCCGCAGTAGAGGCAGTTGCGCACACAGTGGTTGGAAAATTCCACGATGCCGCGCAGATAGACGCCATCTCCCACGCTTTTGGAACGCACGACGTCGGCCTCGGCCAAAAGCTCGTCCAGGGGCGCTTCGGTCAGCCGGGCGAGGATGTCCTGGCGGTTCATGGCCTTCCCCCCCGGCCCTGCCCGAGGACGGTCATGGTTTCGGCGGACAACAGGCGCCGCAGTTCCGGGGCGGGTAAAAGCCCGCGTTCCAGCACCGCCTGGGGCACGGTTTTCCCTGTCTCGCGCACCTCCCGGGCCACCTCCACGGCGGCCTCGTAGCCGATGGCCGGGACCAGGGCCACCACCGTGGCCCAGGAACGGTGGACATGCTCCTCGCAGGCGGCCGGGTCGGCGGCGATGCCCTCCACGCATTTGGTCCGGAACATGGCGCAGGCGGCATCCAGCAGGCTCAGGCCCTCAAGCAGGGCGTCGGCCAAAAGGGGCAAAAAGGCGTTGAGTTCGAGTTGGCCGGACATGGCCGCCGAGGCCGTCAGCCCGTCCAGGGCCATGACCCGAAGCGCGGCCTGGCCCACGGCCTCGCAGATCACCGGGTTGACCTTGCCGGGCATGATGCTCGACCCGGCCTGGACCTCGGGAAGATGAATCTCCCCCAGTCCGGCCCGGGGCCCCGAGGCCAGGAGACGCAGATCCGAGGAAATCTTCATGAGGTTCACGGCCACGGCCTTTAAAATCCCGGAAACCTCCACGAAACAGTCGGCGTTTTGGGTGGCGTCCACCAGGTTTTCCGCCCGGGACAGCCCAAGCCCCGTGTCCTCGCGCAGCTTGTCCACCACACAAAAGATGTAGTCGCGCGGGGCGGTGATGCCCGTGCCCACGGCCGTGCCCCCCAGGTTCACCACCCGCAGGCGCTCTTCGCACTTGAACACCCGCCAGCGATCCCGGGACAGGGCCTCGCCGTAGGCCGAAAACTCGGCCCCAAGGGTGATGGGGCAGGCGTCCTGCAACTGGGTGCGGCCCATCTTGACCACGGAGGCGAACTCACGTTCCTTGTCCTGGAAGGCCGTCTGCAGGGCGGCCAGGGACTTTTCCAGGCGGCGCAAAAGCGTGATCGCCGCGACCTTGATGGCCGTCGGGAAGACATCGTTGGTGGACTGGTGCAGATTGACGTGATGCAGGGGATGCACCCGGGCGTAGTCGCCGGGCCTGCCGCCGAGCATCTCCCCGGCCCGGTTGGCCAGCACCTCGTTGACGTTCATGTTGGCCGAGGTTCCGGCCCCGCCCTGCAGGGCGTCGGTGACCCCGATCTCGGGCAAAAGGCCGGACAGGGCCTCGTCGCAGGCGGAAAGGATGGCCTCGCCCACATGCAGGGGCAGATCCCCGGTCTCCATGTTGGCCCTGGCGCAGGCCCGCTTGACCAGCACCAGCGCCCGGGTCAGTTCCGGATGCACCATCCGCCCCGACAGGGGGAAGTTGGCGAGCGCCCGGGCGGTGTGGATGCCGTAGGAGGCGCCAAGCGGTACGGCCTTCTCGCCGAGGAGATCCCGCTCCAGGCGGACCTCCCCGGCGCACCCCGGCATGGGGGCCTGATATCTGGCGTCAACAGTAGACATCGCGGCGTCCCGAGCGGACCTTTTCGATCATGCGTTGCGACACGCGCCGGGTCTTGGGCAGCATGTCCTCCAGTTCCTGGGCGATGGCCCGTTCCCCGACCTCGGCCACGTCGGCCGGGGCGTAGTCGATGAGATATTCCAGGAACGTGGACAGGGCGTTGGGGCCGCATTTCTCCTTGATGAGCCCGGGCTTGGCCAGATCCATGAAATCGGCCCCGGTGCGGCCCAGGCGGTAACAGCCGGTGCAGAAGGAGGGGATGTAGCCCAGTTCGGAGACGTCCTTTATGACCTCGGACAGGCTTCTGTGGTCGCCGAGCTGGAACTGGCTGGCCTCAAACCGATCTTCGTCGGCGTAGCCGCCGGGGTTGGTGCGGCTTCCGGCGGAAATCTGGGACACCCCCAGGGCGAAGGTCTCCATGCGCATCTGCGCCGTCTCCCGGGTGGACATGATGAACCCGGTGTAGGGCACGGCCAGGCGCAGGATGGCCACGATCTTTTTGAAATCCGCATCCGAGACCGGGCAGGGAGGGGAGGTGGCCATGTCCGAACCCATGGCCGGTTCCATGCGCGGCACGCTGATGGTGTGGCAGCCCACGCCGAAACGCTCCTCCAGGTGGGCGATGTGCAGCATCAGGGCCATGACTTCGTAGCGCCAGTCGTGCAGGCCGAACAGCACGCCCACGCCCACGTCGTCGATGCCCGCCAGCATGGCCCGGTCCACGGCCGAGGCCCGCCAGTCGAAATCGCGTTTTTTCCCGCCCAGATGCACTTTGGCGTAGGTATCGCGGTGGTAGGTCTCCTGGAAGATCTGGTAGGTGCCGATGCCCGCCTCCTTGAGGGACTTGAAGTCGTCCACGGAGAGCGGGGCCACATTGACGTTCACGCGACGGATCTCGCCTGCGCCTTCCTTGACGGAATAGACCGTGGCGATGGCGTCGAGAACGTATTTGAAGCCCTCGCCGGGATAGGATTCCCCAGCCACCAGAAGGATGCGCTTGTGCCCCTGGTTGATGATGATGCGCGTCTCCTCGGCGATCTCCTCCTGGGACAGCACCCGGCGGGTCAGCCCCGTGTTGGAGCGGCGGAAGGCGCAGTACAGACACTCGTTTTTGCACAGATTGGAAATGTAGAGCGGGGCGAACATCACCAGACGGCGGCCGTAAATCTCTTCCTTCACCTTCCGGGCGGCGGCGAAAATATCCTCCAGAAGGCCCGCGTCCGATACGGCCGCCAAGGCAGCCACGTCGTGCAGGCGAAGACCTTTCAGCTCCAAGGCTTTAGCCAGGATTTCGCGGACTTGCCCCGCGTCTTCCTTGCGGCCTGACTCCAGAGCGGCCCCGATGCGAGCCTTATCCACCCAATCCGCCACCGTGTCTTGTAACATCTTAGACTCCTTGAATGTCTGTTTTGCCCGGCGCCGTGCTGTCGAACAGCACCATCTTGCTTTTGACGGCGGGCAGCATGCCGAGCTTGCCGCTAAACGCCCCCAGGGCGTCCGTCGTGCCTTCCACAATCATGGCGATGACGCTTAGGCTTTTTTGCCGATACGGCACGCCGATGCGGCCGATGACCAGCTCCCCGTATTCGCTGATGAGCCGGTTGACGGCTTCGGCGGCCTCGGTGCGGTTTTTCACGGCCAAGGCCAGGATGCCCATGCGGGTTTCTGCCTCCACAGGATGGCGGCCCGGAATGTCAGCGTCATCTTTCATGTTCACGCTCCTGAGTGAAAACTGGCTCAACTCAAACAACAGGCTGTCTGTTTCACAAAACGCATCGGCTCAAAGGGGTTCGCCATGTCCTCTCCATGCCTTGCGAGGCCGCGACGCTAGAAGGTCATGTCCAGCCAGGGGATGCGGTACACGCGGTCGGCCAGGCGGCCCTTTTGGCGAACGGCCCCGTTTCTCTCCAAAACGGAGGCGGTCAATTCCACGGCCCGGCGCAACCCACGGCGAACGGCCCTGGACAGGCCCGCCCCGCAGCCATCGAACCCGGGGTCGGGATCGACCAGAACGATGCGCAGTTCCCGGGGCAGGCGGTAGGCCGTCTCAATGATCCCGAGCATCTCGGCCAGGGCCATGCGTCGTGAGGGAAAGCGATGGTCCAGGGCGGCCAGGGTGCGAAAGCGCCACAGGTCGAGAGAATGCACTTCCCCCGGGCGTCCGCTGACCACGTCGGCCTGGAGGATCACCGCCGCGTCCGCCCCGTACAGGCAGGTCATGAGGTTGCGGTAGTCGCCAGCGATGGAGTCCAGACGGACGTCAGGTCCGAATCCGGCCTGCTCCAGGGCCTCCAGGGCGTAGAGCCCGACACCGTGGTCGCCGCGAAACAGGTCGCCGAATCCCACCACGGCGTAGCGGCGTCCGGTCGTCTCCGGTGGAAACGGAGAACGCGCCGGTTCAGGAGGAAATGACGGTTGCGCCGTCGCCAAGCGGGTGTGCATCGCGTCTCGCCCTGTCGTCCCGGCGGTGGTCGGTTTCACCGACGTTTCCCGGGAGCGCCTTGCGCCATCCCTGTCCGCCTCGCCCGGCCTGGCAGGGAAAACGGCCGGGCGGGTCGACAGGGGATGGTGACAACAAATTAAAAAATTTCATCTTCGAAGAATACAAAATCTAAAAAGATGCTACTTCGGAGTCAGATATCCCCATCGGGCAAAAGATGCAATCGGTTTCGTGAAAAAAAGGGCATCGTTCGGGATGGTTTCCCATGAGGGCTTTCCCCCCCCGGAGGGCCGAAACAGCCCCCCCCCGGACGGGGTGGAGAACGCCATACGGCCAGGGCGTCATGTCGCTCGAACGCTCCACAGATTTCGTGTGCCGTAGATGATGGGCCAGCGACCCTGCGGGCTGATTGAAATTGGGACATTGTGTGTTTCGGCTCTCAACTTGTCAGCTCACATAAACATTTCCGGTAGCCGTGTTTTCTCCTCCACGATTTGTGGATTATCCACATTGGTCACCATGAATTATGGAAGGACTCGGAACTCCTTACGCTAAGCGGATTTCTCGGTTTTCCCCGGCCTTTGGCTCCACAAAATATGGATCATTCCGTCCGGCGAACCGTGCGCAGGCAGGGGGAATGCCACCGATGATTTCAGGCAACATCCCGTCACAACAGACTATTTGATAACAGTTTGGAACACGCGTGGACTGTTTCGTGGCGAGGAACCGGCCTGGCACGGCGGTTGCTTTAAGAGAGTCATCCGCAAGGGAAAAAATTTCAAAATTCGATAAAAGGAGAACCGCCATGTTGAACAAGATCATGAACTTCGTGCGTGACGAGGAAGGGGCTTCGGCAGTGGAATACGGACTTCTGGCTTCGCTGATCGCCGCCGTCATCGTGCTCGCCGTGACCACCCTGGGCACCACGCTTCGCAGCACCTTCGAGGAAATCAACACCGGCATCG